>Ga0190293_1000851_pt1 | contig 10868 bp, 11 predicted proteins | sample 48693001_MG_FD_161671 | JGI IMG/M metagenome (GOLD analysis project Ga0190293, IMG submission 161671) | Hydrothermal vent microbial mat bacterial communities from Southern Trench, Guaymas Basin, Mexico - 4869-30-0-1_MG | ecosystem: Environmental > Aquatic > Marine > Hydrothermal vents >... | reverse complement strand
GGGAACTCTTACTCCGATCGTTCTCCTTTTTTCCATGACAGACTTTGGTACATCATTGGATGCCGGCAGAATGAATGTGAATTTCCCGGGGAGTGATCTTTTCATGATCCGAAAAGCATTATTAGGGATATGTGCCCATTGTGAAACATCAGCCAGGTCAGAGAAAATAAAACTCAGTAACTTCTGATGTGAGACTTTCTTTATATTAAATATCCTCGAAACAGCATTCTTATTCAAAACATCACAGGCAAGTCCGTATATAGTGTCAGTCGGATATACAATGATCCCTCCGGATTTCAGAATGTTAGCAGCATGGATAAATTGTTTCCTGTGGGGATTATCCATGTCAATGAACTGAATCTCTACTGCCATTGAGGTATTATACCTTAAAGGGGATGGAAATCAATTTTACGGATCGTTCAGACCACCGGGAAACCGGTTATCCCAAGTTGAGTTTGCGGAATGGAAATTGTTCATTTCCCTCAGCTCGGGATATCGACAAACCCGGCAGCCTTCAACAATTCGATAATACTGAATGTGGAGATCTTAGTAGCTTAATTTTCTTTTGATACGTTTACCAGTTTACCCTCTACTCTGCATCCTTCGTCCATTTCCAGAATAACTTCCCTGTTCTCGTCCTTGTTTATAATATCTCCTTTTATTATAGAATTCCCTGACAGCCTTATCCGCAGAATCTTTCTTTTTTTCCCGAGTATTCTGTTAATAAAATTAGATTTGCTCTTTTTTATAATGATGTCTTTATTGATCACTGAACTCTCTTTTAATTTTATATGGCCGTTGTAAGTGATTATCCCGTCTCTGACTTCAGTTCCGTAGAGTGTTACCGATCCGTTTACAGTATCGATGCCTTCCCCTATTGTTGTCCCGGTTTCACATTTGATGGAACCGTTTACAGAATCTATCATCTCTTCTATTTGAACTCCCTTTCCAACTCTGATGCTTCCGTTAACACTTTTGATCCTCGTTGCAGATGAATTGTCACCCAGTCTGATAGAACCGTTAACGTTTTTGATACGATCTTTGATCTCACATTTTTCTCCGGTCCTTATACTTCCGTTCACATTCGTAAGAGAGCCGTTGATGATTACATTGTCTCCTATAGAGATACTTCCGTTTACAGAGCTCAGTGATCCACCGGTTTTTTCTCCGGAGTCAATTGAGATAGATTTGTTTACTGATGAAAATCCAATTGCAACCGATATGATTAAAACTGCTGAAAATAATAAAATTTTTCTAAGACTCATTCTATTCTCCTTAAATTTGTTTCATCTTAATAACGATATCAGGAAGAAAAGGTTCTGAATAAATTTTATTTTGATTGGGAGTGTTTATTGACGACTCTTAATTGTGAGGAAGGCAATGCCGCAAATGACAGTAAACATTCCTGTGATTTTCATGATGTGAGGGAAGTGTCCGAATACGAGAAAATCGAGTAGAAGTACCAGGACCGCATTACTTCCGGAAATTGCAATAGCCGGTCCTGCCGGCCCTTTTTTTAATGATATTTTCAGGGTCAGCATTCCCAGTCCGAGTATAATACCGGTCATTAATGACAGAGATATCAGCAATGGATCATCAAGACCCTTCAAACCTCTTCCCGACAATCTACTTACTGCCAATGATGTAACTCCGAAACAGCCTGCAGAGATCCACAATAAAACGGCTATTACCAGCGGGTCTCCCCCCTTGCAGCCTGCATATTTGAGGAGATAATTTGTAATTCCGAAAAGGATAAGTGTTGATATTCCAAATGCAATTCCTCTTAAACTGGCGGAAGAACTGCTCCCCAGAGCGATCAGAGATATACCCGAGAGGATTATAACCATTCCCAGTATTTGTTTCCGGGTTAGCTTCTCTCTGAGAAATATCCAGGCTGTAAATGCAACGAACATTGCATTTGCCGATGCTATAGCGACAATCGGACCTTTTGATCCGGGGTCAGAAATAAAACCTGTTTTGAGTGTGAACATTCCCAGAGCAAGGGTGAGCCCGGCGAAAATCCCGGCCGGTGCGAGTTTCATTTTAAAAGAATCTTTGATTTTCCCGGAATCAATTGCCGGTGAGAAAAAAATAATTAAACCAAGTATTCCCATCCCGGTCCATAAAAGCATAATTGACGAGATCGATGTGTCACTATTATTTCCCGAAGTTTCACCAATATATCCAAGAATGAAATTAGTGAGTCCGAAGAGGATGAAAGTTGCCGCTGCAAATAACACCCATGATTTGTCATATCCCGGTCTCATATATACTCCTGATTCAAGGGACAATAGTATCATATAAAACGAAATGAATATGGGAAAATGCTACATATTGACACTTCCAACTCTAGTCAGGTCCTTTTCTTCCGAGGTGTTTCTGTTTAGTATTGATATCTGAGTTTCCTCATCCCCGGTTAAGTAGCGAACGATAATATAATTCTCTGATATTATAATTTTAGAAAAAAATGATGTGATCTTTACTAAAAGTTTCCCGTTTTCGTCAGTCAGCAGATAGTCGAAATGATCTTTTTTTTCTGCTCGGCATTGGAGTAGAATGTTTCCTGCAGGTGTCATGGCCATGCTAAAAATAGAAGGCTTATATTTGAAGATTGATTTAGTATATTTTTCAATTACAGAACCAAATCGTTTGTACCAGGATCTGTTTCTGTTATTGTATAATTCCTTTCTTCTCGTCCGCCATTCATCCAGATCCTTTTTTGTCACCGGTTGCGGCTGAGCAACCGGAATAGTGATATTTTCCAACAATTTACCCTGCTGATTGAATAATTTCAGATGATTCCCTATACCATCGTTAAAAAGTACATTCCCTGTTTTCGTTATCCCCCAGAGGAATAACGGATTGAACGGGATCTCTGTGTCTCCCCCTCTCCTGATAAATGAAATCGTACCTGGATTTTCTCTTGTCAGAACGGTCGTGGTTTCTTTACCTTTGCTGTTTATTATTATCAGTTCTGAAATATAGTGAGCATAATAGATGTCACTCTTCCTGATCTCTTTACCTGACCTTTCTCTCTGGAGAAATGTAATATCTTTATCGTGTATATAGGATCTCAATATCCCGTAGTTTCCGGGAAAATCGTATTTTAGTGTTTTCTCAAGTTTGCCTTTAAGATCTAGGAATGTGATCCATTTATGCCCCTGAAAATATTCTGTGAAATATATGCTCTTGCCCTCAGGCGTAAATCCGAAATTTGCCGCATCTGATCTTTTGAATTGCCCCGGCCCTTCCCCTTTTCCTCCAAGTTTCCTCAAAAATTTTCCTTCGGGTGAAAATACTTTTATGAATGCATCATGACTGTCATAAATATAGATGTTTTTATCCGGGCCTTCCAGAATTTTTCCAGGATAGATAAGATCTTCCTCCGGATTGTTTTCCACGGAAATAATAAAATTTCCATTTATCGTAACTAAAAGCGTAAGTATAAATATTAAAGCAAAGGTTAATGTCTTCATGTAATGATTATAGTGAATTTGAAAAATTTTTGGGTAATAATTTTATTTATGTCACAATCGGGGGACATTAAACGTATAATATATAGGAAAATTTATTGCTGATAAATTGTAGATTTAACAATAATTTGGATGTTTTTTACATAATTTCCAGGAGGGTTTTATGAAAATTCGTATTTTATTCTTTATGATTGTATTGCTGTTCTTTTCCATTTCAATTTTTAGTCAGGAAAAGGAGATAAAAGAGGGTGTCACTGTAACGAATATAGAGATACCGGTCAGAGTTTTCCTTAAAGGAGAAGTTGTTGATAACATGAAGAAGGGTGATTTTACACTCTTTATTAATGGCAGCATAAGGGACATCGCAGGGTTCACCACCACCAGAAAAAGACTGGAAGAGCAGGAGATTGAATTGGGAGAGAAGAAGGAGGATTATTCTCCCCGATATTTTATATTAGCATTGAGTGTAACAAATTATTCTCCTGAGATCCGTAAGGGTGTTGATTATATAATTGATAAAGTTCTCCGGGATAACGATGTATTATTGGCGTTCATAAACAACACATCAAAATTGTTCAGAAGTGTTAAAGAGAGAGAAAGTATACGGTCTGAACTGAGTAAATATATTGAGAACGAGAGCATCAAGGCTCATGGCAGAATGGTCCTTTATTTTAAAAAGATCGAGCAGGAATCCAATTTTACAAAATTCAAACTAATGCTTAGAACTGGTGGCAGAGCATCGGGTGAAAAACAAATATATTTCATAAATGATTTCCTTAAAAATTATATAACCATCTGGAAGGACTATAAGAGGAGATACCTCATGCCGGATGTGGAAAGTTACTATAAATTTTCCGAGCACCTTAAGAATATAAAGGTCGAAAAGTGGATCATAAGTTTTTTCCAGGTCGAGATGTTTCCCGAAATTGTATTCAGCGGTGAGATGTCGAGAGTAATAAGAGCTCTAGTGTATAATTGGCAGGTAAGTGAAGATATTGAAGAGGTTACATTCTCAAGAATTATATCAAGGCAATTATCGGAAGTTCAGAAAGCAATGAATGTTGCAGATGGATTTCCTACTGAGCAGGTCACTAAAATATTCACAAAAGTGGGTGCAACTTTTCATTCGATCTTTATTCCCTCGACATTGGCAACTTTCAGCAGAGATATGAGATACAGGCAGATATCCTCCGACCTTGAGAATAACTTAAGAAGCCTTACGAAAAAAACAGGCGGGGAGCTGGTCTCATCCAAAGATCTTTACAAAGCAATGGATAAAATAGTGAAAAAACAGGATGTTTTTTATGTGCTCACCTATGCTCCGGCAGAGGGAGAAAAGCTGGAAAATGTAAAGATCAAAGTGAACAATAAAAAATACAAACTTACATACGATGATAATGCAAGGCTTGCTTTTTCCAATGCCGCATCTTCTCCGGGAAATGTTGCGGCATTGCCGGATGTTGTTATATCTAAGCTGAAATTCAAAAAGAAAAAACTCTCTTTTTCCATGTCGGGTTTTGTTGTGAACAAAAAAAACGGGAATGGCATCATAAATGTCAGAATAAGGATAAATGATAATTCAGGAAAATCTCGTTTCGATAAGGACAAAACACTGAACACTACAAAGCAAACAGCTAATCTTTCTTTGAATTTCGCATGGCTGAAGCCCGGGAAATATGAAATCATTGTCGATGTAAAGGATCTGAACACAAAAAAAACCGGTACAGATATCATCAAAATAAAAGTTAAATAAACTATTCTTTTTGTGATCATTGCTAAAGGTCAATCAGTATATTTCCTGATCATCTCTTCTACTGCTTTCTCACACACTTTGCAATATGGTTTCTTCCCAATAGTGAACATGATACAGTCCTGCATAGGGCGGTAAAGCCCTTCTGAAGAATATCCCGCACCTTCAAAAGCACCTACTATGCCGAGTTTCCCGGTTCTTTTGAAGAAATCACTATTCTCTTTTTCTTTTCGAAGCATAAGGAGTTCAATAGCCCTCTTTGCCTTGCTGATCTCTTTTTCAGGAGCACCATTCCGGGTAAGTTCTTCTATCTTCAGGTTAAGTTTTTTTCTTGTTTTCCCGAATTCCATGTTCATTCTGTCAAATTCATCTTTATTCCAGCCGGTAGGAAGTTTTGTACTTTCTGAAGCCTGACCTGACCATTTGAGTCCCCCGGGTTTCAACAGAGCTGTTATATTTGGTTCTACAGGTTCTGTTCCTCTCGGATAGAATTCGTTGTATGCAACAGATGATGAATAATACTCATCTGCGAGGCCGCTGAAAGAGTGGCCGAACTCATGGAGTATTAGATAGGCAACTTGCTCATTATCTATAGTAAATGTGCAGAAACTATTATAGATTCCTCCGCCTCCGTATCTTGAGGAGTTAACCATTATCAGAACTGCATCACATGGAGCGGCAGATGTAATATCCCTTAGTTTTTTGTTTGATTCTGTCAGCAGATATCTGGGTGATCCCATCGAGTTGAATGTTGTATCAACAGAAGTGTTCTTGAAACTTTCTATCCTCGGCTCATCAGTCCCGTTCTCATCAGAAGGCTTGAATAGTCCGTATATATTGATCTTGTCCCTGAATGTAGAATAAGGCTCTTGGCTAAAAAAAATATCTCTTACTTTGTCCAGGTCCTTTCTGACTTTATCTTCCTCGGATTCAGTATATCCCTCTGCAACAATTGCAATATCGAGGGATACTTCGGGTTTCCCGTCTCCATGCACTTTGATCACTTTGATATCTTTTTCCTGTTTTTCTGAGATAATGTTTACAGATTTCGGATCTATTACCTTGCTGAAGAGGGTCAGGCTGTTTCCTTTTGATAATATCCGCTCAATCTTGAATAAGGACTTAGAACTCGGGTATGGTATCAACGCTGTCTCATGATAAGTCTTTTTTATCCCTTTCGAAGCATCATCAGTTGTTATATATTCTCCAAAATAGGAGTCGAATCCTTTTGAAAATATCATTTTTTTGTTGTCTTCAGTGAACAGTTCTATTCTGTATTTTCCATATTTAAAGGGATCCGGCAATACATTCCTGCTCCCTGCCCACTCGCCCTCTCTGTATATCCTGTCGAGGGATATCAATTCTTTACTTCCATCCCATATATGATGATAATCAATTCTCATTGTGTCTTTTGTGAAATAATCTTCAAATTTAATTTTTGCTGGTGAAGCTGTTAAGATCGAGGCCAAGATCAACATGATCCACAACAGTCTTAATAATTTCATATAATTCTCCTTCATATATTAATTTGTTCTGTGATATCCGGTGTTTTTGATAATGGTAAAAGCTCTGTACAGCTGTTCAAGAAACACTATTTTAAATAGATCGTGTGAAAAAGTCATTTTTGAAAAAGAAATAATTGCATCAGATCTTTTGATCACTTCTCCCGATAATCCCGGAGCATCTCCGATCACAAAAAGAAGATTTTTACTATTGTAATTAAGTTTGTCGGAAATGAATTGAGCAAATTGCTCAGAACTGAATTCTTTCCCTCTTCTGTCCAATGAGATCATCAAAGCACTTTTTTTTGCATACTCAAGGATTTTCTCCCCGTTAATTTTCATTGAGCGTTTTTCATCTCCTGTTTTGAACGGCTTTATTGTCGTTGATCTAAAAGGGGAGAAATAATTGATCTTCTTTTCATATCCTTCCTCCAGTTCTTTCAGGGCCTTGAATTTCTGGCTGCCGATACAGATCAGTTCAATCTTTACCATATTTTTCTATCCTGTCATACAAAGATTTTCTTGATATTCCGAGAATCCCGGCTACTTTGGATTTGTTCCCGTATTTCCTTATAAGGTGGTTAATATACTTTATTTCTAGTTCTCTTATTGACAGTTCATCATATTGCAATGAGTTCCCCGGGGAGAAGGAAACTTCTGAAAGCTTTTCAGTATCTGAATCTTCTATCGTGTCTTTAACGATAGCAATATTATTTATAAAGTTTTCAATTTCTCTGATATTGCCATCCCATCTATGCTCCAATAATCTTTTCTCACCGGTTTTTGTCAGCTTTAGTTTTATACCTCTCTTTGAAGCGAAGAATCTGACTAGTGGAAGGATATCCTTTTTTCTGTTTCTCAAAGGGGGAATATAGATCGAAAATGCTGATATCCGGTAATAAAGATCTTTTCGGAATTTCCCGGAACGGACTTTTTCTTCTATGTCATCATCTGCGGAGAATAGGAAGCGGGCATTTATTTCAACTTCATAAGGTGATCCAAGCGGGAAATATTTTTTCCTTTCAATTATACGGAGGAGCCTTGATTGCATGTTTATAGTAAGAAGATCAATCTGATTCAGGAAAATAATCCCATCAGCAGCAGATTCCCATCTTCCCTTATATTCTTTGTCGGCCCCGGTAAATGCGCCTTTTCTGTATCCGAACCATTCGCTTTCAAGCAGGTTTTCGGGAACGTCGCCACAATTAAGGTTGAGCAATCTTTCTTTCCCGCATTGTTGGTGAATGTACTCAGCCCAGAAATCTTTTCCGGTTCCTGTTTCTCCATAGAGAAGGACTCCGGTATCATATGCAGAAACCTTTTCAGCTTTTGCCCTTACCTCTTCGGAAAGGGGGTCTTTAAGGTTACTTAGTAAAGATAAAATCGTATCGTTTTGCATCCATCCATAGTTTTTCGAGCGAGAATTTTTTTCTGGTTTCCGGGGAGAAAACATGAACGATGAAATCCACATAATCCAGAAGTATCCACTCACCGTAACTACTGCCTTCTATTCCCAGCGGCCCTGACTTGAACTCTTTTCTCAGCAGCCGTTGAAGATCATCGGCAATTGCTTTGTTCTGCCTTTGAGAGTTCCCACTGCATATGATCATGAAATCCGTAAGATCTGTTATACCTTTTAATTTAAGGATGACGATGTCATCCCCTTTTTTGTCTGAAATAACAGATACAGCTTTTTTTACTATTGGTGGAATTTTCCACTTCTTCAGTTTAGAATTAAATTTTTCCGGGCTGATTTTTTCCATAGAGATCGTTCTCCTCAATTATCTCTTTGACTCTTTTGTTTACCAATCCATCTATTTTCTCCCTTCTTCCGGCGAGATATCTTACATGGGTTGAAGACAGGCCCAGATGGTCGGATTCATATGAATAATAATAAACTGCATTTATATTTACTTCCGGCTCTCCGTGAACGATGGGATTTATCCCATCCTTTTTCAATAGGTTGGTGACATCCGATTCCTGTTCCCTGGTTCTCATAACTACAATAAAGTTAATAAGTTTAAAAAGTTTTTTATACTCTTTCCAGGTCCTTATTTTAAGGAATCCTTCACTTCCTGACAGGAAATAGAATTTAGTGTCAGGGGAATTTTTTATCAATTCTCTTATTGTATCGATCGTCCATGAGTATTCATCTCTTTTAATTTCAGTATCATCGGGGATCAGTTCCGGATAAGGTTCAAGTCCGGCTTCCAGCATTTTCCAGCGAAGAGCTGCGGAGACGATCTGGTCACCGTCTTTGTGTGGCGGCTTTGCAGACAAAATATATCTTATAGAATCCAGATTGAAATGATCAAGTACACGGAGGCCAATATCAATATGTCCGTTATGAACCGGATTGAAGGTGCCTCCGAGGATCCCTGTTCTTTGTTCAGTCCTCATTTAGTAGTTTGAAAAGCTTGTTTTTAAGATGATTAAGATTAATCTCTTTAAGTGCTGATATTTCCAATAATTCAAGTCCCTCTTTCCTGCAATACTCCCTTAATTTAAGAAGTTCATTACTTTCTTCAATATTATCCAACAGGTCGATCTTATTTGCAACAACAAGGTGACGCTTTCTTAACAACTCTTTTTTATATGAATGAAGTTCGTTCATTAGAATATTAAGCCTGTTAACCGGCTCTTCACCTGAAGTGTCTCCCATATTTATCATAAATACCAGAACCCGGTTCCTCTCAATGTGCCTGAGAAAATCGGTGCCCATTCCTTCTCCTTTATGGGCACCTTCAATTATTCCGGGGATATCAGCTATCACAAGGCTTTCATACCCCTGATATACTACACCGAGATGGGGTGTTAATGTTGTGAATGGATAATCTGCGATCTTGGGCCTGGCACCACTGAGTTTTGAAATGAGAGTTGATTTTCCTGCATTTGGAAATCCGACAAGTCCTGCAAAAGCGATAAGTTTTAATTCGAGTATAACTCTGATTGATTCTCCGGGCTTCCCTTTTTTTGCTTTAGTGGGAGCCTGGTTAACTGAAGATTTGAACCTTACATTGCCGGCTCCGCTTTTTCCGCCTTTAGCGATCACAAATTCGATGTCTTCATCATTAAAGTCAAATATTATCTCTTCTTCGGGGAAAGTTTTAATGATCGTTCCTGCGGGCACTTCCATAATTCTGTTCTCTCCGTGCTTGCCGGTCCTGTTATTGCCGGAACCGTTGCCACCGTTCCCGGCTTTTATATGATGATTACTTTTAAAATCGATAAGGGAGCTGACATTTTTCCTGCTTATAAGGACAATATCGCCTCCATCTCCTCCATCTCCGCCGTCGGGTCCGCCTCTAGGTATGAATTTTTCTCTTCTGAAACTTGCAGAGCCATCGCCACCTCTCCCTGCAGAAAAAATTACATTTGTCCTGTCTATAAACATATCTAATTATAAATTGGGAAGGCTTTAAGGGTAGGCATCTTCAGAACAACTTTTCGCAGCAGATCTGAAGGTTGCCGGTTAATTTGGTATGACCTCTACAAACTTTCTCTTATTTTTTGTGACAAATTTTACAACACCGGTAGATAGAGCGAATAATGTATCATCTTTTCCGATACCGACATTCATTCCCGGTTTAAACTTTGATCCACGCTGTCTGATAATGATAGAACCTGCATTTATCTGTTCCCCGCCGTATTTTTTTACACCGAGCCTTTTGGAGTTACTGTCTCTGCCGTTCTTCGCGCTACCACCGGATTTCTTATGTGCCATTGTTAATTCTCCTCAGCTTTTTCTACGGGCTTTGCTTTAGGTTTTGTTTCTGCTTTCACTTCGATCTTCTCAATCAGGATCTTATGAAGCCTTTGTCTGTGCCCCTGTGTTCTTTTGTATTGTTTTTTTGATTTCTTTTTAAAAACAATGATCTTCGGAGCCTTTATCTCTTCTAAGATCTTTGCTTTAACTTTGGCGTTCTTCACATAGGGAGTTCCCAAGAGGGTGGTCTTTCCTTTCAGCAAAAGAATGTTCTCAAAGATAAAATTATCCTGTTTTCGTTCTTTCTCTTCTGTTAACAATTCAACTTCCAGTATATCTCCCTCTTCAACCTTATACTGTTTCCCGCCTGTTTCAAGAATAGCAAACATCACATTACTCCTATTTTTTATATACCAGGAATATATATCATAAAGTTC
>Ga0190293_1000849_pt1 | contig 10870 bp, 13 predicted proteins | sample 48693001_MG_FD_161671 | JGI IMG/M metagenome (GOLD analysis project Ga0190293, IMG submission 161671) | Hydrothermal vent microbial mat bacterial communities from Southern Trench, Guaymas Basin, Mexico - 4869-30-0-1_MG | ecosystem: Environmental > Aquatic > Marine > Hydrothermal vents >... | reverse complement strand
TAAAGTAGAAGTGAAGAGCTCTAAATGGATGCATTTGGAAGACATTCGTATAGATATAAAAAAGAATAGCCATATTTATACGGAATGGTTTAAAATAATATTCAATGAATATTATAACAGAATAAAGATTAAGGATAATTTTTAAAACATTTGTAAATTAATTCTTAAAAAAGAGGTATGAGAGTTACAGTAAATAGAAAGGCCCATTTTAATGCAGCACATCGTTTATACAATAACGAATGGACAGATGCCAGAAATGCCGAAATTTTCGGTAAATGTGCAAATCCTAATTTCCATGGACATAATTATGAATTAATTGTTTCGGTAACAGGTGAAATTCATAAGGAAACCGGATTTGTAATGGATATGAAAATTCTTAAAAGCATAATTCGAACTGAGATAGAAGATCAATTCGATCACAAAAATTTGAATGAAGAAGTGACAGAATTTGCTACATTGAATCCAACAGCAGAAAATATCTCTGTGGTTATATGGAATAAACTGAGAATAAATATTGACTCTAAATTAGATTTGTCAATTACCCTCTATGAAACGCCCAGAAATTTTGTAACTTATTCGGGAGATTAAATATTATGAAGCAAAAAATTCTTATTCTTCTTTTACTCATTGTTTTAATAACAGTAATATCACAATTAAATATGAGCGGACAAAATAATATTCAGATCGGTGATAAGATTCCGGTATTTAGTTTAAAAGATCAAAATGGAGTAAATTTCGACAGCTCAGACTATATCGGAAATACAACAATGGTAATATACTTTTATCCAAAAGATGATACCCCGGGTTGTACCAAAGAGGCATGTAAATTTCGTGATTCATACGAAGAGTTTACAGACAGAAATGTTAAGGTAATCGGTATTAGTTCTGATGATATGCAAAGTCATAAAGATTTTGCAACAAAATATAATTTACCATTCACTTTGTTGTCAGACCCTGATAATGAGGTGAGAAAATTGTTCGGAGTAAAGAGTAATATGTTTGGTATGCTACCCGGAAGAGTAACTTATGTTGTAAATAATAAGGGTATTGTGCAATTTATTTATGACAATATGTTCAGTGCCGAAAAACATATCGATAAGGCTTTGGAGGCGTTGAAATAATAAGTTCATGACTCAATGATTTAATGATCAAATGAGTTAATGGAATAATGATTTAATTTTTATTTGAAATTTTAGCCTGTTGTTTATGAGTTGTGAAAATTAATAAAAAGGAATAGAATGGGGAAGAAACTAACAGTTTATATGATCGATGGGACTGAGTATGGACCAAGACTCAGTGAGATTGGAAATTGGGTTGGTAAAGCAATTTATAGCCCAAGATCATCTCTAAATAAAATATTATTAAGATCTGAATGTGACAACCCAGGAATTTATTGTTTAAAGGGAGATCCTAAAGATGAGGTATTTGCAGAGAAAATATACATTGGAGAAGCAGAAAATATTAAAACAAGGCTCAAACAACATCTTAATGATGCAAACAAAGATTTTAATGAAATTATATTCTTTGTCAGTAAAGATGAATTGCTTACAAAGACTCAAATAAAATATCTTGAATCAAGATTAATCCAACTTGCAATCGATGCTAAAACAGCTGAAATTGAGAATGGAAATTCACCAAATTTACCAACATTACATGAAGCTGATATTTCAGATATGGAATATTTTTTAGATCAAATTAAGCTAATGCTTCCTGTAATGGGTTTTAGGTTTTTGATTTCATCTACTTTGAAAGAAGAATTAGAAGTTGATAATACAGATCGTAAAGAAAAAATAATATTTGAAATTAAAACAAAAACATTCAAAGCAAACATGTACGAAACTGGCCAAGGTTATATAGTTACCAAAGGTAGTGAAGCGAAAAAAACTTTATCTAAATCTACAACTGAGACTTATAGAAGTTTAAGACGTAAATTAATTGAAACAAAGATATTAGTAAACAAAGGAGATAAATTAGAATTTTCTGTAGATGCAATCTTCAATAGTCCTAGTGCTGCATCAAATATGGTTCTTGGAAGAAACTCAAATGGTTTCACAGAATGGGTAACTGAAAAGGGTAAATCATTTAAAAATATACAAGAATTAATGAACAAGTAAAACTCTCAATTATAATTCCATTATGATTCAGATATTTTTTACCAAATCACCAAATCACCAAATCACCAAATTACTACATTAACTCATTATTTCATTAACCCATTATCTCATTGAATTCTTATAATAAGTTTCCAACTCAGCCAGATTTTTTTGTTTTGTAAGATCGTCGATCAATGCATATTGAAACGAGTTTTTTGCGAGTTGATATAAATCTTCTTTAGTCAGGTTTAAAGCTTTTTGAATGTCGATAAAGTTTTGATTTACCTGGCCGCCAAAATAAGCGGGATCATCAGAGTTAATAGTAACTTTTAGCCCAAGATCCATCATTTTCTTCAAAGGGTGGTCCTTTAAGTCAGCAACAACCTGAAGCGCAGTATTAGATAACGGACATACCGTTAATGCCAGATCTCTTTTAATTATTTCCTTTATTAATTTTGGATCCTGCAAAGAATTATTCCCATGATCTATTCGTTTGATCTTTAAAATATCAATTGCCTCCCAAATATAATCAGCATCACCTTCCTCGCCTGCATGGGCCAAAGGAATGTATCCTGCTTTAACCGATTCTTCAAAAACATGTTTAAATTTTGAAGGGGGGTTACCCTTTTCAGATGAATCCAATCCAACTGCTGCAATCTTATTTTTAAAAGGTAAGGATTGTTTTAAGGTTTTAAAGGCATCTTCTTCCGTCAGATGTCTTAGATAGCTCATTATTAGCAAAGAAGATACACCAAGCTTCTCCTTAGCATCTTCACAGGCTTTACTAATTCCTAGGATAACAGTTTCAAAACTTACACCTCTTTCAGTATGTGTTTGCGGATCGAACATGATCTCTGTATGGCGTACGTTTTGGAATGCACATTTCTCCAAATAACTGTAGGTTAGATCATAAAAATCCTGTTCATTAATAAGTACCTGAGCACCTTGGTAATATATGTCCAAAAAATCCTGTAAGCAATCAAATTTATATGCCTTTTCAATTTCTTCAACCGATTTGAAGGGAATTTTTATTTTATTTCTTTTGGCAATTTCAAACATTAATGCAGGTTCAAAAGACCCTTCAATATGTAAGTGTAATTCGGCCTTAGGCAGGTTCTCTATAAATTTTTTCATGCCGTAAAAATATAAATAATAGATTAATTAATAAGAATTTTATTTTGCAACTAAAAAATTCGATATTTGTAAGAATTAAAACTTAATATGATCAATTATCCCTTAAAATTCATTCCAATTCTAAAAGAAAAGATATGGGGTGGTAAAAAATTAAACGACATTTTACACAAATATTCTGAGAAGAATAATATTGGAGAAAGCTGGGAAATATCAGACGTTGATGAAGATATTTCTATTGTGGCAAATGGATTATTGAAAGGTAAATCTTTAAAGGAATTAATTGCTATCTATACGTCAGAATTACTTGGAGAAAAGGTATATAACAAATTTGGTAATAAATTCCCGCTTTTAATCAAATTCATTGATGCTAAAGAGGCTTTGAGCATACAATTACATCCAAATAACCAATTGGCTAAAGAAAGGCATGATTCATTTGGTAAAACAGAAATGTGGTATGTAATGCAGGCAGATGAAAATGCTAATTTGATCGTAGGATTCAACAAGAATCTCAAAAAAGAAGAGTATTTAGAGCATTTGAAGAACAAAACATTAACAGATATTTTAAATATTGATATTGTAAACAAAGGGGATGTATATTTTATACCAACAGGCAGGGTACATGCCATTGGAGCCGGAGTTCTTTTGGCAGAGATACAACAAACCAGTGATATTACTTATAGGATCTATGACTGGGACAGGCAAGATACTGCCGGTAATTATCGTGAATTACATACCGAATTAGCTTTAGATGCAATAGATTTTTCTTTTCAAAATGATTATAAAGAAACTTACACTAAATATGTAAATAAACCATCTAATATTGTTTATTGTGAGTATTTTACAACTAATTTAATTTCTTTTGAAAAAGATTTGGAAATTGATAATTCAGACAAAGATTCATTCGTTATTTACATGTGTGTAAGTGGAAAAGGAGCTAATTTAATATCAAATGATTTTGAGGAATGCTTAAATTATGGTGAATCGATCCTGATTCCTGCCTCTTTAAATGAATTCATTTTAAAGCCAAATGAGCAAACAGAACTTTTAGAAATATTTATTAAGTAATGAATTCCTATAAGAACATAAAGGTAATTGCTTTTGATGCCGATGATACTCTTTGGGTTAATGAAACCTATTACAGGGAAGCTGAGCAAGAATTCATCAAGTTATTATCAAAATTTGAAACAGAGAATAAATTAGACCAGGAACTTTTTAAAACTGAAATGAAAAATCTGGCCTTGTATGGATATGGCGTGAAAAGTTTTGTATTGTCAATGGTAGAATCTGCATTAGAATTATCGAATTATAGAATAAGTCCAATGGTAATTCAAAAAATTATTGATATTGGTAAAAATATGTTGCTTAAACCATTAGAATTACTGGAAGATGTAGAACACACGCTTAAAACCTTACAACCAAAATATAGATTAATACTGGCTACAAAGGGTGACTTATTAGATCAAGAAAGAAAATTAGACAATTCATCATTGGCGAAATACTTTCATCACATTGAAATATTAAGTGATAAAAAAACTAATAATTACAGGAAATTATTATCGCATCTCGATATCAAAAATACTGAATTTTTAATGGTTGGAAACTCCCTTAAATCGGATGTTCTACCCTTAATAGAAATTGGAGCAAAAGCAATTCATGTCCCATATCACACAACCTGGGCACATGAAATTGTAGAACACCATGGAAATGGAGAGGATTTTAAAACGGTAAAAAAAATAAAAGATATTTTAGAATTATTATAAGCATTTAACACAAAAAATATATACTTGATGTTAAAATTTCTTTCGTGATAAATAATTATCTTTGCCCTTTATTAAAACTAATCAATAAAATATAATTTATGCCAGGATTTGAATTATTTGGTGAAGCAGAAAGAAAAGAAGTAAATGATGTCTTAGAGAGCGGAGTATTAATGCGTTATGGCTTTGATGGAATGCGTAATGGTCACTGGAAAGCTAAAGAATTAGAGAGTGAGCTTGAAAGAATATTAAATGTTAAGCATGCCCAGTTAACAAGTAGTGGAACTACTGCCTTGAATACTGCTCTGGCAGTTTTAGGAGTGGGTGCTGGTGATGAGGTCATTATGCCAACCTTTACATTTGTTGCAAGTTTTGAATCTATTTTAAATGCAGGTGCAACTCCAATTCTCGTAGATATAGATGATACACTAACTTTGGATCCGAATGCAGTCGAAGCGGCAATAACTGATAAGACGAAAATTGTAATGCCCGTGCATATGTGCGGATCAATGGCAGATCTGGATGCATTAAAGGTGATTTGTGATAAACACGATCTGTTTTTATTGGAAGATGCCTGTCAGGCCTATGCAGGTACTTATAAGGGCAAGGCTTTGGGTACTATTGGTCATGTTGGATGTTTTTCTTTTGATTATGTAAAAACGATAACTTGTGGGGAAGGTGGTGCACTTATTACAAATGACAAGAATTTAGCTGTTCATGCTGATCAGTATACAGATCATGGGCATGATCATATAGGAAATGACCGAGGTGCAGAAGCACATCCGGTTTTGGGGTATAATTATCGAATATCAGAATTAAATGCAGCAGTTGGATTGGCTCAGGTTAGAAGAACAGATGAGTTTATTAGTATACAGAAAAAAAATAAAAAAATATTGAAAGATGCTTTGGCAACCATTCCGGAAGTGAGTTTTAGAAGAATTCCGGATGAGGATGGTGATACTGCAACCTTTTTATCGTTTTTTATGCCAACGCATGAATTGTCTATGAAAGTGGTAGATGCTTTCAAAGAGTTTGGTATTGATGCTTATTGGAACTATTATGATAATGACTGGCATTATGTGAGGAAATGGAATCATTTAAAGGATCTAAAAACGCTATTTCCCTTATCAGATCAAATCAGAAAAGGAATGCAAAATTTAAATGAATTGAATTTTTCGAAATCAGATGATTATATTTCCAGAAATATTTCCTGCCTGATTAAATTATCATGGACTGAGAAAGAAGTTAGGAAAAGAGCACAAAGCATGGTAGATGCGATCAAATCAATATTGTAATGAAGATAATAGCAATGATTCCTGCTCGTTATGGAGCAACTAGATTTCCGGGAAAATTAATGGCTGATTTGGGCGGAAAACCTGTCATTGTTAGAACATATGAGGCAACTAAGGCAACGGATTTATTTGATGAAGTGTATGTTGTAACAGATAGCGAAATAATTAAAGATGCGGTTGAGAAATATGGTGGCAAAGCTATAATGAGCATAAAAGAACATGAATGTGGTACCGATAGAATAGCAGAAGCTGTTGAAAACCTGGATATTGATATTGTTGTTAATGTTCAGGGAGATGAACCATTTGTGAAAAAAGAGCCATTAAAAAAAGTTATAGAAGTTTTTTATAAAGAAGATGGTGATCAAATAGATTTGGCATCACTAATGCAGGAAATAAAAGATTGGAAAGATATTACTGATCCAAATTATGTAAAGGTAATTGTAGATCAAAATAATTTTGCTTTGTATTTTTCAAGATCTGCAATACCATATCCTCGTGATAAGAATGCAGGGGCCAGATATTTTGAACATATCGGAGTTTATGCATTCAGAAAAAAAGCTATTTTAGATTTTTATAACTTATCTATGTTAGCTCTGGAAGCAACCGAAAAAATTGAGTGTATTCGATTTTTAGAGTATGGAAAAAAAATAAAAATGGTGGAAACAGATTTTATGGGTATTGAAATAGATACACCCGAAGATCTTGAAAAAGCAAAAAGATATTTTAAAAATTAACAAAACAATTCGAACAAAATAAAAAAAATGAATTTTAGAAATTTTCCAATGGTTCCTCGAGTAGTATTCGGCAGAGGAAGTTTTAATCAGTTAGATGAAATAATAGCTCCAAAACGAATTAGTGATAAGGCGCCATTTATTTTTATTGTAGATGATGTTTTTAAAGGAAATGATTTTATAGTATCGCGAATTCCTTTGCATCACAACGATAAAATAATTTACGTAAGTGCCAATGATGAACCCAAGACTATTTACGTCGACCAGTATAGAGATGAATTATTAGCTGAATTTGATGAATTACCTTCAGGTATTATTGGAATAGGAGGTGGCTCTATGTTGGATTATGCCAAGGCCATTGCTCTGATGTTGACAAATCCGGGACCATCTTCAGATTATCAGGGCTGGGATCTAGTTATAAATGAAGGAGTTTATCATGTAGGAATACCAACCCTATCTGGAACAGGGGCAGAAGTCTCAAGAACTACAATCTTGACTGGTCCAGTAAGGAAATTAGGCTTGAATTCAGATTTTACACCTTTCGATCAGGTAATCTTAGATCCGGAATTGACAAAAGATATACCAAAAGATCAATGGTTTTACACAGGTATGGACTGTTACATTCACTGTATTGAATCTCTAACAGGCCATTATTTAAATGCATTTAGTGAAAGTTATGGACAAAAATCATTAGACCTGTGTGAAGAAGTGTTTTTAGAGAAAGACAGCATTGATGAAGATTCACAAGATAAATTAATGATGGCCTCCTGGCACGGAGGCATGAGTATCGCTTACTCACAAGTTGGGGTTGCACATGCAATGAGTTATGGCTTGTCTTACCTATTAGGAACCAAACACGGTATTGGAAATTGTATTGTTTTTGATCAATTAGAGGAATACTATCCGGAAGGAGTGGAGGTATTTAAAAAAATGGTCAAAAAGCATAATATTACCATTCCAAAAGGAGTTTGTAAGGATCTTTCAGATGAACAATTTAATATTATGATTGATGTAGCTTTAAGTTTAGAACCTCTTTGGGAAAATGCAATTGGTAAAGATTGGAAAAATATCATGACCAGAGAAAAGCTGCGGAGCATGTATGAATCAATGTAGAAGATTGTTGATTTAGATTAAGATATTTTATACTAAATTTGTAAAAAAATAAAAATATGGCAAGTGTTAAAAACTTTAAAAAAGAAATAAATTATATATTGTCTGATATCATTGAAGAATGTTATATATGTCAGTTAACAGGAGATGATAAAGTTTCAGATAAAGCTGATAAAATAATTAATGAAGCAATTACAACTTTTGATGATATAATTGTAAGGTTGCATGAAAAAAATGTTGATAATAAAAAGAAACATTATCAATCAATTCGTGCAGAACTGAGTGAGAAGTCTGATAAAATGATGAAAAAAATAGAAAAATTAACAGTTTAGAATAAATTATTTAACAAAAAACTTATTAACAATTAAGAAAGTTTTGTGAATAATTTTGTAATATGGTATAGAATATTTCGTTCTAATTTAAAAAATAATATATGGCAAGAGCAATTTTTGATTACACCAAAACAGTTCTTAAAAAAGTTAGTTTTGATACTGAATTATTTTGTAAAGAATTGGAAAAGGCTGTAAAACTATTGTTACCCTTTGAAATTGAAGAATTGAGAATATGGTTATTACAATTCACTGCAAATAAGCCAGAGCTATACGTTTGTATGGCTGTTATAAAAAATTAAATGGAGTTAAATTAACTCCATTTTTTTATTTATTGGGCTAATGATTTTAACATCATGAAAAGAAATTGCTCCGCGAATTACCCCATCAATTGTAATTTTTAAAGCTTCAATAAGTTGCATTTTCAGTTGCGACTTATGATAAATAATGCTTACTTCTCTAGCCGGTACAGTACCGGTAAATTCTTTTAAATTCTTTTTGTCATTCTCAGATAAATCCAAGGTGTGTAAATACGGTAATAAGGTCATGCCTAATCCTTCCTTTGATAATTTTATTAAGGTATTGATACTCCCACTTTCCAATTGAAATTTAGCTTTGTCCATATCATATTTGTTCTGGCAGATATTTATCACACTATTTTTAAAACAATGACCATCTTCCAGTAATAACAAATCGTTAATATCCAAATCTGATTCTGTAAGCTGATTTTTTCCGTTTAATCGGTGATCAGATGAAATAAACCCAATAAAAGGTTCATAATACAGCGGGCGTTCTTTTATGCTTTCATTCTCCAAAGGAGTAGCTGCAATACCAACATCTAAATGACCATCAGTCAATTTTTTAATAATTTCCTCTGTAGTTAGTTCTTCAATGATCAATTTAACTTTAGGGTATTTTTTTAAAAAGCTTTTTAAAAAAAAAGGTAGTAGTGTTGGCATCACTGTTGGAATAATTCCCAATCTGAATTCCCCGCCAATAAACCCTTTTTGTTGATCTACTATATCTGTAATTCGATTGCTTTCATCAACGATCAATTTAGCTTGTTCAATTATTTTTTCACCTATTGCTGTTAACTCTAAAGGTTTCTTTTTCCTGTTAAAAATAATCACATCAAGTTCTGTCTCCAATTTTTGAATCTGCATAGATAAAGTAGGCTGAGTAACAAAGCTATGTTCAGAGGCTAAAGTAAAATTCTTGTATTCGGCAACTGCTAGAACATATTTCAATTGAGTTATCGTCATAAGTATAAATATTTTCGATAAAGATATTAAAACTATCAATGAATACTATAGTAAAATGATAGTATTTTTTAAGATTTTTGTATAGAATTAAAAAGAAAAAATTATGAATAATACAGTATTAGGTTTAGATAAAACCAAAGTTTCAGAATTAAATATAAGCTTGAATGAATTATTAGCAAATTTTCAAGTTTATTATCAAAACTTGAGAGGCTTGCATTGGAATATAAAAGGTAAGTCGTTTTTTGAATTACATGTAAAATTCGAAGAGTTATATACAGATTCTCAAGAAAAAATTGATATGATTGCCGAGCGAATATTAACCTTAGAAGGTCATCCATTGCACACATTCAAAGATTATACAGATCTCGCAAAAGTACCAGTTGGAAAAAACATTTCTAATGATACCAAATCTGTTGAATTGGTTGTTAGTTCATTATCAGAATTGATTTCTATAGAAAGGAATATTTTAGATCAATCTGCTGATGCCAACGACGAAGGTACAAATGCAATGATGAGTGATTTTATATCAGAGCAAGAAAAGACAATTTGGATGTTAAAGTCCTGGTTGGCATAATATTAATAAATTATTTGAAATCAAAACCTTGTTTTAGTAAACAAGGTTTTTTTTAGGAAATTCAGATACAAAATTAACAAGGTTCTAGTAATCTGAGTTTGATATAAATCAGGTTAATACATATCCCAAAACTCTCTTTTTTTATTGAGTTCTTTTTCACTTTTATCGTAATCTTCAATCTTTGTTACCTTTAAAAATGAAGCATGCTGTTCAATGGCAAATTCGATTTTCTCAACCAGGTCTTGAACACTATCATTTTCATAATCAATTTCCAAGGGCTTTTTAATGACCATAGATTGAAGAATACCTCTTTTTTTTATAAGCAACCCTTTTTTATCAAATGATCTTCTGAATCCATCAATTACAATTGGAATTACAATTGGTTTATTTTCCCTTATTATATGAGCGGTTCCTCTACGTATAGGTTTGAATGGAGTAGTGGTCCCTTGCGGAAAAGTAATGACCCAACCATCCTTCAAAGCCTTACTAATATTGGAAACATCTGATAATTTCACTTGTTTTTTTACATCTTTACCTTTTTCTCTCCATGTCCTTTCAATTGAAATAGACCCTCCATATGCCATTATT
>Ga0190293_1000848_pt1 | contig 10870 bp, 3 predicted proteins | sample 48693001_MG_FD_161671 | JGI IMG/M metagenome (GOLD analysis project Ga0190293, IMG submission 161671) | Hydrothermal vent microbial mat bacterial communities from Southern Trench, Guaymas Basin, Mexico - 4869-30-0-1_MG | ecosystem: Environmental > Aquatic > Marine > Hydrothermal vents > Microbial... | reverse complement strand
TAATTATCATGCTGCGGTACGTGCATTTGAGTCTGACCCCTGAGTACGGACCCAATGCGCTCCATTGCCCAGTCCACCTGTTCGTTTGTCAGCACCAGTGGCGGTGAAAAACGAATAATGTGGTCATGGGTTTCCTTGCAGAGAATGCCCCGGGTTTTTAGCGCTTCGCAGAACTGTCGGGCACCACCTGCGTCCTTTGACAATTCTACAGCTATCATCAATCCTTTGCCTCGAACTTCGTGTATGAATTCGCTGTTGAGCGCCGCTAATTGCGTCTTGAAATATTCACCCACGACAGCGGAGTTTTCCACCAGGCCTTCCTCGACCAGAACCTTCAATGCTTCACGGGCCACGGCACAGGCGAGCGGGTTGCCGCCAAAGGTACTGCCGTGTTCACCGGGTTTTAATACACCGAGCACTTCGGAGTTGGATAGCACCGCAGACACCGGGTAGTAACCGCCGGATAATGCCTTGCCCACCAGGGTGACATCCGCTTCTATGCCTTCGTGTTCTTCGGCAAGAAGTTTTCCGGCACGCCCCAGGCCCGTCTGGATTTCATCCAGGATCAGTGTGATATTGTTCTGCGTGCACATTTCCCTGACGCGCCTGAGATAGCCATCAGGGGGGATAATCACGCCGGCCTCACCCTGTATCGGCTCTACCAGTACCGCCACCGTGTTGTCTGTAATGGCCTGCTCCATGGCATCCGCATCACCGAATGGGACGACGACAAAACCCGGTGTGAACGGGCCAAAATCAGCACGTGCGGTCGGGTCGGTACTGAAACTCACGACGCTCAATGTACGCCCATGAAAATTGTCCGAACAGACAATAATCTCGGCCTTATTTTCCGGCACACCTTTAACCTGGTAACCCCATTTACGTACCGTTTTGACCGCACTCTCCACCGCTTCGGCGCCGGAGTTCATCGGCAACACCTTGCTGGAGTTGGTCAGTGCGCAGATCTCTTCATAAAAGGGCGCCAACTGATCGCTGTGGAAAGCACGGGAGGTCAATGTCAGTTTTTTGGCCTGCTCCATCATCGCCTGATAAATACGTGGATGGCAGTGGCCCTGGTTGACAGCCGAGTAGGCAGACAGGCAGTCCATATAGCGTTCACCGTCGGTATCCCAAACCCACACGCCTTCACCGCGGTTGAGTACCACACCCAGTGGTTTGTAATTATGCGCACCGAGTCGGGATTCGGTGTTGATCAGATCATGTTTCGAGTGATGCTTCATAGATACTCTCTTTAGATTTACTGGGTTTTAAGCATTTCCTTAACCAGTTCACCTAGGGTAGGCTTGCTGTTGTCTCGATAGCCATAGCTGACCCGTACTGTGGGCTTTTCAATGTTCACCAGGCGGGTCAGATCAATGGGGGTTGCAGAAACAACCACATCACAATCGCAGGCGTTGATGGTCGCTTCCAGGTCTGTCACCTGCTGGTCACCATAGCCCATGGCCGGAAGTATTTTGCCGATCTCCGGGTAGGTCTCAAAGGTTCCTTTGAGGGTTCCGACCAGGTAGGGGCGCGGGTCGACGATTTCGGCTGCCCCATAACGCTGCGCTGCGATGACACCGGCACCGAATTTCATCATGCCGTGAGTAAGGGTAGGGCCATCTTCTATAACCAGGACGCGCTTGCCGGCCATAATATCCCCGTTTTCAGCGGACACCTCTGAATCAGCCAGCACGATTCGGGCCTCGGGATTGTGTTTGGCAATGGTCTGTTTGAGTGTTTCCACATCTTTGGGATCGGCGCTATCCACCTTGTTGATCACGGCGATATCGGCCAGCAGCATATTGGTTTCACCGGGATGAAAGGTGGTTTCGTGACCAAGGCGATGGGGATCGAAAACAACCACATTGACGTCCGGTTCGTAGAAAGATGTATCGTTGTTGCCGCCATCCCAGATCACCACGTCGGCTTCGCGTTCGGCCTGGCGAAGAATTATTTCATAGTCGACACCTGCATAGATCACGCCACCCATGGCAACCACCGGCTCATACTCCTCGCGCTCTTCAATGGTGCAGGCATGCTTTTCAAAATCTTCATAGCTTGCAAAGCGCTGTGCAATTTGCTTTGTCAAATCACCGTAAGGCATGGGGTGGCGTACGGTAACGACTTTTTCTCCCGCTTCCTGTAGCACCCTTGTGATCTCTCTGCCGACCTGTGATTTTCCGCATCCGGTACGAGTCGCACAAACCGATACCACCTTTTTGGAGGATTCCAGCATGGTGTACCCGGCAGCGACAATAATAAAATCAGCGCCTGCTGCAGTGACCTGCGAGGCCTTGTGCATGACTTCCGTGTGGGGGATATCGCTATAGGAAAATGCCACGAGATCAACCTGGTTATCTTTGATCAGAGCAGTCAGTTTGTCATCACTTTCGATGGGAATCCCGTTGGGATACATCGAACCTGCCAGTTCGGGCGGGTATCGACGTCCATCAATATCGGGTATCTGGGTGGCAGTGAAACAAACAACGTTATAGCGTTTGTTGTCTCTGAAATAGACGTTGAAGTTATGGAAGTCACGACCTGCCGCTCCCATGATGATTACATTCTCTTGCATTTTCCTTCCTCTGTTCGTTGTGCTTATAGATTCAGTTGCCTAAGCTATCATCAAAAATGTCTTATTCCGACCCCACAGATGGGTTGGAAAAGAATTTACCCTGTCATCAACTCTTCGATGGGAACATAGTCAATATCGAAGCCGAAATACCTTGGGCTGGCCAGTTTCAAACCCTGTTCGGTTCGAAAACCTTCGACACCTTTCATACCGATGGCGGCAAGCTTCTGACCCACCTGGAAATCTGTGTTGTAGATACCGTGACCGTCCGGATGCAGCAAAGCCAGCAGGTCGGGGCTGCAAACCCAGGGCTCACCATCCAACCAGGAGACCAGGTTTTCGTTTTTGAACCAGACACCCAGGTTTTGTCCGAAGTGTTTTCCCGTACCCTCAATATTAACTGAGCCGACCCAGTACCCATTCATGGTACCCGCCTCGAATTCCGAGACCTGGCCTTCGAATAAACGCCAACCACCGGCAGCTTTCAGCCCTGCATCGACTGGATCTGCACCGTTGTTTCGCGCGCTACGTAGCGCACGGCCAATGGTCAGACACTTGCTATAGGTGCCCCGAACGAGGATTTCTTTCACTTCGCGAGCGACCAGCGGAGTGGTGGCCACTGCGGTCTCGCCATAGGCCGCCACCGCCAGCATCTTGGCGATACGCTCGAGTGCCTGCGCATTGGCCGCATGTTTGACAATGGTTCTGTTTCCCCATCTGTCCACACTGGTAAAAAAATTGCTTTGCTTACCGTACAGGCTATAGGTTGACTGGGTCTCTTCCGGCACGCCCCGGCCGATGTAGTCGCCATCTACCACCGTCAGTCCCATCTGTGCACCGACTACCAACGGTTGTGCGGCAGCTTCCGGCCCCATCTCGGAGGGTATGAGACAACCGAACTTATGTCCCATGAAGGCTTCGAGTTCCTTAATGGCCTCGATAACGCAGGAGTCACCCAGTTCATCAACCAGTCCGTTGCGCTCGATCTCATCCAGCGTCTCCTGTGTTTTGGGAGCGAGGGAACCATGCACGCTGAAGGTGGCTGTCCAGACATCATCATCGACACTGTCTATGTCGACCCATTCCAGTGACAAACCGTCTTCCAGCGCATTGCTGAGCATCTCCATGGCAATGTCATAAGTACCGCCGCCACCGGTTCCCAACCACATTGATCCGTTGATGAAATCCTCGCAATCCTCGAGTGTTTCAAGTCGTGTTTTATCAGCCACGTTTTGTCTCCTGAGAGGCCTGAACTTTGATGACCAGTTTTCCACGCCTGGCTTTCGCGGCGACCTGGTATTCAAATGCTTCACGGTAGTTATTGAGATCAAAAACCCGATCGATTAGTGGCACGAGCTGTCCGGATGCCAATGCATCGTGAACAAAATCAACAGCTTCCTTTCTTAGATCAGGATCATCGATGTATTGATATACTGAATGCGGTTGCAAAATCGCGCTGTACCGGATCATCTCGTTGAGCGGTACCACTGTTGGTTGATCAGCCATGCTGCCGTACAAAAATATGATGGCGTTGTGGGCCAGTCCGTCAGCATATTGCTCTGTGAGCGGACCACCCACGGGGTCGTAAATAATCCGTGCGCCCTTGCCACCTGTGATTTCAAGAATACGCGCGCTGACATCCTCATCCTGTGTTGCAATCACGTGGTCGCAACCGGTCTCAAGGAGAAAGTCCTTATTGGCAAAAGTTCTGCTGGTACCGATCACCGTTGCACCGGCGAGCTTGGCCAATTGGGTTGCACCGATACCGGCGCTGCTGCTTGCCGCGCAGTTCAGGACATAATCATCAGCCTGAATTCTGGCCGCCGTGTAAATGGCATAATATGCAGTGAGATACTGAACCCAGATTGCAGCCCCCTGTTCAGGTGACATGTTTTCCGGTCTTCTGGCTACATAATCCTGTGGTATGAAGGCGTACTCGCCGTTGACGCCATAGCCCTTGTTCATCCAGGGCAGGGTGTCAACGCGATCTCCAATCGCGAATTTTTTTGCTTCGGGCCCCAATGCATCGACCACACCTGCAGCCTCATCGCCAAACAGGGACGGTCGTTCAAGCAAGAAAGGATAATTATCCTCCATCAAATCGAGATCACCGTAGTTCATGCCGAATGCCTGCACTCTGATGCGGACTTCATCATTAATGGGTTCCCTTAACGGTAATTCATCCAGTCGCAGGCAACTCGGATCATGTCCTTCGTGGATACGCAAAAACCTTGGCATTGTTTGCTCCAAATTTAAGATGACACCATTATGATGTGTTGCCAGAAATTATGATTTTTCTGTCAGATGATTGACGGGCAAATAATTTTGAGATTTCTGCTTTTCGCGAAATATTTTTCAGAACATGGATAATCTACAGGCGATTATTCAATCCAGTTGGACCTGGCCACCGGATGGTCTTTTTGGATTATTCTTTTGCTTCTTCATGCTTGATGCCCAGAACCTGGCGTGAACCGAAAAAGACTTCACCCGTCTGACCGTGAATGGATAAAACATCACCGACATGCACAGTGTGTTCGACTTCACCAGTGCCTCCGATCAGGGTGGCTTTGTCAGCGCTGACTCTCAGTTCCGGAACACCCAATACCGCACTGTAGGGTTTGTCATCAATCCCGTGTACGCAGACTGCGGCGTGTGAGGTTGAGCCACCCCTGGCCGCCAACAGGCCATCAACCGACAGGATCAACGGGATCTCATCAGGCACCGGGTTTTCCAGTACCAGCAATACACCATCAACGTCACTGGACTGCTTGTCCGGATCGACAGCCAGGCGTTTCACATCGGTCTTGTTGAATGCCACCAGACCACGGAAAGCACCGCCGGAAATGCCGATGCCATGTCCTGATGGTTTACCCGGTTCATTGAAGGTCAGCGGACTGTATTGCAGGTCCATCTGCGCACTGCGTGCCTGCAGGACACTGAGCACACCCCGGTCAACAGTAAATTCAATTTCTACATCGGAGCCGAGGAAGCGCCTGAGGCGGGCGCTGATGTGATTGAGTTTCCGTTCCAGCATGGGGGCCAGGTTATGCAGGCGTTGTACCGGTTCAAAGGATTTCGCTGCGGTGGTGCCACCGACCAAGTCATCGCCACATGCACTGAATTTCACATCACCGGTAAACTCCCTGAACCCCGTGACTTGCATACGTGTGTTGGGAATGACACCGGTGAGGGAAATGCCCATTTCGCTGATACCGGGTCTCAATTCCTGTCGATTGGTACGGTTGCCGGAGGCCATATGTTGCACGATGGCCGCCGTGTGCCAGCCTTCGCTCAGGTGTTTGATCGCACGGTATTGTCGCGCCCGGTCACGGTCCCAGGACGTGTGTACTGCCCGCAGGGCGGTTAGCAACTGGTATTCGGCATCATTGAGGATCAACTCGAGTTCATCTGCGTGACCTGCCTCACGAATTGCTTCTTTCGAGTTTTCAACCACTTCGCGCATCGCAATACCGGAAAGGTCGGTCTTGAGTGTCACGGCGTGGCGCCTCTTGGTTTTTTCGACCAGGTTCAGCGCCTCCAGGTCGAGCCCCCAGACTGCTGCTGAGTAAGAAACCAGAAAGCGCCGGTGGGCGTCCCAGGCATACCACTCATCGTCAAGCGCCAGGGCCTCGGCTATTGCTTCAGTCATTCCGATAAAGACCATTGTTGCCAACATGCCCGGCATTGAAAACACCGAGCCACCACGCACGGCCAGCAGCAATGGTGCATCAGGATCTCCGAGGCGCAGCCTTGTGCCATCGTTACGTTCTATGTCGTTCTCAAGCAGGCGCAGGTGCTGAATTACTTCATCTTCAAAGCGCTGTTTCTCGCTATTTTGCAGATTCAGCCGGGCCAGGACGCTTGGTATGATGAAACCGTCGCGCGTGGGAATACCGAGGTAGGCGATGTAAATCAGACCGCTGCCTTTGCCACCATAACGTGCCTGCAGACTGGGGGCCTGCCAGTTTTCAACCCGTCGTTTTATGTCGCTGGTATGAGACAGGTGAACAAAGTCCCAGGGATCTCCACCGGTGTTGCCGGTTTGTGCTGGTAGCGAAACGCGACCGCTTTCGGAGAGATAGGCTCGTGCGAGATCGGAGAAATGTACCAGGCTGTTCAGATCATGCATGGTGCGCTGAAAGTTGGCCAGCACCGCGCGCATTTCGTCAGCTCCGTAACCCAGGTGTTCGGCCATCACCTCGTAAGCGTTGCTGACACGGTGTACGAGACGATGGTAATTGCGCTGAATTTGTTCCAATACATCGAGCAATTCAGAGGGTCGACGCGCAGGGTTGACCAGCATAGTGGATAAATCCCACAGTTCGCGTGAGAACAGTCCGTCGCGCTCCAGGTTACCGGCACATAAGTGCACGATAGACAGACACTGTTCCAGTATCACGCCATGCTCGAGGTAGTTGGACGCAACGTTTCTCAGGGCAAAAAATCCCAGTTCCTCAAGGATACAGTCAAGCTGGTGTAGCAGGTAACGCTGGGTATTGAATACGCCGTTACCCACCAGGGATTCCAGTTCGCGGCGAAGACTGCAACTGCGTTTAAACGCTTCAAATTGTGCTTTGCCTGTGTACAGGTCAAGCAAGCCGTCAAGTTCTGTAAACAGGCTGTCCTGATGATCATGACGTATAGACTGGCAGAAGATATTGACGGCTGCGCGTGATTCCTTTTCAACCTTCCCGGCGTCGAAACCCTCACTTTCCGGCAGTGATTCCTGCAGAATCTTCAGGCTTGCTTCAAACGGTTCATGAGCCTGGGCCGTCCAGGTACCGTCACGCAGCTTGCTGGCCAGGCTACGCAGGCGGTGTTGGTAAACCCACTGGTTATCAGCCTGGATGCCCTTGCTTACCAGTGATTCGAGTTCCTCTTCCAGGGTATTGGTTGATTCACAACGCACCAGTTCGTTTGCATAATTGTCGCGCCATTTCGCAAGGCGTCTTGCGATCTGCGAGCTACCCAGGAGTTGTTCGAGATTGGATACGATGCGTTTTAGCAGTTCAGCCACACCTTCCTGTGAGCGGGCGGCTTCATCAGACGGTCCGGGAACCTCACGCTCAGGATCCGGGAAATCGGCTTCACCCGTCTGTAACCACTGCAGGTACGCGCGCGCCAGTTTGAGTGTGTGTTTACCCATCGCATGGTGTGTGCTTCTGCGGATTTCGTTGGTAATCGTGCTGCCGCTTACGTGCACCTCGGCAAGGTCTATCGTGTCCTGCCAGACTTCGTCGATCAGCTTGGGTTGTGATACGAGACCTGAAATACTGCGCACGAGGATACTGGTAGGCAGGCGTAAACGTTCGGCGAACGGACCGTTCATGAACCCGGCCAATTCCTGGCGCACACGCGCAATCTCGGGTTTCAGGTTCTTGGCGCTGGGCATACCACGGTAGGAACTGCTGCAAAGACGTGCGACCAGGAAGCGCAATACGTAAACCGCTTCATGGCGGCTGCCGCAGTTATTAAGACGTCTGAGTAATCCTGCCAGGTCACGCAGGCGTGCGACCTGGATGGTGGGCATATCATCGAGATGCAAATGATAGATCTCACGCTCAAGGTCAATGACTTCACCCTCAAGCCCTGTCAGTTCGGCGATCACGGCATCTGTCACCAGTGTGCCGTGAGGCAGGCGCAGTTGTTTAATGAGTTTCTCAGATCCTTCACGCAGGAGGTAAATCGATAATCGACCATGTGCATCGTATGGCACGACCAGACCGTCCTTTACCCTGAATATCCGGTGATTTGCAATTTCAAACATCCTGTAGCGACGTCTGAGGAAACTCATCGTTTTCAGGTAACGGCGCAAGGTTGTTTTGTGTTTTTCCTCGGTACCGGGGGTGAGATAGGCATCGACCAGTGCGCCGTTGAGACTGCTGATATGATCATGCTCCAGATCACTGAATGATTGATCATCGTTGGCAATGATAGTGACGCCGGGATCATAGGGTGCAGGCATGGTTTTTTGCTCATTGGGTGGTTGGTAAATCCCCGTCACTTTGCGTAATGCTTCATAAAGTGGCAGGTCCTGAGATTCAAGTTGTGTATTCACTTCCTGCAGGGCAGTGATGTAATCACTAAACCGGCTGCCATGAATAGCGACACCATACGCGCCGGCAAGATGTTCAATAATGATCAGCATTTCCTCGCGCAAAAACTCGAACAATTCCTGTCCACGCACATGTGCGACACCGCGGGCCATAGCCAGCGAGATTGACAGAATCGCGTTCATGCCAAGATTTTGCTTGCGTTGCATGACATGTATCTGCACTTCCTGATCTGCCTCTGTGGCGAGTTTTTTGCGCCGCTGTGCGGTTGATAGCTCCAGCTTTAGCAAGGCGTGATCAATGTCGAACAGACCCCAGTCCGCGACATTTTTATCTTCGAAGAACGGCGCAGCAAACTCGTGCACGTGATCGACTGCGTTCAAACAACCTTTGCCTTCATAGCGCTCGGTACGCTTGAATAAGGCCAGCAATGCCGTGTCACCGGTCGACTCGACCTGGCTGCGGTTCACATTGACATTGAAAGCGAACACACCGGGTTCAACTTCCCTGATCAACTGCGCATGCCGGTCAACGGCTTCCAGATACTCAGCGCGCTCGAATACACCATCAACCAGGTGCACGGCTTCGCCGGTGCCGGAGGACGTCCCCAACGGTGTTGCGCCATGGAATGACAGGCGTACCCGGCTTTCTGGATTTGCGCCCGGCAGGGCGAGGTGAACATCAACACCTACCGTGGGAATACCCGCGTTGGTGGGTTCCTCGCGCGCCCGCAGGCGCTCCACTGTTGCAAATTCCGGTTGGTCGGGATCACTCACATCTGCTTCCATGACACGTTCCATCTGTGTCGTGACTGCCTGGTATTTGACCAACCGTTCGGTATTCGCGCCACCGCCGGCTTTGAGACCCAGTGCATTGGTTGCCAGTGCGATATGTGCTTCCATGTCGTCGTTCGGGCTCTTTGAACGATGCGAGACGATCAGGTTCAGATCCTTGCCGAGGGTTACCAGTACTGCCAGCAGCGTTTCGTACAAAGAGCCGATCTGGTTGGCTTTCACCAGCACGGAATTGATCAGCCCTTTCTCTGCGGCCATCTCAATGGTGCGGTCGTTGGTGGTCACCAGGTCATCACCGATCACCAGCACGTGGTCACCGAGTTTCTCGAGCAGTTTGTGCCAACCTTCGAGATCATCCTCGGAGAAGCCGTCCTCTATCGAAAGGATGGGAATATCGTACTCAAAGATCGCCTGCTCATAGATGGCCAGCACGGCATCACGATCCATGACTTTTTTGGAATGGTCGCGCCAGAATAGGTACATGCCGATACTGTCGGGTACGTCGAACTCCTCCCGGTAGGCGATTTCAAGCTCGGATAGTGCAGGGTCGAGTGCGATGGCGACATCCAGGCCGGGGCGGAAACCGCACTCCTCGATGGTCTGTTTCATCATCACCCACAGACGCAGTTCGGGCAGTTCATATTCGCCACGGTCAATATAGGGTGCGAGTCCACCTTCAAGGCCAATACCCATAACCCGGCAACCCTCGGCTTTTTCCAAAATTTCCTTGAGGCGGTTTTGCAGGCGCACGGTCATTTCCTGCGCCTCCTGTGAATCAACAGCACCCAGGATCAGGAACATGGCCTCCTGCATGCTGATGTTTGATTCGGGGTATTCCTTTTCGGTATGCCGCCCGCCCATACCGCAGTTACGAAATTGCCAGGGCGCCCTGACCTTGCCGAGACGCGGGTGGGTGGCTTCCTGCATGCTGCGTTCAATAATACGACGCTGGGCGGCAGGGGCCATACCAGCCCAACTGGTAGCTTCAGGTAAGGTAGCCGCGGCCTCGGAGGCACGCCGTTCGCGACGTCTGAATTCACGGTACTTGCCAGGGTCAGCCAGCAGGAAGTCGAGTCCGGTTACCACCCCGAGTCCGAGCAGAATTCGTCCGAGATTGAGTGCCAGCGACATATCGCGCATCAAACCTACAGCCAACAGGACCAGTGCAACCGGCAGTGCAAACCGGGCAAGCATCAGGCTGGCGCGTGGACCGGCGGCGGCAACAGCCAGGTTGTAGGGTGCATCCGGGTAGTAGTTCAAGCCTTCGCGTTTGATCCCGGTTGCACGTCCGTAGGGTATACGTATAAACAAGTTCAGCAGGTAGAGCATGCGCTCCGATCGGGAACCGGCAAGCCGGGCTTCAACGGATTCCTGGATCGAGTCGCTGAGTGCACGCAGGCGCGCAGCCTCCAGGAAATGGCCCATTTCGTGCAGGGCAATGGCGGTGC
>Ga0190293_1000847_pt1 | contig 10874 bp, 8 predicted proteins | sample 48693001_MG_FD_161671 | JGI IMG/M metagenome (GOLD analysis project Ga0190293, IMG submission 161671) | Hydrothermal vent microbial mat bacterial communities from Southern Trench, Guaymas Basin, Mexico - 4869-30-0-1_MG | ecosystem: Environmental > Aquatic > Marine > Hydrothermal vents > Microbial... | reverse complement strand
CCATGTACTATATGGATAGTTATTATTCGCATTGTAAGTGTATTGAATGTAACAGGATCAGTATTACGAATTAATAGAATGCTTTTTGACTTGATAAACATGAAATTATTTAGCTAAATTAACTAGCATTAAAAGACTTCTAGTCCATCAAAAAAAGTGTAATTTTCCTAATTTACTGGAAAAATCAATTAGTTTTAATACTTAATTTTGGAAGATTGGCATTCAAGAATTTAATGTTCTAAAGGAAATAAAACCTTAGTAAAACAGAGAAGTTGAGAGCTTGCTCGAAAATCACTCGGTTGCACTTTGGTTTTATAAAATTTAGGTTATTAAATTATTGTAAGCCATGACTTTTTTGGTTCGTTTTTTTGTCACTAAAAAAATGAACAAACAAAATGAGAGAAAAAATTCAATTGTCTTCGATAGTCTTTTGATTAACTTATTAAATTTAGAATTGCTTCCATATTTTTAATATAATCTGTTAAAACACTTATGTTTTGTGCTTTATAGTTCTTGTTGAGATAAAATGTTATATTTGTATGACCAGAATATAGAAAATATGACAAAGTTTGGAGAATTGATAGGTTCAAGAATTCCTACGTTGATTGATTTTTACTCCGAGTGGGATGAAGAGAGCAGCAGACTGCATTCCATATTAAGAGATGTGGCGTCGGCACTGGGTGATAAAGCGAAAGTTGTAAAAATTGATATTTCGAAAAATGAAACTTTAGCATCTGCATTGCGTATCAAAGGAAACCCTACCTATATAATTTATAAGGACGGCGAAATGAAATGGCGTCAGACGGGGCAACAGGATGCGAATACTTTGATCAATCTGGTACAACAATATGTTTAGTAAATATTTCCCTCTATTTTTTTGAATTTTTTACCGCATGATCACAGGCTCTTGCTGTTAATGCCATATAGGTTAAAGATGGATTTTGCGTGCTGGTAGAAGTCATGCAGGCTCCATCAGTTACATAAACATTTTTACAGGCATGTAATTGATTCCACTTATTTAAAAGAGAAGTTTTAGGATCTTTTCCCATTCTTACTCCACCCATTTCATGAATGTCTAATCCGGGAGCTTGTTTGTTATCATGTGTCCTGATTTTTGTAAATCCAGCTTTTTCATACATTTCTGTGAATTGTTCAAAGAAATCCTTTATCATTTTCTCGTCGTTCTCATCATAATCCAGATCAACCTTTAGCAGAGGGATACCCCATTCATCTACTTTGTTTTCATCCAGCGAAATCTGGCTTTTTTCTTTAGGAATGGTTTCTCCCATCATGTGCGAACCTACTCTCCAGTTACCAAATGTAGGGTTTAGAAGTTGCTCTTTTAGTTCCTGACCAATTCCATCTGATTTTTGAATGATCTTTCTTTTTGCGGAGAATCCTGCAGCATAGCCTCTCAAGAAATTAGTTTCCTGTTTAAAAACATTTCTAAATCTTGGAATATAACCACTTGTAGGTTTTCTTCCTGTTGTGAAATTATCAGGAAATCCATCATATTCAGCACTAATTTTGGCTCTGTAATTATGAAAAGCTACATATTTTCCCAACAATCCGTTATCGTTACCTAAACCATTTGGAAAACGATCAGATTTAGAATTCAATAAAATAATGTTGCTGTTAAAAGAGCCGGCATTTACAAATATGATTGGGGCAAAATATTCAACGGTTTCTTTTGTTTTAGCATCTATGACTAACACCCCTGTGGCTTTTTCTTTTTGGTCATCATAAATGACAGAGTGCACTATAGAATTGTTGATCAAGGTAAGGTTGCCTGTTTTCATAGCCCAGGGAATGGTACTTGAATTGCTGCTAAAATAGCTTCCAAATGGGCAACCTCTTTCACATAGATTCCTGTACTGACATCGGCTTCTCCCTTGTTTGATGAAAATATCTCTGTTTTTGGTTATGTGGGCACATCGGCCGCTGATCACATGTCTGGTATTTTTGTAATTTCTGGCAACTTCCCCTTTAAAATATTCTTCAATACAGTTCAATTTCATACCAGGTAAAAACTCTCCATCCGGTAATTCGGGTATTCCATCAAGGTCTCCTGCTATGCCAACAAATTTTTCTACATAGCTGTACCATGGAGCAAGATCCTTATATCTAATAGGCCAGTCAACGGCAAATCCATCTCTTAACGGACCTTCAAAATCATAATCACTTAGCCTTTGTGTTTGTCTTGCCCAAATCAGCGATCTTCCTCCTGTTTGATATCCCCGAATCCAGTCAAATGCCTTTTCTTGTACATAGGGATGCTCTTTATCTTTAACAACAAAATGAGCTGCATCTTCTTTAAAAATATAGCTCTTGCTGGCTATTGGGTTTTCTTTTTTAATGTCTTCAGTAATTCTACCCCGGTGTTTAAATTCCCATGGAAACATATTAGTAGTGGGATAATCAATATTGTGCTTTACATCTCTTCCTCTTTCAATTACCAAAGTTTTTAATCCTTTTTCCGAAAATTCTTTTGCGGCCCAGCCACCACTTATTCCCGAACCAATAACGATGGCATCAAAAGTTCTTTGCTTTTTACTGTCAATATTGATATTAGCCATTGATGTTTACTCTTTTATTTGTTTCTATTGTCTCACAGGAGCCATATGTTCCCGGTACTAATTGATAAGGCATAATTTCTGTCATGATGTACTCTGACTGCATATAACCCCAGACTGTATAATACTTTACTGCTCTTACAAGACCTCTAATGTCTTTTAGATCTTTTTTGTTTGCTGATTTATCTTCTTTTATACTACCGTTTAAAAGATCTTTAAGAATGCTCAATCTTTCATTTTCTGATAGATCCATAAATGAATTTTTCATTTGTTCTTTTACTACAGGGTCAAACATTTTTAAACCGTTCATAAACGATTTTTGTTTTTTATCGTTAAGCATATCGTCGATCATCACCCAAACAAAATTATGGACTTCTAAAGATCTTCCTCCCGGGATTTCTCCTTCCGGAATGATGGTTGCAACAATTTCCCGAAGTAGTTTCTCTTCCTCAACTGTAATTTGAAGTTTGTTTAAAATGATGGTAACCTTTTCATCTGAAAAATTACAAGATGGTAACAGGAATATTCCACCAGTGATCAAACTGAGATTTATGAGAGCTTTTCGTCTGTTCATATTCTAATTAAAAATGGTTATTTTTTTAATGGGGTAAATATATAGATTTAATAAAAACCAAAGCAAATTGAATATTATAAAACTATGTGAAAATATTTCAAATATACCCAATGAATTTTTGATAATTTGTGTTAATTGATTTAAATTCATTATTTTTGTCACGTATAAAATTATTTTATTAAATGTCACTAACAAAGAACATTACTTCCTTAACAAAATCATACAAACGCCTGTTTGAATGTTTGATGTTCTTTTCTCGTATTTCATAATTTTTAGTTTCCAATATCACTTTGTGTATTTTTTTTCAGATCAAATCTGATCAATTTTAAATTTAATAATTATGACCATATATAAAACTTTAAACCCGGAGAGGAATGCTTCTGCAGAAGGTAATTTTTACAAGCCTTTAGGCGATAAAATAGGCCCCGGAATGAACACGAGAATTCAAAAACTTAGAAAACTGAGTTTTGAAGCCGAACCATCATTATCTATTGAACGGGCATTGATCCAGACCGAATTCTATAAAAAGAATTTCGGAAAATATGATATTCCTGTTATGCGATCTCTCAATTTTTTAGAGATCTGTAAAAAGAAAACCATTTATTTGGGTGAAGGAGAATTGATCGTTGGTGAACGCGGACCAGCACCAAAAGCAGTTCCAACTTTTCCGGAATTGACCTGTCATAGTGTGGAAGATCTTCATGTGTTGAATACACGTGATATGCAACAGTATACTATAAGTCAGGAAGATATAGATATTTACGAGAAAGAAGTGATTCCTTTTTGGGAAGGAAAAACGATTCGTGATCGTATTTTTAATCATGTTCCAAATGAGTGGAAAAGAGCTTATGAAGCCGGTTTGTTTACCGAGTTTATGGAGCAACGAGCTCCCGGTCATACCGCTTTAGATGGTAAGATCTATAAAAAAGGAATGCTCGATTTTAAAAAAGAGATTCAGAATCATATTGACCGACTTGATTTTTTAAATGATGTGGAAGCTACCGATAAAAAAGAGCAGTTAACCGGTATGGTGATTGCCTGTGATGCGTCTATCTTGTTTGCTGAACGTCATGCAGATCTGGCAGAAGAACAAGCTAAAAAAGAAACAGATCCCAAACGAAAAGAAGAACTTCAAAAGATAGCGGAGGTATGCAGATGGGTTCCTGCTCATGCTCCAAGAAATTTTTGGGAAGCCATACAAATGTATTGGTTTGTGCATTTGGGAACTATTACCGAATTGAATGGCTGGGATGCGATGAATCCGGGTCATTTTGATCAGCATTTAGCACCATTTTATGAAAAAGAAATTAAAGAAGGAACACTTACCCGTGAAGAAGCCAAGGAATTACTAAGTTGTTTTTGGATCAAGGTAAATAATCATCCGGCGCCACCAAAAGTTGGAATCACAGCGAAAGAAAGTGGTACTTATAATGATTTTACAAATATCAATATTGGTGGTGTTCAAAAAGATGGATCTGATGGAGTGAGTGAAGTTTCCTATATCATGCTGGAGATTATTGAAGAATTACATGTGCTTCAGCCCGGGAATTCAGTTCATGTGGGCTCGCGAACTCCTGAAAGATTTTTAAAAGAGGCCTGTAAGGTAATCCGTCAGGGGCATGGTTATCCTTCTGTTTTTAATCCTGATATTTATATTCCGGAAATGCTCCGACAAGGAAAATCTGTAGAAGATGCCAGAGAAGGTGGTTGTAGCGGTTGTATTGAAGTAGGAGCTTTTGGAAAAGAGGCTTATATTTTAACCGGTTATTTGAATGTTCCAAAAATTGTAGAGATAACTCTAAATAATGGTATCGATCCGATGACCGGAAAAAGAGCGAGTATGGAAACTGGTGATCCCAGGAATTTTACTTCTTATCAGGAATTGTATGATGCTTTTCTCAAACAACTGAATTATATCATCGATCAAAAAATTGTAGTTAGCAATTATATTGATAGCATGTTTGCAAAATACTCTCCTGCAACATTTTTATCGGTAGTGATCGATGATTGTATCTCTAAAGGAAAAGATTACTATAACGGTGGTCCAAGGTACAATACCAATTATATCCAATGCACAGGTTTAGGTACAGTAACCGATAGTTTATCTACTTTGAAGAAGCATGTTTTTGAAGAGAAAACATTTACAATGGATAGACTATTGGATGCTATCTCCAACAATTTTAAAGGGGATGAGATATTAAGGCAAACGATTATAAATAAAACACCTTTTTATGGGAATGATGATAATTACGCCGATAATATCTCATTGCAAGTTTATAATGATCTTTTTGATGCCATTGATGGAAAACCAAATATAAAAGGAGAATCTTATCATTTGAATATGTTGTCTACTACATGCCATGTTTATTTTGGAAAAGTCATGGGAGCAACTCCTAACGGAAGATTGGCTCATAAATCTATCTCTGATGGAACCTCACCTTCACATGGATGTGATATCAACGGTCCATCGGCAGTGATCAAATCACTTACCAAATTAGATCATGTTAAATCGGGTGGAACTTTATTAAATCAGCGTTTTTTACCTAGTTTATTGAAACGCGACGAAGATATTGTAAAACTTGGGAAATTAATACGTACCTATTTCGCTTTGGGAGGGCATCATATTCAATTCAATATTGTGGATACGGCTACCTTATATGCTGCTCAGGAAAATCCGGAAGATTATAAAGATCTGTTGGTGAGAATGGCAGGCTATAGCGATTATTTTAATGATATGAATGCTGATCTGCAACAGGAAGTAATTGACAGAACCGAAAATGATTCTTTTTAGATGCAAACAGGTTTAATTTTCGACATTAAGAAATATGCGATCAATGATGGCCCTGGAATTCGATTAACTGTTTTCTTTAAAGGTTGTAATTTATCATGTGAGTGGTGTCATAATCCGGAAAGTATTTCTCCAAAAGTTCAGAAAATGTACACAGCTTCGAAATGTATCGGGGCTGTTAAATGTATTGAAAATTGTCCGAATGATGCTTTAAGAATGACAGAGGCAGGTATTGTAACCGATTATAATAGTTGTAATTTTTGTGGAATTTGTGCAGAGGTTTGCCCTACAAAAGCTTTTGAAATGCTTGGTAAATTCAAACCTATTGACGAATTGATGAAAGTGATCGATAATGAAGCAGCTTTTTTTGATCAATCGGGTGGGGGAGTGACTTTTTCGGGAGGAGAACCTTTGATGCATACCGATTATTTATTACAGATATTAAAAGTGTGTGGTAAACGATTTTATCACAGAGTGGTAGATACAACAGCATTTTCCAGTTTAGAAACCATAATAGAAGTTGCGAAGCATACAGATCTGTTTTTGATCGATTTAAAGGTGATGGATGCAGATATTCATAAGCGATTTACCGGTGTTAGTAATGAAAAAATATTAAAAAACATTACGGAGATAGCAAAGACAGATGTGGATATTATTTTTAGGATTCCTCTGATCAAAAATGTAAATTCTTCTTATGAAAATATTGTAAAAACGGCTGAATTTATTAATTCTTTAGAAGGAAACAGGAATATAGTCAATTTGTTACCATATCATAAAATTGCGGAGAATAAACATAAAAAATTAGGTAATCCAGATGGTTTTATTGAATTTGAAGCACCATCAGAAAATGAAATAGAAGAAATCATTTCTATTTTTAAAGAGTATGGAATTAAAGCAAGTGTAGGAGGATAATTTTTTATAAAAATAACCAACCTATGATCATTACGATTGTAATACCGGTTATTCCCTGTAAGAAAGTAGAAACAGTCTGACTTTTTAAAGCTGTAGCGGTATCCATTTCTGTAAACTGAGCAACTACCCAGAAAAAGCTGTCATTTAGATGTGAAACTGTCATTGCGCCGGCACCAACAGACAGAACTGTTAATGCACGACCAAGATTAGAATCTAAACCAAAAGAATCCAATGTAGGAGCTATAATTGCAGCAGTGGTGATAATTGAAACTGTAGATGAACCTTGTGCTGATTTTAGAACGGCTGCTATAATGAATGGCAGCAACAAACCAATATGTAAACCAGAAAACCCAGAACCAATGATATCACCAATGCCGGTTGCACGAAGTATAGCGCCAAATGCACCACCGGCTCCTGTTATCAGTATGATTATCCCGGCTTCTTTTAAACCATTGGTAACCCAGTTAAGATGTGTTTCTTTTGTTTTTTTATCTTTAAGTCTGAATGCTAAGAATACACCTGCAAACAGAGCAATAATTGGGTTCCCAATAAAATTTAATACTGATAGAATTGTTCCTTCTCCAAAAGGAAAAGTAGGGTAATTTGCTATTGATTTAAGTGCAATTAAAAAAATAGGTACAATGATCGGACTAAAGGTTAAACTGGTTTTGGGTAGTTTTTCAAATTTTTCAACTACAACATCATTTTCAGTGGTTTTTGTTTTAATTCTTTTACCAATATATTTAGCCCAAAAAAGGCCAACAAGCGAAACTGGAATTGCAACAAACAGACCGAGTAATATTACTAAACCAAGATCTGCATCAAGTGCAGCAGCCGCTGCCAATGGCCCCGGAGTAGGTGGTACAAAAACGTGGGTAGCGTATAATCCGGCAGCTAATGAAACACCCAATACTAATAAAGGTATTTTAGAGTTTTTGCTTATTGCCTTATTTATTGGAGAAAGAATAATAAAACCTGAATCACAGTAAACAGGAATTGAAACGATAAATCCTGTGATATTCATGGCAAGTGCTGATCTTTTCTTACCAATAACTTTTAACACCGATTTAGCCAAAGTTTTGGCGCCACCGCTTTTTTCAAGATAAGCGCCAATGATAGTCCCAAAAGCAATGATTATACCTATGCTGCCAAGTGTTTTTCCAAAACCATCTGTTAAGGTACTAATCACTTCTGATTCATTGAGTCCGCCAACAAATCCCATGATAATGGCTGCCATTAATAAAGATAAAAAAGGATGAAAATTGAATTTAGTAGCAGCAATAACCATTGCTATAATAACAATAATTAGCACGATCAGTATCTCCATTTTGATAAATTTTGATAAAGATAAGGTTTTGTCTTATTCCTTTTTTAATTAATTAAAATCTTTGATTAAAAAATTAAGAAGCAGGAAATACTTTAAATTTAAATCCTCTTTTTGTAAAATACTCTAAGATCTTTGGCAAGACATATTGTAATTTATCAAATGCTTTTTTACTATCGTGTAAAACGATGATACTGCCATTATTTGTATTTTTGATCACATTTTGAAGACATTTTTCTTTACTTACATTAGGGTCAAAATCGCCACTTAGCACTTCCCACATAATGATCTGATATCCTTTTTTTTGCAATATTTTTCTTTGTGAAGGTCTGATCTTCCCGTAAGGAGGGCGGAATAGTTTGGTTGCTGGTTGCTGGTTGTTAGTTGATTGATCACTTCTTTCTTCTTTATTCTTTCTTCTTTTTCCTACATTTAAGTCTCTAAAAGTAGATCTAAATATTTCCTCTGATTGAATTACATTTTCAATGTATCGGTCCGTATTCGTTCTCCATCCATTTAAATGGTTAAATGTATGATTTCCGATGGAATGGTTTCTATCCAGTATGCTTTGAAAGGCGTTGGGATGTTTTTTGACGTTGTCACCAACACAAAAAAATGTAGCTTTAGCATTAAATTTATCTAAAGTTTGCAATACCCAGTTTGTGATCTCAGGTATTGGTCCGTCATCAAATGTGAGATATATTTCCTTTTTATTAGTTGCAATTCTCCATGTAAAATCCGAAAAAACATTTTGGATGATCTTAGGAGTTTTTGCAAAATAGGGTTCCATACAATTTAGCTATTGATCTATTAGAAAAACAAATATAATAGAAAATAATATTTATTCCTGAAAAGAATTACAGACAATACTTGGTAAAATTAGTTTGTAATCTTTAGAAAAATGTAAACTCTAAAATTGTATATTTGATTAGTTAAATCAAAATGTGAAATATTATTGAATCAGAATACATGAAAATTTTAAAAATTACTCTCACAGCTCTTGTCTTGATTGTATCTCTTAGTTGTACTAAAAACACCAATGAAGTTATTGTTTACACAACCGTTGATCAAATTTTTTCGGAGCCTATTTTAAAAGATTTTGAAAAAGAAACCGGTATAACTGTTAAAGCTGTTTATGATACCGAAGAGACAAAATCCACAGGTGTTCTCAATAGATTAATTGCAGAAAAAGATAATCCGCAATGTGATGTTTTTTGGAGTGGTGATCCGGTAAGGACCATTGTGTTAAAAAATAAAGGAATTACAGCTCCTTATCATTCTGCTGTTACTGAGGATATTGATCCTGTTTTTAAAGATCCCAATGATCACTGGACGGGTTTTTCGGCGCGGGCCAGAGTGTTGATCTATAATAAAGATCTGTTAAAGGAAGCAGATGTTCCTCAAACCATTTTTGATCTGGCCAATGAAAAATATAAGGGAAAAGTCACCATTGCAAATCCACTGTTTGGAACAACCACTTTTCATTTTTCAGCTTTATTTTCGGTTATAGGAGATGAAAAGGCTAAGCAATTTCTAACCGATCTAAAAAATAATGATGTAGTAATTGCAACCAGTAACGGAGATGTAAAAAAGAGAGTGATAAAAGGGGAGGTTTTTTGCGGACTCACTGATACCGATGATGCTTTTGAGGCTGTGAAAGAAGGAGCCAATGTTGGAATCATTTTCTTAGACCAGCAAGGAATGGGAAGCCTGATCATGCCTAACACCGTAAATCTGATAAATAATTCAAAACATACAGAAAATGGTAAAAAATTAATGGATTATTTATTAAGTAAAGAAACGGAAGCAAAATTAGCATTGTCCTGTGCACAGATGCCTTTACATAAAGGAGTGAATATTCCTAAAAATGTTCCGTCTTTGGATCATATTGTACCGATGAAAATTAATTACGAAAAAACTTCGCAAAAGCTGGAAGAAATTCAGGATTATTTGAAAACCTGGGTGGAGGAGTAAACATTTGAAATGGATGATCATGGGTTTAAAAAATAGCATAATCTTTAACTAATTGATAATTTGAATAGTAAGTTCTTATATACAATCATATTTATTTTGTTTGCTTTTCTTGTGGTAATTCCGGTTGCATATACACTTATTACTGCTCTTTTTGTGGAAGATTCATTTATAACTAATTTAAGAGCTCTAAAAAGTGATACTTTTTTACTGTTGGCAAAAAGCAGTTTTATTGCTTTTATGATCGCTGTTTTATCCACTTTTTTCGGAACTGTTTTAGGGTTTATATTATACAAAATGAATGTTCGTTTTAAAAGGTTTTTTAAAATAGCATTGTTAATTCCTTTATTTATTTCGCCATATATTTTAGCAGTTGCCTGGAAGGATCTCTTTTACCTTTTATTTGATGATGCAAGTTTTACATCGTCTAACTTCGGATTAATTCTGGTATTGACAACGGTTTTCACACCATTGTCGATGCTGATCATTGGTAGTGCATTTTCTAATATTGATGCACAATTAGAAGAAGCCGGTTTTGTGATCACCAATATGAAAAGTGTGATCTTAAAAATTACACTGCCTCTTATCAAACACGCATTGATCAGTTCTTTTGTACTGGTTTTTATTTTTAGCATTTCGGAGTTTTCGGTTCCGGCATTTTTTGGAGTAAAGGTTTTAACTACTGAAATATTTACACAATTTTCTGCATTTTATAACCACTCACTAGCAATA
>Ga0190293_1000846_pt1 | contig 10878 bp, 13 predicted proteins | sample 48693001_MG_FD_161671 | JGI IMG/M metagenome (GOLD analysis project Ga0190293, IMG submission 161671) | Hydrothermal vent microbial mat bacterial communities from Southern Trench, Guaymas Basin, Mexico - 4869-30-0-1_MG | ecosystem: Environmental > Aquatic > Marine > Hydrothermal vents >... | reverse complement strand
TGGAGGTACTGGACTTTCTGGAACGCCTGGCCCCGTTCTCCGAACCGAAACTGCTGGTAAGGGACAGCAAACCCCTGTTACAGATACCCGGTAAACTCGAAAGACAAAAGGAAAACAAGCCAGCCAGGACTTCGCTGGATCTGCTGCGGGAATCTCTGGGGCAGGACGGTTAGGATAAGCATATGAACACCAGACCCAAAAAGAGAAAACCAACAGCCAGACAGCGGCGTCAGTTCCTGCGCACAATGTTTATGGGTGCGGGACTGTTAGGTGCTTCCGTACTGGGGTTCATACCGGTAATCGCACGCTGGAAAGAACGTGTGCGCCCGCCCGGAGCCCTGCAGGAAAAGAAATTCCTCTCAGCCTGCATCAAGTGTGGTCAATGCGTGCAGGTATGCCCGGTGGAAGCTATCAAGCTGGCAGATATAGACGAGGGCTTTGGTGTGGGCGTGCCCTACCTCGACACCCGCGCCCAGGCCTGTGACTTTTCCTGTGACGGGCTTCAATGTGTACTCGCCTGCCCGACCGGCGCACTCACCCATGAGCTCAATTACTCGCACGAAACCGACATGGGTGTGGCAGTGGTCGTGCGCGAAAACGCCTGCCTGGCAGTGCATGGCCAGGGTTTCAAAGGTCAGGTTCGCGGACCCGAATATAATGGCCTGCTGCGCTACGAGGAGATCGACCGCTGGAACCCGATCCTGGTGCGCGACCACCCCTATGATCTGGAAATCTGCGACCTGTGTGTACGTCAGTGTCCGATTGAGCAACGCGCTGACCAGTGCGATGCCGGCACACCACCTTCCGGCGATCCCGCCCAGTGCCCACCGCAGCGTGCCATACGCCTGGTGGAAATTGAAAGCGACGATGGTGTAACGCGTATGCGGCCTGAGATTCTGGACGGTTGCGTTGGTTGCGGCGTATGCGAAATGATCTGCCCGGTTGAACCTTCAGTATTTATCATGGACGTAACACAAAGCAGGGGGTGGACGGCATGAAACAGTATTTTGCTCACCTTAAGCGCTCGATTTCCGAATTACTGGGCAACGACCCGATTAAACCAAGCAAGGATGAAATCGCCCCGGATGCGTTGAAACTCCATATCGTACAACGCAGCGACAAAGAGCGCATCAAGGCTATTCATGCAGAAATGGCTGAGAAACACGCTAACCCCAAGATGGAGAAGTTTCGGCTCAAACGCTGGGCCGTGCTGATTTTCGTCAACCTTTTGTTCGTGGTCTCCTATGTACTGGATATCCAGATACTCGAAGGGGCGTTACCAGCTTCACGGTTCATTGGCTTCCACATGGCGGATCTGAATTCTTCAATGCAGGTGATGCTGGCTTTCAAGCACATCGTTTTGAATCTGGTCATTGGCACCGTTACTCTACTCATAATCTGGTGGTTTCTCGGTGGCCGTACATTTTGCTCCTGGCTATGTCCCTATCACCTGTTGTCAGAATGGGCTGAGATACTGCACCTCAAACTGGCCAAAAAGAAGCTTGCCAGGGATAATCCATTTGATCGCCGCGCCCGCACCTGGTTCTGGGTCATCTTCGTGGTACTGGCATTTGTCAGTAGCTACACCGTATATGAGACCATTTCGCCAACCGGTATAGTCAGCCGTGCGCTGATCTATGGCCCCGGACTGGCGCTGCTTTGGGTAGCGTTACTTTTGCTTGTCGAAATTTTCTATTCCCGCCGGGCCTGGTGCCGCTACGGCTGCCCGATTGGCCTGACCTACGGCATCGTCGGCGCCACTTCACCGTTGATTGTTCGCTACCAGTTACACAGTTGCTTCCATGAGGGCGAGTGCCGTAAAGTCTGCCTGGTGCCGCACGTGCTCGATACGGTCATCAAGGGCCGTGCTCGTGATGAGGAAGTCGAAATTGGTGCAGATTGCACACGTTGTGGCCGTTGTGTCGAGATATGTCCGACAGGCTCGCTGGAATTTAAATTCAAAGGCCTGGGGAAACATCTCTGATGATCAGTATTAGTGGCGTAAGCAAGCGGTTCAAGCGTAACGAGGTTCTCAAGAGCATCGATCTCGAAATCGCACGCGGTGACCGGGTAGCCCTGGTTGGTTCCAATGGTGCGGGAAAAACGACCCTGATCCGTTGCCTGCTTGGCGAATATCGCTTCGATGGCGACATCAGTATTAACGGTCTGGACCCACGTCAAAACCGCACCGAGGTACTCAAACGGGTCGGCTTTGTCCCACAAATCTCGCCACCGTTAAAAATGCCGGTTGGCCAGTTGATCAGCTTTGCATCGGGCGTGTCTGATTCGGATCCGGAACGGATGTATGAGCTTTCTGCCAAGCTTGGCCTGGATGCCCATGAAATCAGCCACCAACCGTTCAACAAGCTATCCGGCGGCATGAAGCAGAAATTGCTGATCAGTATCGCGCTGGGCCGTGACTGTGATCTCCTTGTTATGGATGAACCTGCTGCAAACCTTGACCCTGAAGCCCGTCATACCTTCTTTCAGTTGCTGGCCGAGCGCCAGCAAAAGGCAGCCATGGTGATTTCCAGCCATCGTCTTGATGAGGTAGCTGCCCTGGTCAACCGCGTGGTGGAAATGGATCAGGGTCTCATCGTGCTGGATGATCACGTCGCCGATGAAGTCGATATGGACAGCGTGCTGGACTGCCGCCTGACCCTGTCGCGAGCCAGTTCCGCATTCGCCGAAACGGTACGTGAATGGGGCTTCAACGACATCGGAGACGGGGTACTCTGGGAGGGCCAGGTCTCAGGTCCTGACCGGTTGCGTTTTATTGGCGTACTATCACGCTACGCCGCTCTGCTCAAGGGCATACACCTGAAAGAATCAATTTCTGATGAAAAGGAGGAACACCGTGCGCACAATTAGTAGCCTGCTACTGGTAATTCTATTTGCACTATCTGCATGTTCACTGGAAGAGGAAACCGGCCCGGCTGAAGTGCGCTGGGACGTGGATACCTGTGCCCGCTGTGTGATGGCGGTCAGTGATCGTTATTTTTCAGCCCAGATACGCGGAGGGCCTGCAGACAGCAGGACCAAAGTCTACAAGTTTGATGATATCGGCTGCGCCGTGATCTGGCTGGACGAACAAGCGTGGAAGGATGATCCGCGCACTGAAGTCTGGGTAAATGATCACCGCACTGGCGATTGGATTGATGCACGCCAGGCGAGTTATGTCTCAGGCCTGGTCTCACCCATGGCGTACGGGCTCGGTGCCCAGTCCGAAGCGGTCACTGATGGACTGGATTTCGCAGCCGCCAGTAAACATATCTACCAGGTAGAAGAAACCTCTCACAAGCATCGCGGCCATAAAATGATGGATCACGGGGAAGGTCAGTAATAGAAATGAAACATCTTCTGTTAACAGCAAAAGCAGATATCAGCGAATCATTGCGCTCGCGCTGGTTCCTGATCTACGTGCTTGTTTTCGGTGGCATTGTCGCCGCATTATTCATGTCCGGCCTGACCGAATCACGCATCATGGGTTTTTCCGGCCTGTCACGAGTGCTGGTCACTTACCTGCAAATTACCATGGCGATCCTGCCCGTGTTCGTCCTCATTACAACCGTCCGCTCTGTCGCCGGTGATCGCGAAGCCGGTGTCTTTGAGTACATGTTGTCACTGCCGGTCGCCCTGTCTGTGTGGTACTGGGGCAAACTGGTGGGCCGCTTCATCGTGGTTTTTCTGCCGGTGGTGCTGGCCATGTTTGTTGCAGTCGCCTGGGGTGCGTCAAAAGGCGTGGAGATTCCATGGGGACAGGTCCTCACCTATACGGGCTTCCTGATGTCGCTTGCCCTGTGCTTCCTGGGCATTGGCATGCTGATCTCAACGCTGGCAAGGTCCTCCGATGTTGCGACCGGTGCGGCGTTTATACTGTGGCTGGCACTGCTATTGTTCATGGATCTGATCCTGCTGGGCCTGCTGATAAAGCAGGGTCTGCCGTCTGAAGGTGTTATTGCCGTTGCGCTGGTCAATCCCTTACAGGTATTCCGGACAGCGTCGATGATGTTGTTCGATCCGCAGTTGGTGTTGCTCGGCCCGTCAGCCTATGTGATTCTCGATGCCTTTGGCCAGACCGGATATATTACCTGGGCACTGCTATACCCTGGCGCGCTGGGCCTGCTTTGTGCCGGCATTGGTTATTATTTCTTTCGCCGTGGCGACCTGCCCTGAGAACCTGAAAAAAAAGACCCTGATAAATCTATGAACATTGCCGAACCTACAGTCAGTCAATTTCCCAACCCCGTCGTTGCCTACATTGCCGCAACGCGCCCGCCCTTCATACTGGCTACGGTTGTACCTGTACTTCTGGGTTTGTCGTATAGCATTTACCTAGGCTATGCACTGGATTGGTTGACCGCAACGCTGAGCCTGGTGGCAGCCGTGCTGTTACATGCCGGCATCAATGTTCTGAATGACTACTACGATGCGGAAAATGGCACCGACGACAACAATGATGAGCGAATTTTCCCATTCACGGGTGGCAGTCGTTTTATCCAGAATGAGGTCATAACACGGCAACAAATGTTGATCTATGGCACTGGCCTGATGCTGGCTGTCATCGTGATTGGCCTCTATCTGGTCGCCCATACCGGGGCCTCATTGTTCTGGCTGGGATTACTGGGAATGCTGATTGGCTGGGGTTATTCGGCACCACCACTACGCCTCAACAGCCGTGGAATTGGCGAATTGTGTGTTCTGGCCGGTTTCAGCCTGCTGCCGCTTGGCGCCTGGCTGGTGCAGACCGGTAGCCTTTCACTGGCGGTGATTTTGATTGCACAACCGGTGGGCCTGTTGACGGGCAATTTACTGTTCATCAACCAGTTTCCCGATCGCAAGGCCGACATCCAGGCCGGCAAACTGCACTGGGTCGCACGCCTGGAGCCAGGCACCGCACGCTGGGGATACGCCCTGACCGCGGTCATGGCCTGGCTGGTGTTTTTACTACTGATTGTCTATGGATTGCTACCCGTTATTTCCCTGGTAGCCATATTGCCAGCTATTCTGACGGCCCGTGCCGCCATGATTCTTATCCGCCATGCCAATCATCCACAGCATCTTGTACCCGCTATCCAGATGACCATCCTGGCCATGCTCGCACATGGGGTCCTGCTTTCGATTGCACTGGTAGTTGACTCATTTATTTGATGTAAGACTCAAGCTGTTCCCGTGTTACCGGCCCCAGGAAAGTTTTGACGGGTCGCCCCTCCGGATCAATTAATATCGTGGTCGGTAGTATCTTCGGGGTTCCGAACGGTTCCGGCGGATGGTGTATATCCACCTTCAATATCGGATAGCTGACGCGAGCCAGCTTGACATAGGTTTCAAACGAATTGTCGTGGGCATCTTCAAACGCCAGGCCGAGCACTGTGGCATGCTCCAAAGCGTCGTGTAGCTGCGAGAGCTCCGGCATTTCCTTGCGGCAAGGCGCGCACCAGGTTGCCCAGTAATTCACCACCACCCACTGCCCCCGGTAGTCGCTAAGGGAAACTTCCCCGCCACCCAACCTCGGTAAAGTGAAGTCAACAGAAGGTTCCTGACCTTCGACAGCCATTCCTGTGTGTGCCACAAGTATCAGCATGGCAGCGAATACCATGATGATTTTTCTGACTCTCAAATCCATAGCGTTCTCATCTATGCATAATACCTCAATGTTTTTGAGCATGTATGATAGGAGGTGTCTCCTTCATTTTCGAGAATAGAATTATGAGAAAAATATTACAGACCATGGCATTGGTGATCTTATCTGTAGCGGGCGTTACAGAAGTCCTGGCCAATCCGCCGGCAGCTTACGAGGGCAGAAAATTGTATGTTTCCTATTGCCTGCTGTGCCACGGTGTCGATGGTAAAGGAGACGGGCCGCTCGCCAGGGCAATGAAGATCGACACGGCGGACCTGACTACCACCGTACGTTCCCGGAGTGACACCATTCTCACCAAAATCATCACCGGCGAAGGCCGGCAGACCATCACAGGCCGTGACCGCCATAACCTGTTGAGTGAGGCCATGCCGGAATGGAACACCGTGTTTGATGAATCACAGGTCAAGGCATTAATCGCCTACCTGCGTTTTCTTGGCCGCAGCAAATTCAAGCTGATGGGAGACCCCGAAATCGGCATGCAGGTATATCAGAAATATTGCCAGGTCTGCCACGGTGAAGAAGGTGATGGTGAAGGCATCATGACCAACCTGATGGGCATCACGCCGATGGATCACACCAACCCCAACGAAACCGACACCCTCAGCAATGAAAAAATAGCCAACAGTATCCTCGATGGCAAAGGCCGGTTTATGCCAGCCTGGCGGGGAATCCTCAGCCAGGATGATGTAGAGGCGCTGGTTAGTTATATTCGCTTGTTGTCACACTATTAATAGTGGAAAGGGGTCAAGCCAGGGGTCAGATTCAAATGCACTCACCATCCTTCACTAATCACACAGAATTACGTGCATTTGAGTCTGACCCCGGTCATGTGACGTGCATTTGAGTCTGACCCCAATCGTCAATCATCAACAACCGAAAGAAAAGCCAGAATGTCATCAATCTCCTCATCGGCAAAGGCCTTGAATATTTCCGCATCGCGCTGATGGAAATGAATCCGTTCGCCTTTACGGAACCTTTCAACCTGCCGCTTTAGATAAACACTATGCTGGCCGGCCAGTTGCGGTGCTGCCCGGGCACGGTCACCATAGCCATCGTCCCCGTGGCAATTGGCACACTCACGCCGGTAAAGCCGCTCCCCACCCGCGATATTACCGGGGTAGCGGGCAATATTCAGGACACTTTCACTGCTCTTCAAGCGCTCATAGGCGTTGAAATTGGCCTCATCTATTGGTGGCAGGACGGTCGGCAGTTCTATGGAAGCCAGGTAAGCGGAAACAATACGGGTGTCATCACCGGGTAATTCGCGTTCCGTCGCAAAAGGAAACATGGGAATATTCAGCCGTTCACGGCTTTTGAAATGCTCAATCTGGAGAGCAAGGTAATCGGGATCGAGGCCGGCCAGGCGCGGGTATTCACCATCCAGGGAGCCCTGACCATATGCACCATGACATCCGGCGCAGGTCTCGTTGATCTCCTCCCCGTACTCCAGATCCTGCCGGGACAGTCCTGCAGCAATATCTGAAGTCTCGCCATAACCCTTGGGAAGGTGGTGGGCAATGCCTTTGTGGCAGTCGATGCAGGTTCCGCTTTCGCCCAGCGCCTCGGTATGATATTTAGCGGCAAAATGCCCCTGCCATTCCACCGCCATGGCCTCGTAAGAATGGCAATTCCGGCACTCCCGCGAATCACTGTCCTGCATGGACTGCCAAACGTGCCCGGCGAGCTCCAGGCGTTTGGCCTCAAATTTTTCGGGGGTATCGATGGAACCTGTTATCCAGTAAAACACTTCCTTGCTGGCTTTGATCTTGCGCACCAGTTTACGCGTCCATTCCTTCGGTACATGACAGTCGGCGCAAACGGCCTGAACACCGGTGGGATTCCGAAAATGGACACTCTCCTGATACTCCTGGTAAACCGTCGACTCCATTTCATGGCAGGAGATACAAAATTCGAGCGTGTTGGTCGCCTCCATTCCGGTATTGAAAACACCCCAGAAAGCAATGCCAATGATAAAGAAGAACACCGCCGTTTGAAGCGACAACTTTCGATGTCGTAAATTCTTGAACTTCACTTGATACCTGCCATGCCTATTTTAGAACCCATGATCGCATACTAAGGGTGATGACCTTGAACCGGTCTTTAGATGTGAACTTATGATCCCCGGTGAACCGGCTCATATTAAGGAGTCTCAGCATATAAGGCAACCGGATTGCAGTTTCGGACAAGTCAGCATGTGATAACTTGTTAAACTGGCTGCATGAAAAAATCACGGGTACCTACAACACGTCTCGGCCGCCTGGCACGACTGGGTTTCACCGCCGGAGAAATCGCGGTCGGTGGCATGGCTGAGGGTGTACGTCGTCTTCGCGGCGTCACCGTTGATGATGCATATAATGTCTTTTTGACCGCAACCAATGCGGAAAAGCTAGCCAGGCAATTGGCCGGTATGCGCGGGGCCGCCATGAAAATGGGGCAGATGCTGTCGATGGAGAGTGCCGACATCCTGCCACGTGAGTTCGCCGATGCATTGGCGGTTCTGCGGGATTCTGCCGACACCATGCCGCTGGCACAGATCCGCCGTGTCATGGGTCGCGAATATGGCAAGGGCTGGGAAGACAAATTTATTGATTTCGATTACATGCCCGTCTCCGCAGCCTCGATAGGCCAGGTACACCGGGTGCAGACGACGGACGGGCGCGACCTGGCGCTGAAGATCCAGTACCCGGGTGTGGCAAAAAGTATCAACAGTGATGTCGACAACATGGCCATGTTCATGCGCATGCTGAAACTATTGCCAATCGAGTTTGATATTACCGGCATCGTCAAAGAGGCGAAACGCCAATTGCATCAGGAGGCGGACTACATCCAGGAGGCCGAATACCTAAGAACATATCGCAAACTGGTCCGTGATGAAGAACGCTTCGTGGTTCCGAAAGTCCACGACGACCTCACCACCAAACGTATCCTGGCGATGGATTATGTTGAAGGTGTGCCGCTCGAATCACTTGGTGAAGACGGTGTAAAGCAGGAACTTCGTGACAGTGTTGGCGAGTTGCTGGAGCACCTGGTTTTTCGTGAACTATTTGAGTTCCGAACCATGCAATCCGATCCCAATTTCGCCAACTACCTTTACCAGCCGAAACAGGATCGCATCGTACTGCTCGACTTTGGCTCTACGGTTACTTTCGAAAAAGAGTTCACCGATAAGTACGCGCAAATCTCCAGAGCTCTTATCGATGAGGACAATGGCGCTGCGCGGCACTACGCCGAGCGCATTGGCTACCTGGACGAGGGGAATAGCGATGCGCACGCTGAAAGAATACTGGATATGATCCGGTTAATCTGCGAACCGCTACGCTACGACGAGATTTACGACTTTGGTACCTCCGACCTGTTTGCCCGGGGCCGCGATGCCGGTATGGAAATGATGTTCGGCGATATGAGCGAGTACAAGGTGCCACCACCGGAAACCATGTTCCTGCACCGTAAGCTGGTGGGTTCATATATGCTCTGCCACCGTATCGGTGCACGTATCAATGTACAGAGGCTGATCCTTCCATTTTTACCCCTGTGAATTGAGCCCGATGAGATCTCAGGTGGTCTTACCCGGCGTTAACGATTTTCCTGGGGATTGCTTGTCGAATCAGATGAAGCCTCGCCTGGCAATCCATTGAGTCCCACCTTGAGGCTTCATTCTCCAGCAAGCCCGTCAATGCATCAAACGTAGAACTGAGTCGCCCATGCCAGACCAACATATCCTCATCCCGCAACTTCAGGTGTTGATGTAATTCCGTATAGGATTCCGCCCGGTGTTTCTTCAAATGAACACTTTCAACAAGGGTCACTGCATCCGCATATGACAGTGCAGCTATCTTGGTCGGTAAATAATATTCTTCTGTTGTCGCCTCGATATAGGCCAACCTTGAGGCCTCAACCCGGTCAACTTTATGCTGCGCTTCTTTTAGCAAGGGTGGAATCAAAAGCCCGAGCGCGGCGAGTAAAAAGCCGATGGCAATGATTTCCAGAACGTCGATAAAAAATTTCCAATGCTCAAGCTCCGCCGCTTCCGCAACGTAGTTCGGTGGCGCACCAATGCGAGAAAAAAGCCAGCCAGCCAGGGCAACAAATAGCACGGTGATGCCGATCATGGATATCAATACCAGTTTTGCTGAGATTCGCATCATTTTATCCTGAAAAGGGATTGCGTATGACAAGCGATCCGATCACCAGGCCATCCTGCATATCCTCACTCAATAATTGCGAGCACCCTGACGCCAGAGCCGCTTCCACAATCATGGCATCCCAGAATGAAAAAGCCTTGCTTTGGTGACGCTTCATTGCCCGCGAGATAATATCTTTGTCCATCTGGATTAATGGAAATTCAGCAAAATCATTTACAATTCCCCCAGCCTCTTCCTCAGTCAGCAATGCCTTCCCCACCCTGGTCAGGGTGACATAAAATTCCTGTAAAACCTGCGTGCTTAGTACAAGGTTACCGTCCCCGCCAAAATTATGGATCAGGTTTTTAGAGATGGCGCTTTTTTCCTGTTCACTTTTATCAAAAGCATAAACCAATACATTGGTATCAAAAAAAGCCTTATCGCTCATGCAACTCTTCCCGGGTCCACTTGCGCCCCGCACTGCTATATCGTGAGTGTTCAGCCTGTTCCAGAATCCGCCCGGCTACCTGCTGATAGTGTTTGTGGCCAGCGATATAGCGTTCCACAAACTCGCGAATAACAGCATTCAGGGATGTACCCTCTTGCAATGCCAATATGCGAGCCTGCCTGAGGTTTTCTTCATCAATGGACAAAGTTACATTGGTCATGGCAATGATTCTTTAGTTTTTAACACGTAATAAGTGTAGCACATAACCCGTGTAATACTTGAAGTGTGTGATGACAGCAAGCCCTCCTGAAATGCCCCCATTCTTTGGCCGCCGGTCTGTTAGGTTTTTCTCATTTTACGTGGACGCGGAGTCACTTTACTGGCATATCTCAATCAACTCTCTATTACCTTTAGTTTGAAGGCAGAAGTTTGGTTACAGCATTTCCTTCCAGTCCTGCTTTAAGCAATTGGGCAAGAAAATCGGTAAATGGCCCAATATCCTGATCCACGCTGGCGACTTCCAGTGTGGACATATAGACGCCCCGCTCTTCTACTGGAATCACAGTCCATGGATAGCCACCGCTTGCCAACATCGTATTCATTAAAAATCTTCCCATACGCCCGTTACCGTCCACATAGGGATGAATATAGACAAAAATAAAGTG
>Ga0190293_1000844_pt1 | contig 10897 bp, 9 predicted proteins | sample 48693001_MG_FD_161671 | JGI IMG/M metagenome (GOLD analysis project Ga0190293, IMG submission 161671) | Hydrothermal vent microbial mat bacterial communities from Southern Trench, Guaymas Basin, Mexico - 4869-30-0-1_MG | ecosystem: Environmental > Aquatic > Marine > Hydrothermal vents > Microbial... | reverse complement strand
ACATGAAAAGAAACTTTTAAAATTAAATGTTCTGCTTGTCATAAAATAAGTAAAAAATTTGTTGGTCCTGCTTTAAAAGGTGTAACAGAAAGAAGAACACCGGAATGGATCATGAATATGATCTTAAATCCTGAGGAGATGATCCAGAAAGATCCAATAGCAAAGCAATTATTAATTGATTCTAACGGAGCTCCTATGGCAAATCAGAATTTGACCGAAGATGAAGCGAGATCAATTTTAGAATACTTTCGGACAAAAAATTAAAACATAACCTAAACTAAATTAAACTAAATTATGAAAACAATTTTTAAATCATTTTTTGCTTTACTGACCTTGTCATTTATGATGGTAAGTTGCGGTGATGCAAATCAAAACAAATCTTCCAAGCAGGGAGCATTATCGGGTAATGCTGCTGAGAGAGTTTATGTTGCTCCCGGAGAACACGATGAATTTTACGCTTTTGTATCAGGAGGATTCAGCGGTCAATTGGCTGTTTACGGATTGCCATCAGGTAGGTTATTCAAAGTGATCCCTGTATTTTCGGTAGATGCTGAAAAGGCTTACGGGTTTAACGAAGAAACAAAACCCATGCTAAACACTTCTCATGGTTTTATTCCCTGGGATGATTCTCACCATCCGGATATTTCACAAACTGCGGGTGAGTTAGATGGTAGATGGGTATTTATCAATGGAAACAATACACCCCGTATTGCAAAAATTGATCTGACTACTTTTGAAACTACTGAGATCATAGAAGTTCCGAATTCTGCCGGTAATCACAGTTCTTCATTTGTTACCGAAAACACTGAATACGTAGTTGCCGGTACTCGTTTTTCTATACCATTTCCTCAAAGAGATATGCCAATTGACGAATATAAAGGTAACTTTAAGGGGGCTTTATCTTTTATTTCTGTAGATCCTGAAGATGGAGCTATGGATTTGAAATTTCAAATCATGATGCCAGGTTTTGACTATGATCTGTCACATCCCGGTAGAGGTGACTCTCACGGATGGTTTTTCTTTACCACCTATAATACTGAAGAAGCAAATTCATTGCTGGAGGTTAATGCATCTCAAAATGATAAAGATTTTATTGCTGCGATCAACTGGAAAAAGATCGAAGAGTATGTTAACAATGGAGGAGGTAAAAAGGTTCCCACAAGATATGCACATAACGTTTATGATGAGCATACCCATTCAGCGACTTCAACGATCAAAAAAGAAGTACTGATTGTCAACCCTAAAGATGTTCCAGGTGCAATTTATTTTATGCCTACACCAAAATCTCCACATGGTTGTGATGTAGACCCCAGTGGTGAGTATATTGTAGGTAGTGGTAAATTGGCTGCGGAGCTTACAATCCACTCTTTTAGCAAAATGTTAAAAGCTATTGAAGAGAAGAAGTTTGACGGTGATGCTTATGGTATCCCAATTTTACAATACGAAGCTACATTGGCAGGTTCTGTAAAACAACCTGGATTAGGCCCCTTACATACCGAATTTGACGGGAAAGGAAATGCTTATACAACTTTCTTTATCTCATCTGAAGTTGTAAAATGGAAGTTAGGAACCTGGGAAGTGATAGATAGAAAGCCTACTTATTACTCTGTTGGTCACCTGATGATCCCTGGAGGTAATTCACGTAAACCTTTTGGTAAATATGTTTTGGCTATGAATAAAATAACAAAGGACCGTTATTTACCTACCGGGCCAGAAGTAACACAATCTGCTCAGTTATACGATATTACCGGTGATAAAATGGAATTATTATTAGATTTCCCAACCATTGGCGAACCTCATTATGCAGCAGGTATTCCGGCTGATATTGTTGCGAAAAATTCTCGTAAGATCTATAGATTAGAAGATAATAAACACCCGTACGGAATTTCAACAGAGGCTGAAGCTAAGGTGGTAAGAAAAGGTAATGAGGTACATATTTATATGACTATGATCCGTTCACACTTTGCTCCGGATAATATTGAAGGTATTCAAGTTGGTGATAAAGTATATTTTCACGTAACTAATTTAGAGCAGGATTATGACGTGCCTCACGGTATATCAATGATCGGTGCACAAACATCGGAATTGTTGATTATGCCTGGTCAAACAGAAACATTTATATGGAAGCCTAAACAAGTTGGAGTATGGCCATTCTATTGTACAGATTTCTGTTCAGCTCTTCATCAGGAAATGCAAGGATATGTCAGGGTATCTCCTAAAGGATCAAATGTTCCGATTAAATTTACTTTAGACGGAGATGCAGTTGATGCAGAATAAATATTTAGATAAGTTTAAGTTAAATATTGTTGAAGCGGACAGGAATTTAATTTCTGTTCGCTTTTTTTAATAAAAGCACAAAAATTTCACCTTCAATACAGTAAATGTTATATCTACAGACCCAACTATTTTGTAAGTTTGTCATATAACATCATTTTTACAAAAGAAAATTAATCATATAAGAATCATGAAGAAATCTAAAATATTAATGATCATAGGATCCCTATTACTTCTGGGTTTGTTTATTTACCCGCTTTGGAATATCACACTGGAAGCACCACAATATCCGATTCCGTTGGGAATGGATATACATATTACCAGATTTGCCGACACTCATGAATTTGATATAAAAAACATCAATTTGATGAATCACTATGTCGGTATGCAGTATATTCCGGAAACTATTCCCGAATTTAAAATTTTCCCTATAGTTATTGGGATTATGGTTGTTTTAGGAGTGATCATCGGATTTATTGGAAAGTATAAATTATTTTTGGGATGGTTTATTTTGATGAGTATTTTGGGTATAGCGGGCATGTATGATTTTTATTTATGGGAATACGATTATGGTCATAATTTAGACCCTAAAGCAATTATGAATTTCAAAAACCCTGATGGGTCGGTAATGGGTTTTCAACCTCCTTTATTTGGAACGAAGCATATACTGAATTTTACAGCTCATTCTTACCCAAGAACAGGTGCTTACCTTATGTTTGTGGGTATGCTTCTAACTTTTGTTGCCTTTTTTGTGGGTAAGAAAGAAGCTAAAAGTTAATCATTAGCTGAATTGATTTATAATGGAAATTGGGATTTCTGTAATTATTGATCTCAATTTCCATTATATTTGATAAATATTAAGGTTTAAATCATGAACAGAGTATTTCTAACTTTCCTGACACTGGGATTATTTATTGCAATTTCTTGTAAAATTGAACCCCAGCCCATCAATTATGGTAAAGATCAATGTCATTTCTGTAAAATGAATATTGTAGATCAACAACATGCTGCTCAGTATGTGACTAAAAAAGGCAAGCAATTTAAATTCGATGCTATTGAATGTATGCTTAATGATTTGGCCGAAGAAAATAAGACGGAGATATCTATATTTTTAGTATCCGATTATGGAAATCCGGGTACAATGACCGATGCACAAATAGCAACTTATTTGATCAGCAAAGAAATTAAAAGTCCGATGGGAGCATTTTTATCTGCTTTTTCCAATAAAGAAACAGCACTGGAAACACTTCAAACCAATGGGGGTAAAATTTATTCCTGGTCTGCTATCAAAGAAAAATACGCTGTAAAATAAAATGCGAGATTATTTCCTTTTCCTTCTTTTTACGCTTTCTATTTCACCCTTGTTTGCCAGGCAAATTGAAGTCTGCTCTACCTGTGAAATTAAAACAATTAAAGAGGCAATTCTCATAGCTGAGAATGGTGATGAAATTATAGTTAAAGAAGGAATCTATAAGGAACACGGTGTTATTCTGATCAATAAATCTGTTAAGATTATTGGAGAGGGTAATCCGATAATTGATGGGGAGAACAAGGAAACCATTTTTAAAATTAAAGCAGATAATTTTTCCATTGAGGGATTGACTATTATCAATGTGGGGCAAAGCTATACCAAGGATTATGCCGCCATATTGGTTTCTAGATCGAATCATTTTACAATAAGAGATAATATATTGAAAGATGTTTTTTTCGGAATATTGATCGAAAAATCACACAATGGAATTATTGAGAATAATGAAGTAAGCAGTAATGCAAAGGATCAGGCGAGTTCCGGTAATGGAATCCACATGTGGCACAGCTCAAAGATGACTGTTAAGGGTAACACAGTATTTGGTTTACGTGACGGAATATATTTCGAATTTGTCAAGAACAGTCTAGTTCATAATAATCAAAGTTTTGATAATTTGCGTTATGGTCTGCATTTTATGTTTTCGAATAACAATGAGTATTCCGATAATGTTTTCACTAAAAATGGAGCTGGTGTAGCTGTGATGTTTTCAAAATTCATTAAAATGCACAACAATAAATTTGTTGAGAACTGGGGTTCTGCATCCTATGGATTATTGTTAAAGGAGATCTATGATGCTGAAATTGAAGATAACCTCTTTGATCAAAATACTATTGGAATAAGTGTAGATGGATCGACAAGAATTAATTACAGGAAAAATACTTTTTTAAGAAATGGATGGGCCATAAAAATTGTTGGCGCCTGTTATGAGAACGATTTTGCACAAAACAATTTTTTGCACAATGCGCTGGATCTATCTTATAACAGTAAAATTAACACCAACAAATTTGACAATAATTATTGGAGTGACTATACCGGTTACGATCTGGACAAAAATGGGGTGGGCGATGTGCCCTATCGTCCGGTAAAATTATTTTCGTATATCGTACACAAGACCCCGGAGACTATAATTTTATTGAGAAGTTTATTTGTTGATATCATCAATTTTTCCGAAAAGGTATCTCCGGTATTTACCCCTGATAATTTGGTTGATAATAACCCTCTAATGAAAAGAATTGATGATACAAATTAGTAATTTAAATAAACGATTTGGTAAACTGACTGTTCTGGATGGTTTGGATCTGGAGATCAAAACCGGAGGAATTTTTGCCATATTAGGTCCGAATGGATCCGGAAAAACTACCTTGATCAAAAGTATTTTGGGTATGGTAATTCCGAATTCCGGGGAAATCAAAATTGAAGATGAGTCGATTTTAAAAAAGTGGGACTATCGCAATCAGATCAATTATTTACCTCAAATTGCAAATTTCCCTGCTAATCTTAGCGTAAAGGAATTGATTGCAATGGTTAAAAATTTGCGTCCAAAGGAAGCACATGATCACGAACTGATCAAATTATTTGGATTATCACCTTTCCTGGATAAAAAATTGGGAAATTTATCGGGAGGAACCAAGCAAAAAGTAAATATAGTCTTAACCTTTATGTTTGACAGTGATCTGATTATTTTAGATGAACCTACTACAGGTTTGGATCCGATCTCGTTGATCCATTTAAAAGAGATCATCCAAATAGAAAAGGAAAAGGGAAAGACAATATTAATTACAACCCATATCATGAGTTTTGTTGAGGAGGTAGCCGATGAGATCGTCTTTTTACTCGATGGAGAAATCTATTTTAAAGGAAGTATTGAAAATATAAAATCACAAACTGGTCAATCAGATCTGGAACATGCTATTGCTCATTTAATGTTAAAAGAAAATGTTTAAAATATTAAAATACAGTTTTTTTGATCTAATGCGTAGCCGTTGGAGTTATGTGTATTTTGCTTTTTATCTGGCTCTGGGCTTTGTGTTGTTGTTTTTGAACAATGATGTCAATAAGGCCATAATAACCCTGATGAATATCATTATCGTTTTAACACCACTGATCGGAACTATTTTCGGGGTGATGTATTATTACAATTCAAAGGAGTTCACAGAATTGCTGTTGGCCCAGCCGATCAGGCGAAGTAAGATTTTTATGGGGCAGTATCTCGGTATTTCAATTTCACTTACACTGAGTCTGGTATTGGGATTAGGTATACCATTTTTGCTCTATGGCCTGTTCAGGTCAACGGCAATATTTGACTTTGGACTACTCTTGGTGGTGGGTTCATTTTTGAATTTTATTTTTGTTGCACTGGCCTTTAATATAGCTCTTTCCAACGAAAATAAGATCAAAGGGTTTGGTTATGCCATATTGATGTGGTTATTTTTAGCGGTAATTTACGACGGAGTATTTTTGATCTCTCTGGTCGTATATAATGAATACCCTTTGGATAAATTTTCATTGATCGCGACTATGTTCAACCCTATTGATCTGTCCAGAATATTGATTTTATTAAAACTTGATATTTCTGCTTTACTAGGTTATACCGGAGCAGTTTTTAAGAAATTCTTTGGGACTGACTTTGGGATGATCATTTCATTTATTGTGATGATCTTTTGGGTGTTATTACCCGTATGGAGAATAAATATTAAACTGCGTAAAAAAGATTTTTAGACTCAGCTAAATTCTATCGAATGAAGAATTTCAAACCAAAGAACAGATTAAAGGCCGAAGAATATATAAATGGTGTTCTAAAAGGTGACCGGGTAATTCTTTCCAGAGCAATTACCGTGACAGAGAGCAATTTGGAAAGCGATAAGGAACTCGCCAAGGAAATTATTCAAACCATTCTACCCAGATCCGGAAATTCGTTTAGAATTGGAATTACCGGTGTGCCCGGTGTGGGTAAAAGTACCTTTATTGAGTCTTTTGGAAAATATTTAATAGAACGGGGACATAAAGTCGCAATTTTATCAATTGACCCCAGTAGCCAACGTTCAAAAGGAAGTATCCTTGGCGATAAAACACGAATGGAAGAACTGGCCAATTTGGAAAATGCCTATATCAGGCCATCAGCTTCGGGAGATACCCTTGGTGGTGTTGCCAATAAAACAGGAGAGACCATGCTGCTTTGTGAGGCTGCCGGATATGATGTGATTTTGATTGAAACCGTAGGAGTTGGTCAATCGGAAACATCAGTATACGGTATGACCGACTTTTTCTTACTCCTGATGCTATCAGGGGCCGGTGACGAGTTACAAGGAATTAAAAAAGGAATAATGGAAATGGCGGATATGGTTGTTATCAATAAGGCTGATGGTGACAATATAAAAAAAAGTGAAATGGCCAGACTTCAATATCAAAATGCATTGCATATTTTTCCTCAATCTGAATCGGGATGGACTCCGGTGGTAAGTACGGCCTCGGCAATTAAGAATGTCGGAATTGATACCGTTTGGGAAAATATTTCAGCCTATAAAGAATTGGTCACGGAAAATGGCTATTTCAAAAAAAACAGAATTCATCAGCAAATTCAGTGGATGTATAACAATATAAATGAGGAGTTAAAACGCTTGTTTTATAATTCGGAGAGTATTGTGAATCATCTGGAGATCCTGGAAAAAGAAATTATATCTTCAAAGATATCACCGGTAAAAGCCGCAAAGAAGATCATTGAGGAGTTTAAAAGGTCATTTTAGTTTTTGATTAATTAATTTTTTTTCTTAACATAATCAGAATCTATATCAAGTGGCTATAAGGGTAATAATTATGAGTCATCTGATGAATATTTTCACTTTCATCAAAAAACCCTACAATAAAATAAATTAAAGCAGGGTTTTAATATTCAAATAATTATTTATTAGTGATCAAAATATTTCTCTATGATCGTAATTGCAGATTCAGAAATTACAGAACCCGGTCCGAATATTGCCGCTACTTTTCTCTCGTACAAATATTCATAATCCTGAGCTGGAATTACTCCGCCTGCAAAGACCAAAATATCCGGGCGACCAAGTTTTGCTAATTCATCAATTAATTGTGGAATAAGCGTTTTATGACCTGCTGCCAGACTTGATGCTCCCACAAAGTGAACATCATTTTCAATAGCTTGTTTTGCAACTTCCTCCGGTGTTTGAAATAATGATCCCATATCTACATCAAAACCCAGATCGGCAAAACTGGAAGCAACAACCTTAGCCCCTCTGTCATGTCCGTCCTGTCCCATTTTGGCGATCATCACACGCGGACGTCGGCCTTCTATCTCAGCAAATTTATCGGCCAGTTTTTGTGCCTTTACAAAAGTACTATCGTTTTTCACTTCTTTACTATACACACCACTTATCAATTTTGTATCGGCTTTATGACGGCCGAAATATTTTTCCAATGCATCGGAAATTTCACCTAAAGTAGCAAAATTTTCAGCAGCCTCTACTGCTAACTCCAATAAGTTACCTTCTCCGGTTTTGGCACATTTAGCAAGAGCAGTTAAATTAGCATCAACTACTGCTTGATCCCTGTCCGCTTTAAGCTGATCTAATCTTGCGATCTGTGAATCCCTTACAGCCGTATTATCCACTTCAAGAATCTCAATATCAGATTTTTCTGAAGTTTGAAATTTATTGACGCCAACCAAAATATCCTGACCGGAATCCAATCTGGCTTGTTTACGTGCTGAAGCTTCCTCAATTCGCATTTTAGGAACTCCGGTCTCTATGGCCTTGGCCATTCCACCGAGTTCTTCAACTTCTTCAATGAGTTTCCATGCTTTTTTAGCAATTTCCTCAGTGAGATATTCTACATAATAAGAACCAGCCCAAGGGTCAACAGCTTTTGTGATCTGTGTTTCTTCCTGGATATAGATCTGTGTATTACGGGCAATACGAGCAGAAAAATCCGTAGGTAATGCAATGGCTTCATCCAATGCATTTGTGTGAAGCGATTGCGTTCCGCCAAGCCCGGCAGCCATGGCTTCAATACAGGTTCGTGCAACATTATTAAAAGGATCCTGCTCACTCAAACTCCAACCGGAAGTCTGACTATGCGTACGAAGAGCCATTGATTTGGGATTTTTAGGATCGAATTTTTTAATGATCTTGGCCCATAACATACGGGCAGCACGCATTTTTGCGATTTCCATAAAGTGATTCATACCAACTGCCCAGAAAAATGAAAGACGGGGTGCAAATTCATCGATCTTTAATCCGGATTTTAATCCGGTTCTGATATACTCCATTCCATCGGCTAAAGTATAGGCCAATTCTATATCTGCCGTTGCCCCTGCCTCCTGCATATGGTAACCGCTGATAGAAATAGAATTGAATTTCGGCATATTCTTCGTTGTATAATCAAAAATATCACCGATTATTTTCATGGAAGGAAGAGGAGGGTAGATATATGTGTTTCTAACCATAAATTCCTTTAAAATATCATTTTGAATGGTTCCACTCAGTTGATCTAAAGCTACGCCTTGTTTTTTGGCAGCTGCAATATAAAATGCCATAATTGGAAGTACAGCTCCGTTCATGGTCATGGAAACAGACATTTTATCCAGGGGAATCTGGTCGAACAGAACTTCCATATCCAATACCGAATCTATCGCCACACCGGCTTTTCCAACATCACCTGTTACGCGGGGGTGGTCTGAATCATAACCCCGATGAGTTGCCAGGTCAAATGCAACCGAAAGTCCTTTTTGACCGGCAGCAAGATTTCTTCTATAAAAGGCATTGGATTCCTCTGCTGTAGAAAACCCGGCATATTGACGGATAGTCCACGGACGAGTAACATACATCGTGCTGTAAGGACCTCTTGTAAAAGGAGGGATTCCTGCAGCAAATTTTAAATGTTCAGCATCTTTGATATCTTCTTTTGTAAAATGGTTTTTTACAGGAATCCCCTCAGGTGTATTCCAAACCTCTTGATTCTCTGAAGAAGTAACTTTTTGTTCAGTTACTTTATTTATTTTTAAATCTGAAAAATCTGGTCTCATATTTCCAAAGAGTTTAATGTTTTTTGAATTTTATTCTGAATAAGGGAAATGGTATTTATCAAATCTGATTTGACATGAATAAACCCATCCAATCCCGCTTTAGCCAATTGATCTGAAATATCGGTTGGATTTCCTGCTAATAAAAGGACTTTGTCGGTATTTATTTTTCTGAATATTCTGACAAATTCTACAGCGGTATCCATATAATCCCGATCCGAACTACAAATAACCACAACTTGGGATTCAGATCCTGCACTTTCTTCGGCTGCTTTTTCAGCACAACAATGGCTCTGTTCCTGAAGAACATTGAACCCGCTAATACCCATAAAGTCGTAGGCAAAAGCAGCTCTTGCCTTTCTCATGGCCAAATGGCCATAGCTTGTTAGCTCAACAACTGGACGTTGATTTGTTCTTTCAACTAAGTCCTCTGTGATTTTTCTTAAAGCTTCTATTTCAAGAGCAGCTCTTCGGGGTTTTAAAACCTGATCAGTTTGATCCGCCTGCTTAGCAGATAGCAATTCTGAAGCAACGGTCTCCATAAGATTCGGGTACTTGTTTACTCCAACCATGGCAAGTCTGCGTTGACTGATCAATTTTATTTTTTCAAATCGGATCTCTGCAATTTGTTTTTGAATAGTTCCATTTTCAAAAGAAGTATAGAATCCTCCATGCTCTTCGATGATCTTGAATAAGGCCAGGGCGCCTTCCGCAATTTTAGAACTTACTTCTTCGATATAGTAGGAACCATCAACGGGGTTGGAAACTTTTCCAAAATAAGATTCTTCTTTTAAAATTGTAGCAATATTCCCTGCAATTCTACTTGAAAAATCGGATGTGTCCTTGAATTCTTTGTCGTAAGCATCAATCAGAACGCCATCGACATTTCCTAAAATAGCCGACATAGCTTCTGTTGTTGCCCGAAGCATATTTGTATTTGCATCGGTCACTGATTTACTCCAAATAGAGGTCTTTGCAATTAGAACAGATGAAAAATCCTGTATACTGTACTTTTTAGCGACTTCATGAAGAAGGCTGTTGAATGCTCTGAATTTTCCAATTTCAACAAAATATTCTGATCCAATGGCAAGTTCGAACTGGAGCTTATTAAAAATGGATTGAACATCAATTCCTCTTTTTGTTAACTCTTCAATTAAAAAAACCAATGAATTTAAGGTATAAGCAACTTCCTGGACCTGATTTGCACCAGAGTCTAAATAAGTACTTCCCGAAAGTGAAATAGCTTTAAAGTTCGGATAATTCCCGGCTAATTTTATCAATTC
>Ga0190293_1000843_pt1 | contig 10899 bp, 8 predicted proteins | sample 48693001_MG_FD_161671 | JGI IMG/M metagenome (GOLD analysis project Ga0190293, IMG submission 161671) | Hydrothermal vent microbial mat bacterial communities from Southern Trench, Guaymas Basin, Mexico - 4869-30-0-1_MG | ecosystem: Environmental > Aquatic > Marine > Hydrothermal vents > Microbial... | reverse complement strand
CATGAAAATCCGTCATGTCAAGGCGGATTATCGTGGTGTTTACCCCTGCTCCGATTTTTCCAATGATAGTTCTTTGCGTACTTGGCGTCTGGTTTTAAAAAGAAAATATGAACCACAAAGGCACGAAGGACACGAAGGATTTATTTTTTTACCTGATCGGGGACCAGTCTTCGCTCTTCGAGCTTCGCCTCGGCAGGTACCGATCAGGGAAACCATCATGCCCTTACGGGCAATTTACATTTCATTATCACCTATCCATATTCCAGACAGTTCGGATAACTTGAGCAGGAACCGTGCATTACGCAAATCGTTACGAATTGAGCCAGGACATCGCTTCATCAATAGAATTAAAAGCCTTCACCGGGTATGGAATCTTTTCAATCGCAGCAAATGCCTCATACGATTTTGAAAGGCTCAAGCCTACACCTGACGATGCGACTATCGCTGTTTTTCCATCTGTGCGTGATAACATTTCCTCTTTGGCGAAATTTATTATTTCCTTAATCTTTCTGGGAAGGAATACTTCACCAGGATTACTATTACGAAAGTCCCATAATATATTTTGAGTGACCTCACCTGAAAAAAATGATTCCAAGGCTGTTGTAATATCTGTGAACGAAATCGTTCCAGAGGCAATGAATTGGGTCAGCTGGCTTTCTTGATCTATTTGAAGTTTTATTGGCATGGCATCAACGTTAATACAAACCGGTCGGATCAAGTTGGATTACGGTGGAGTTTATCTATATGCGAAGCTCAAGCCGCGGTTTTAAGAGATACTCCGCAACGTGGGTATCCCGCATAAATTTAACCAAGTATTGATGAAGTTTTTTAGCAACCTCCGGTTGATCTGAAATGATATCTTTCTGCTGGCCGGGATCCAGGGAAAGATCATAGAGTTTTGACTGCCCTTCTTCCGGGCTGTAAAGAAGGGAATAATTCTCGCTGGTAATGGTCGTTACTGTCGGGGCCTTCAGCATGCGAAGGAAATTGTCGACCGATCTGATCGGATCGCCGGGATTGGCGAAGGGTATACTGCTGACGGTAAACTCACGACCGCTGACGGCTGAATCGTTTATTTTCGGCAGGAGCGATTGGCCTTCGACAAAATCGGGTAGGTCACACCCCAGAACTTCCAGCACTGTCGGCATAACATCAACGGCCGATGTTAACTGGCTATAGTCGCCTGCCGATACACCGGGGACGTAAATTAGCAGAGGGATATTTATCATCTCCTCGTAAAGAGGTGAATAGGCCCATATTCCACCTTCAACCTGCTTATCCCAGTCATCCAGCGTCGGGTATTTCCCATCCGGTCCCATTTCATAAACCATCTTTCCGAAGAGTCCACCGTGCTCTCCGAAGTAGAAGCCGTGGTCCGACGTAAAGATGATGGCTGTATTTTCCATTAGGCCCATGTTTTCAACCCGTCGCAGAAAATAGCCCAGCCAGGTGTCCACCATGGTGATCTCACCACAATAAGTTGCATGCGCTTTCTCAAGCCTTTCCAGCGTGAATCCGGGCACGTCTTTCCAGCACCCATAGATCGGTTCGATAATTTCTCCATCGTAATCCGGCCGGTAGATCTCAGTATAGTAGGCAGGGGCATCCCAAGGCTCATGGGGATCCCATGTGTCGACATACAGGAAGAAGTCTTCCTTGTAGTGATGTTCCAGCCATCGCATCGCTTTTGTGAAGGTTTGAGGTGAGTTGTAATCCGACTCAAAGCGCCATGCCGCGCGCGTATCCTGTGACTCGTGCCGTCCGTCTTTCAATTTTTTAGCTCCGGAACCTTCCTGACCGATATTCATGAAAAAACTTCTGAAGCCGCGGTCATAATTCATGCCGTCCCGTAGATAGAAAGGCGTGTCGACCACAGCCGCTGTATGCAGCCCTTTTGCGGACAGGATTTCAGGTAGGGTGGTCACGCTTGAGGGCAGGGGAGACCATCCCATAAAAGACATGGTCCAGCGCCCCGTAAAATGATCTGCGCGGGTGGGCATGGTCGGAAACCCGGCAGCATAATGGCGTTGGAATCGGACCGATCTCGCTGCAAGCATGTCCAGAGAAGGGGTTTGAATCTGTTTGTTGCCATAGGCTCCGATGTGATCCCGTCTAAGCGTGTCCGAAGTTATCCAGATAACATTCATTTCTTTTTCTCCGATTGCGATAGCGCCATCAGGTTAACATCCGCCCGGCGGTACAGGCGCGGCACGAGCCTGAGCGGAATCTGGCGGAGTCGGATAGTGCCAGCACACCACAGATTAGATCCGGGTTGGATGCGTCGCGGTGGACGAACAGGCGTTGAACGTCATTGATGAGCATCTGCTGGATGGCTGTGGACAAAAGCTCCTCGGCCGGCACGGAATGGACCGGTTTGTTCATAATCTCCCTTGATTCGGTTTCCTGAGACACACCGTGGTGATAGGCAAGAATGAGATCGGTCTTCGATATGACACCGACGGGGGACTGGGCCTCGTCTTTGACGAGCACAGCGCCCATATGGTGGGTAGACAGGGTTTCGATGACCGTGAAGAGCCGATCTTTGTCACGGCAAGACCATACGTCCTGCGTCATGACTTCTCTCACCGTAAGACGTGCTGATGGATCGATCCCGGATAGTTTCATCCGTTTTTTTGCGGTTCCGCGTTCGCAGGCCCGGCAGTACCGGTAGAGCAGGCCCACGATTTCCGAGTAGGCCACCGTGCCGATGACCTCCTCTCGATTTGCGCCGGTGACGTACAGTCGGTGCACACCAGCGGCCTCCATAATCTCCAACGCGCTCTCCAATGGATCGTCCGGGAAGCAAGCGATTGGCTGGCTACCCATCACGTCGCCCAGCGGTGTTTCCGTCGGGAAATCTGCATAAAAGGCGCCCATGAGATCCGTTTTCGACACCACACCGAAAGGGACGCTTTTATCAGTGAGCAGCACGGCATTGGCCTTGTACCGGATCATCATACGGATGCCCTGTCCAATATCCGCTGAAAAGGGTAGACTGATTACCTGTCGCCGCATGGCTTCGCTCACAGGGATACCGCTGAATACGCTGCGTGTTTCAACTAAGGGCATGTCCGGGGTTCCTTCTGAACGTTGCTCGGAAACCTTCTGGTTAGCTGAAAAGCATTACTGTCAAGCATCATTCGAGGTAAATATGGTCATCATCCAATAGAATACATCAGAAACATAGACGATGCCCACCACCGTTTGGTCTTTGACCACAGGAAGTCGTCGGATATGCTTCTTGATCATAATCTCCGCAATGACCATCAGGTGTGTGTCCGGCTGGACAGTGACCACCGTGGTAGTCATTATGTCGTCAACAAGAATGGACCGGATGGTTTTCAAGCGATTGCTGTAAACCTGAGCGGGGTCCAGATCTTCCATCTCCCCGAGAATGGCCACGTTTTTGGGTTGCACGTAGTTCAGGACGTCGTACATGGAGAGCATGCCGACTAGCCGATCTTCATCGTCAGTTACCATCATGCCGAAGATTTTTTTTTCTTCGCTTTCTGAGGCCTTTTGAAATGCTGAGACCGCCTCAGCGATATTCTGCTGGGGATGAAGGGTGTGAAACTGGGTGTCCATGAAGTCCCTGGCGAACATGCTTAGCTCCCTTTGCTATTCTGTCAGACGGGATGATTTCGAGCCAGATTCAAGAAATAAATACACAGTATCAGGAAAGTGTTAAAACAACAAGATGTGGATTTTTTGAAATGGTTGCAAACTGGAATTTGTTGAAGATATATGCTAAAAAACAGTCATACCGTGAAAGAAATTCACCAATCGAAAGGAGGCAGGAATGAATCTCGTGAAATTAAGTGAAGAACGCATCGCAAAATTCGGTGAAACAAATTCGTTGGTCTATCAGGACGAAACATACACCACCACTCGCATTTATGAGATGAGCTGCAGACTCGCTGCCGGGCTGAAATCTCTCGGTGTCGGCCGTGGAGATCACGTGGTTGTATCCATGCCAAACTCTCCCGAAGTTTTTGCCTGCTTCGGCGCCATATGGCGTATCGGCGCCGTCATTGTGCCTATTATGTTTCTTCTGGGTGAGGATGAGACCCGCTACATCCTGGATCATTCGGATGCGAAGATGGTGATTACCAGTCAGGACCTGCTGGAAAAAATAGATAAAGCTCGTGAAGGAATCGAGCACATCCATAATGTCGTTGTACTGAACGGTGAAAATCAGGGGGACAGGGTTGGTTTTCATGGTTTGGTGGATGCAAATGATCCGCTTGAAATGGCCGAGGAGATGGATGATCACGACATTGCCTTGATGATATATACATCCGGAACCACCGGTCGCCCCAAAGGGGTCATGCTCTCCCACAACAATCTGCACACCAACGCCGTCGCCACCTGGAATGCAGCCAAAACAGATAAACCCGATGTCACGATTCTTTGTTTACCGCTGGCACATTCATTTGGTGTTGTCGTCATGAATGCCGGCAATGTGGTTCCTTTCAAGGATTCGTATGGCGTGCTGCTGACCTGGTTCGATCCCGAAGAAGTATTCCGTTTAATTGAGAAGTACCGGGCAACTAATTTTATTGGTGTTCCCACCATGTATCAAATCATGTTGCACCATCCGGCTGCCGAGAAATACGATCTTAGCTCCCTGGTCAAGTGCACCATCAGCGCAGCCCCGGTTACAGAGGAGCTTTACAAGTCTTTTACCAAAAAATTTGACTGCCGGATGTATGAAGCATACGGTCTTACCGAAGCATCTCCTTCTGTTGCGCTCTGTCGCCCGGGCTTGCCGTTGAAAAAGGGGTCCACCGGTGTTCCCATACCAGGTGTAGAAGTGAAGATTTTCGATCTGGAGGACAAAGAACTCCCGGTGGGGGAACAGGGGGAAATCGTTGTGAAGGGTCCGAATGTCATGATCGGCTATTATAAACAACCCAAAGAAACACAGGAGACATTGCGCAATGGATGGCTGCACACCGGTGATGTCGGTTATGTAGACAAAGATGGTTATCTCTTTATTACAGACCGCATCAAGGATCTTGTGATCAAAGGCGGATACAACATCTACCCGAGTGAAATCGAAGGCTACCTTGAAAAACATCCGTTAATTGCAGAAGTGGCGGTCATCGGAATTCCGGACGAAAAATACGGTGAAGCCCTGATGGCATTTGTGGTAAGAATGCCCGGAGAAGAACTTGTCGAATCGGAAGTCATCGATTATGCGACCTCCAAAATTACGCCGTATAAAGCGCCTTCAAAGGTAAAATTTGTTGATACCCTGCCGAAATCGCTGGTGGGTAAAATTTTAAAAAAAGAACTCAGAAAGATGGTGTAAGAGTGAAAATGATCGGGATGATAACCCAAAAAAAGGTTGGTGGTATCGCGGGTGGATAATCCCTGTGCGAACGTGAAAAACTCGCTCCCAAGAGACCGTAATGCCGAACAGAGCCATATCTTTAAGATGAATTTTGTTTTTTGAATACCGGCTGCGTTTATCTGGTTATGCTTACAAGCTGTTCGGCATAACGGGCTCTATGGACCTCAGACAGTTTCACTTTCGCACAGGGATCACCCATCCGCTTTCGGGGGTATCTTTTATGGGTTATAATCCCGAAAAAAATCTGAAACTGCAAGCGCTAACCCCGTGGCCTTACGAACGGGGTCAGGTGGAGTATGTATGTCCGAAAACGTCTTGCCTAAATTATCGAAAGCCGTCAATATAGGGTTTCAAGCTGCCACGATCAGAAGGACACGGACATGATATTGAAAAAACGCGTCTGTGACAGGGCGATGTTAGCAAAAGACCCGCGATTTGACGGCCTGTTTTTCATCGGAGTTTTGAGTACCGGCGTTTATTGCCGGCCCATCTGTCCAGTGCGTTCGGCCAAGCCGGAGAACATTGTCTACTTTCCAACGGCGGCTGCGGCTGCGGAAGCCGGGCTGCGCCCATGCTTACGATGCCGTCCCGAAACATCACCGGGCAGTCCGGCCTGGGACGGTACCTCGGCCACGGTTTCCCGGGCCATGCTGCTGATTCGTCAAGGTGTCTTGAATGAAGGCAACCTTGAGAACCTGGCCTTGAAACTGGGTGTGGGCGGCCGCCATTTACGACGGTTGTTTCAAACCCACGTCGGCGCATCGCCTATAGCTCTGGCAACCACTCAAAAAATCTTGTTTGCCAAAAAACTTCTCAACGAAACCCAACTGCCCATTTCCCAAATCGCTTTTGCATCCGGTTTCGGTAGTATCCGGCGCTTCAACGCCGCTTTCAAGAAAATATATGGTAAGACCCCGTCGGCCTTTCGCCATCCGATTAAAAGTAACCGTATGGGTGAGAAGGCACTTTTTCGATGCAAGCTGACCCTGTCCTACCGCCCGCCTTTCGATTGGCAAGGCATGCTTGATTTTTTTCAATCACGGGCTATCCCCGGCGTGGAATTCGTCGAAAAGGGTGTATACCATCGTACCATTCGAATAAACGAGACCACCGGCATGATTTCCGTAGCCCATGCCGCCAAAGATAATGCTTTGCTACTGACAACAGCCTTGTCGGCCAGTCGCGACCTGATGCCCCTGGTGGAGCGGGTGCGCCGCATGTTCGACCTGGATGCAAATATGATGGCCATCCATAAAGTTTTTGCCGCTGACCCGGTGCTGAAAGAGGTCGTTCGCAAGCAGCCCGGTCTTAGACTGCCCGGCGCCTGGGATCCCTTTGAAGTTGCCGTCAGAGCTGTGGTGGGTCAGCAGATCTCCGTTAAAGGCGCCCGTACCGTCATCGGCCGGATCGTCGCAAAGGCCGGACCGCGATTTGAATCCGCCCAACAGCCGGGGCTGACCCATTTTTTTCCAACCGCTCGGGAGTTGGGTACATTCGAACTGGGACGCATCGGCATGCCTGTAAAGAGAGTAGAGACAATCAGAATACTTTCCCGGGCCGTGGCGTGTGGAGAGATATCTTTGCTTGTGAAAGAGTCCCTGGAAAACTTTATCAAACAGCTGACCCGGATTCCCGGTATCGGGGACTGGACGGCCCAGTATATCGCCATGCGGGCGTTGGACGAACCCGACGCTTTTCCGGCTGCCGACCTTGGCATCATCAAGGCCTTGCAGCAGGGCGATAAACGACCCACTCCGAAGCAAATATTGGAAAGAGCGGAAGAATGGCGCCCTTGGCGGGCTTATGCCGCCATCTACTTATGGCACGTTTAAAGGAGAATGCATCTTGTACTATGACTTTTTTGAAACAGGACTAATCGGTACTCTGACTCTTGTTGGCGATAAAGCCGGCCTGAGACACATCAATTTGGAAAAAGAGAAAAACCCCATCATCATCCGAGATGACTGGAAGAAAAAACCGGATTTCTTCGCGTCGCTCAAAGTGCAGCTGCGGGCCTATTTCAAATGTGAATTAAAACACTTCGATATTCCCCTGGCACCTGTGGGCACGCCCTTCCAACTCGAGGTCTGGGAGGCATTGCGCAACATTCCCTATGGTGAACTTGTGAGCTACAAAACCATAGCAAAAGCCATCGGCAACCCCAAGGCTGTCCGGGCCGTGGGGGGCGCCAACGGTAAGAACCCCATTCCCATCATTGTTCCCTGTCACCGGGTCATCGGCAGTGATGGCTCCTTGACCGGTTTCGGTGGTGGCCTGGAAACCAAGAAGCGACTCATCGATCTGGAACGTTCCGGTTACTCCGAAAAGGGGATTCCATATTTTCATCCTTCGTTGTGACCGCCCCGGACATGTGGGTTAGTTGGGAGAAAGGATTCAAGGGGTCGAGGATTCAAGAATCTGAAATGTTTGGGTTAGGCTAATTATCAATACCACACAGCTTCCTGGCCGCTTTCGTCTTTTCCATCATATCGACAAGTCGTGAAATCATGATTCTTTGTGCCTGGGGAGATCCGGCACCATGCATGGATTCGGTCAGGTAACCGACGGCAGCTGTTCCAAGTGTCAAATTTTCGATCAATCGTAAAATGCGCATCCGGTTGAGTGTCGGCACATCAGAATTGGCTGTAAAGTACTTCTCTATCCATTTGCCGGTTTCCGGTGCTTCTAAATCCATCTCGGAAGGCATGGTTACCATCAACCCGCCGGCAATATCCTGGGCCATACGAGAGATTTCATAGGGAAAGCGCGTTACATTTTGCTTGTGGATATTGGCCAGCAACGTGTTGACGGAATAGGTGCCGCTGGGTTCTTTGCTGCCCTCAGAGGCGCATGCAATGCAACCGCAATAAAGGGTTTCATTCAGATGGTTCATTTCGACGATCTTGTCTTTGATGTGAGATGCTTTGGCGGCGTTATTATATTCTGCCGCTGTCTGGGAAGCACCGATCAAGACATCCCCCACACCGACCTTGCAGGCATAGCTCTGTCGATGGTAGGCGGCAAATTTTTCAACAAGTTCTCCGGCAAATTCGTAGTCTTTATACATGAACACCCGGTCCCAGGGAACAAAGACATCGTCGAAAACAACGAGTGCTTCGTGCCCGCCGAATAAAATATTGCCTTGATCCAGCACGCCCTTTTCCAGTTTTCGGGTGTCGCAGGACTGGCGTCCCATGATGTATAGGATGCCTTCGGTATCGGACGGCAGCGCAAAGGATATTGCATAGTCCTGGTCTTCTCCGCGCATGGCCATGGTGGGCATAACGATAATTTCATGGGAATTAGCGGCGCCGGTCTGGTGGGCTTTGGCGCCTCTGACGACAATCCCGTCCTCTCTTTCCTCGACTACGTGCAGATAAAGGTCTGGGTCTGGTTGCTGGTGGGGGCGCAGACTGCGGTCACCTTTGGGGTCGGTCATGGCGCCGTTGCAGGTGAGATCATTTTCCTGAACATATTCCAGGTACGTTAAAAAACGCTGGTTGTATCGGCTCTGATTTTTTTGATCCATGTTGTATGTGACAATGGAAAGGACATTCAAAGCATCCATTCCCACACAGCGCTGGAAGCAGCAGCCGGTTTCCCTACCCAGCAGCCTGCCCATTTTGCTCTTTTTAACCAGGTCATCGATACTCTGATGGATGTGTGTGAAGCGGTTGATTTTATTGCCGGTAATGTGGGAAGTGGCGGTCATGATTTCCGCGTGCTCTGGGCGGTGGGCCATCTCGTAAGTCTTGGCAACCGCCTGCATGGATGGCCGGATGATGGGATTGTCGACCACATTTTCAAGTTGCTTGCCAAACATATAGACTACCAGGTTCAAACCTCTAAGACTTTCTTCGTATTGGTCGGCGGTCATCATGGTCATGGGTTGTCTCCTTTATTTGTGATTTTGATATAGACCATATCAAAATCGCGGCAGCAAGATCAAAAATATTTAGTCAATAACAAATCAGGTTTGTTTCTTGACACGAATTGTATGCAGTCAATATAATATATCTGAAATTGTACCATTCACGGGAGTGCCATGAAACCGTTATCGGAAATCACCACGAAATTCACCGAGTCCGTCATCAGAGAGATGACGCGCATCAGCAATGCCCGGGGTGGCATCAACCTTGCCCAGGGGTTCCCGGATTTCGACCCGCCGGCAGCCATCCGGCAGGCGGCCATTGACGCCATTCAGCAGGGATGGAACCAGTACGCCATCACCTTTGGCGAGGCTGATCTGAGAGAAGCGATCGCGGCTAAAGCCCTTGAGTATAATCAGATCGAATGTAATCCCCACACCGATGTGACCGTTACCTGTGGTGCCACCGAGGCCATGATCGCTACACTCAAGGCGCTGGTGAACCCGGGGGATGAAATCATCATTTTTGAACCATTCTATGAGAATTACGGACCGGATGCCATCCTCTCGGGTGCCGGACCACGCTACGTCACGCTGAGGCCGCCGGACTGGTCCTATGATTCAAAAGAGCTGGCTGCCGCATTCAACAGAAACACCAAGGCCATTATTATCAACACCCCAAACAACCCCACAGGAAAAGTTTTTTCACGCAAGGAACTGGAGGAGATCAGTCGACTATGTATTCAGTGGGATGTCATGGCCATTACGGACGAAATTTACGAACACATCCTGTATGACCATGAGGCGCACATCTCCATGGCATCCATTGAAGGCATGGGCCACAGGACCGTGACCATCAACTCCCTGTCCAAGACCTATTCCGTTACCGGATGGCGCGTGGGATGGGCGATTGCCGGACCCGATATCACCAGCCGCATCCGCAAGGTGCATGACTTTTTGACCGTGGGCGCGCCCACACCGTTCCAGAAGGCGGGTGTCTGCGCACTCAATATGCCCGGGGAATACTACACCACACTCCGGAAACGATATGAAAATGTGCGGAACCGAGTCTGCGGTGTTTTGAAAACCGTCGGCTTCAATGTTGAAACACCTAAAGGGGCCTATTACGTCATGGCTCACACAGACACCTTGATGCATCGATTCAAAGAAGTGGATGCCAATGGCTTCAGCCTGAAACTGATGGACGTCACGGGCATTGCGACTGTTCCGGGAACCGCCTTTTATCACTCTCCGACAATGGGCAATGATCAGGTCAGGTTCTGTTTTGCAAAAAACAGTAAAACCATTGAAGATGTCTGTCGGCGGCTTAAACGACTCATCACGTGACCTCAAGCACATGAGCCGCGCATACAATTGAAGAATATTCTTCACCGTGTTGCAGAATATTCTTCAATCATACCATTTCTAAAACAATTCCTTCCCGCTTAGTTTTTACAACTACCTGTAATAATATATATATTATACATATTTTTGTTTTCTTCCATCATGGCACATCCTTTGCTATTACTTATATACTCAACTTTTGGCTTTCACCATAGATAGAGCGAAATGGGTGATCCAATGGCGATTTGTGCTGTTTGAGGCGCTTAGGGATCCTTACATCAGCGCATGACAATGAAAATCCAATATGAAAGCCCGGTCACTTTGAAGCCAT
>Ga0190293_1000842_pt1 | contig 10899 bp, 7 predicted proteins | sample 48693001_MG_FD_161671 | JGI IMG/M metagenome (GOLD analysis project Ga0190293, IMG submission 161671) | Hydrothermal vent microbial mat bacterial communities from Southern Trench, Guaymas Basin, Mexico - 4869-30-0-1_MG | ecosystem: Environmental > Aquatic > Marine > Hydrothermal vents > Microbial... | reverse complement strand
CCATCGGCCAATACTGGTTGATCAGCAGCGCATAGCTATTGCCTTCCAGTGTGACGCCACGCACGATGACCAGAAAATAGCGCAGCGGATCGAGATAGGTCAGCCACTGCACAACCTGCGGCATGTTGGCGATGGGCGTAGAGAACCCGGAGAGAATAACCGCAGGAACCAGAAACAGGAAAGCGCCAAGCACCGCCTGCTGTTGCGTCACGGTAATTGCTGAGATCATCAGACCGATGCCCACTGCCGAGAGCAGGAACAACACTAGACCCAGATACAATGCGCCAAGGCTGCCGCGCACGGGGATATCGAAAAGAATCACCATCAGCACGATGATCAGCGTGGCTTCCAGCAGACCGATGATGATGCCGGGGATGGCTTTTCCGATGAGGATTTCCACCGGCCGCAAGGGCGTCACCAGCAGTTGGTCAAAGGTGCCGGCCTCGCGCTCCCGGGCTACCGAGAGCGCCGTCACCAACAGGGTTACCACCAGGGTCAGCAGGCCGATGATGCCGGGAACGATGAACCAGCGCGACTGCAGATTTTCGTTATACCAGGCGCGTGTATGAAGAGTGACCAGTGATCCGCCTTCTCCCCGGGACGTCAGCCAGTTGCGATTGTAATCCAGCAGTATCGTGCGCAGGTAATTCATTGCGATCATCGCCGTATTGGAATTACGGCCATCCAGTATCGCCTGCAAGTGTGTACCCTCTCCCTGTCTCAGATCGGCGCTGAAACGCTGGCCGATGTGCAGCACCATCAGCACCACGCGGTTGTCGATAAGAGAAGCGACTTCGCTGTCACGATCAATGGTGGCGACGACCTGGAAATTGGGTGATCCCTCGATGCGGCTGAGCAACTCCCTGGAGGCGGCGCCGTGATCCTCGTTATAGATTGCCACCGGCACATCGTTGAGGTCGTAGCTGGCGGCAAAGCCGAAAACCAGCAGTTGCATGATCGGCGGTCCGATGATGACGAAGCGGCTGCGCTTGTCCCGCAGCAGCACCAGAAACTCCTTGATGGCCAGTGCAAATATCTGTCTAAAAAGCATCTGTCACTCCAGCCGTTTGTGAAATTTACGCCATACCAGCATGAAGAAGAGCAGCAGTAGAACCAACAGCGCTCCCATGTTGGCAAGCACCACAGGCCAGACATCACCAGCGAGAAACAGGGTTTGCAGAATGGCGACGTAGTAGCGCGCCGGTATCAGATGCGTGATGGTCTGAATCCAGGTCGGCATGGAGTTGATATCAAACAAGAAGCCGGAGAGGATAAAAGCGGGCAGAAAAGTCACGATAATCGCCACCTGTCCCGCCACGAACTGATTCTTGGCAAGGATGGAGATCAACAGCCCGATTGCCAGCGCCACCAGCATGAACAGCGCCGACCCCAGGGTCAGCAGCCACAGGGAGCCGCGCAGGGGGACGTCAAACTGCCACACCGCCAAGGCTGTACTGAAGAGCATGCCGCCCATGCCCAGTATGAAGTAGGGGATCAGCTTGCCCGCCAGGATCTCACCCTTGCGCAACGGCGTTACCAGAAGCGCCTCCATGGTGCCGCGCTCCCACTCGCGCGCCACCACCATGGCTGTGAGCAGCGATCCGATCAGTGTCATGATGATGGCGATCAATCCCGGTATTAAAAACAGGCGGCTCGACAACGCCGCATTGAACCACACCCGTTGTTCCAGGCTGACCGGCATGGGCAGCGGCTTACCCCTGCTTGCGGCGTATTGTCTCAGCCACACCAGCCAGGTTCCCTGAATATAACCCTGCGTAATATTTGCCTGATTGGAATCAACGCCATTGACGATCACGCCGATAGGCGCCTCATTGCCAGACAGCAGCCTGGCGGCGAAGTTGTTGCGCAGCCAGACGATCCCTTCGATGCGATGTTCATCCAGCGCCTGCTGTGCAGATTGAATGGCATTGAAGTGCAGCGGGCGAAAAAAATCAGAGCGCTCAAAGGCACCCGCAAGTGACTGCGTCGCCGTGTCCGGTTGTTCGATGACGATGCCTACTGGAATGTGTTTCGCATCCAGCGATACACCGTAGCCGAATAAAAACAGCAACACCACTGGCATTACGAAAGCAATAGAGATACTCGACGGATCACGTAGAATCTGCAGGCTCTCTTTGCGAATCATGCCCCACAGGCGCATTTGGATCAGCGAGCTCATGCTGCCACATCCGCTGCTTTGTCCTGTTGCCGTTCAATCAGTTGGATGAATGCATCCTCCATGGTCGGATCAGGGTTTTCCTCCGTCCGCGCGCGATTTTTCATCTCCAGCGGCGTGCCTTCGGCCAGCACTTCGCCTTCGGCCATGATCACCAGCCGGTCGCAGTAATTGGCTTCTTCCATGAAATGGGTGGTGACCAGCACCGTAACCCCGGCTTCGGCCAATGCATTGGTGCGTTCCCAGAATTCCCGCCGTGCGAGAGGATCAACGCCGGAGGTAGGCTCGTCAAGAAACAGGATCTCCGGCTCGTGCATCAGTGCTGCAGCAAAGGAGAGGCGCTGTTTATAGCCTAAGGGTAGGTCGGCGGCATTTGCGTCATGGAATGGCTGCAGTTCGAAAGTCGTCAGCGCCCAGTCAAGGCGCTCCCTTTGCTGTTTGCCGCGCAGCCCATAGGCACTGGAGAAAAAACGCAGATTCTGCACCACTGACAGGTTGGTATACAATGAAAATCTTTGCGCCATATAACCAATGCGTCCGCGGGCAGCGGCGGCGGCGCGGCGCAGGTCATGACCCGCCACAGCCAGCTCGCCAGCACTTGCAGGCAGCAGACCGCAGAGCATGCGGAAGGTGGTGGACTTGCCAGCGCCATTGGCCCCCAGCAGGCCGAAAATTTCACCCCGTTTCACGCTGAAGCTGACATTGTTTACGGCGATAAAATCACCAAAACGTCGTTGCAGTTTATCGACCCGGATCACCTCGTCGTTCTCACCCGCATCTATAATCAGCTGCATCGAGAGTGTAGATCTGTGTTCATCATGACGGCTTTTCAGGCGTGCGACAAAGGCGTCTTCGAAACGCGGTGCCACAGGTTCAATGTGGACATCGGTCTGCCCGGGCAAGAGTGTTTCTGGCGTCGGCGCAGCAGGGGTTTTCATGACAAGGCGTACAGCTTCGCCCACGATGAGTGCGTCGAGAACACCGGGCGCACGACTCAGACGGGCCTGCAGTCGGCGATGGGGGATTCCACTGGCGCTTACCTGGAAGATACGCCCCGCGACGGAGCGACTGAACTGCGCCGGTTCAGCCTGTTCCAGCAGTTTGCCCTGATGGAGCAGCAGCACGTCGTCGCAGCGTTCCGCCTCATCCAGATAAGCGGTGCTGAGCAGCACGCTCATGCCCGACTCCTTTACCTGGCGATAGATGATCTGCCACAGCTCGCGGCGCGACACAGGATCAACACCGACAGTGGGTTCATCCAGCAGCAATAATCGTGGTGAACGCACCAGTGTGCAGGCAAGGCCCAGCTTCTGTTTCATACCGCCCGAGAGACGTCCGGCCAGGCGCCGGGTGAACGAACCCAGGCCGGTCATGTGCATCAACTCGGCATAGCGCTCAGAACGCTCCACCATGGGTACGCCTTGCAGGTCTGCGTAAAGATCAAGATTTTCCTGCACACTGAGATCTTCGTAGAGTCCGAAGCGCTGCGGCATATAGCCAACACTGGACTGAACCGCCAGTGGCTCGGTGAGAGCGTCGATATTCAGCACTTGAATCTCGCCTGCATCCGGCTGCAGCAGGCCTGCGGCGAGACGCATCAGGGTCGTCTTGCCTGCTCCATCCGGCCCGATAAGACCCGTTACCTGTCCGGGCTGGATGCTAAAACTGATATCCTCTAGCGCCTTGCGTCCGCCACTGAGGAAGGTCTTGCTGACAGCCGAAAACATGAGCGCAGTGTCGTTCACTGCTATCGCCTGCAGTGGTTAGCCGTAGTGTCTGATGGTTTCTGGTCAAGCGCAATAGTGACTGTGACCGGCATTCCCAGACGTAGTTCACCCTGCGGATTGCAGGCATAGACTCTCACGGAGTAAACCAGCCGGGTACGCAATTCGGGAGTCTGCACATTTTTTGGAGTAAATTCGGCGGTGGGTGAGATGTAGCCGACCCAGCCTGTGTAGCGCTTGTCAGGATAGCTATCGGTGTGAATGAACGCCCTGGCGCCCAGCGCAACCTGACCCAACGCCGGTTCGGGAAGGTAGGCCCGCACCCAAACCGGATCGATAAAGGCCAGGGTCAGAACTGGTGTCTGCGGGAAGGCCATGTCACCTGGTTCCAGTATGCGATTACGAATGACGCCATCTGCCGGCGCATAGAGATTGGCGTTTTCCAGACGCTGCCGGGCCAGAGCGAGTCCGGCCTTGCGCGCGGTCAGCTGAGCTTGGGCCACTGCAATATCTTCTTTACGAGGGCCTGCCTTCAACAGTGCCAGCGACTGCTTGACCGCCTCCATCTGAGCTTCGGCAGCATCAGCCAGAGAACGCAGATTCTCTACATCTTCAGGCGAAGCCAGTTTTTTCTCCAGCAGTCGCTCTGTACGTTTGTAGCTATCTGCCGCTGAGATTGCCCTGGCACGGGCAGCCTCCAGTTCAGCCTCTCCCTTACGGATCTCTTGTGGGCGGCTGCCTGCTTCGAGTTTGGCCACAACCTGTTGCTGAGCGAGAAGAGTCGCTTCCGCTTCGGCAAGTTGCGCTTCGAGTAACTCGGGGTGCAGGCGGGCCAGCAGCTGTCCCTTGGTGACGCGATCCCCTTCCTGCACTCGAATTTCAGCAATATGTTCACTGTTGTTGAAGGCCAGCTGCGCCTCACGAATATCCACATTGCCGTAGAGTCGCAATGTCGTTGCATGACTCTCCTCATGGTCACCTTGCCACCATAACACTGCAATGGTGACCATCAGCACCAGCGGTATGATCGCAATGATGACTTTTTTCTTCTGCATCTCCACACTCCTATTTTGCTTATTGTTCTAACCGTAGGCAGGATTTTTTATGTCAACAATCTTTCAGTGTAATTCATCTTCCCAGGATCAGAACCATTTCTTGCGCTTGAAGTACCAATAAGGCGCAATGCCAGCTGCAATCATCAGTAATAGCGCCAGAGGATAACCGAACGACCAGGAAAACTCCGGCATGAGATGAAAATTCATCCCATAGATGCTCGCAATCAGGGTCGGAGGCAGGAACACGACAGCGGCAATGGAAAAAACCTTTATGATCTTGTTCTGTTCGATATTGATCCGGCCCATCGTAACATCCATCAAAAACTGGACCTTCTCGAAGAGAAAGGTTGAATGCTCATCCAGAGAGCGAATATCTCTCAGTATCTCGTGTAACAACGACAATACTTCTTCAGAATTACCCTTGCTACGCAACAGGTATGATAGTGTGCGTTGCTTGTCCATCAGGCTAAGTCGAGCCTTGTCATTCTTGTCCTGGCTCGCAGCGAGTATGGTGAGCACCTCATCAAAGTCCTGTTCCTCGGCATGGAATACGCGTGCGCTTAATGCCTCCAAATCAACATGCAACTGTTCCAATAGATCGGCGAGCCGATTTACTTTGGTTTCGAACAAGCCCAACATAATGCCGAAGGCGTCAATGACCAGGCCCTTCTGCATTTCGAGGCTCCGTCCATATTGATGGAAACTCTCCAACGTCTCGTCGCGGAGCGTAAACAGGCGTCCCTTATTCAGAACGAACGCCACTGTGACGTTAGAGACTTGCCCGGGGATCTCATGCAGAAAATAAGATCGCACATGCAGACCGCTTTCGTCCTGGAAGAAGCGGGAACTGGCCTCGATCTCCACCAGAGTATCCATGGTGGGGAGTTGCTGACCATAGACTTCACCGATCCAGTGCAACTCCTCGTCTGCAGGTTTTTCAAGGTCAATCCAAAGGCAATCCGCTGTTAATTGCTTCTTGCGGGTGACAGGTTGAGTCATTAAGCGTCCGTCACGCAGCGTGTATGAATTAATCACAGTTCTACTCCATGGTAAGCATAACGAGGAAACAGATCGTGTACGCTGTCAACGCCACCTGAAGATTTCTGAAACAGGTAAGGATCCATTGGCAGGTGACAGAATAAGAGTTACGGCTTCTGAAAGTAGTTCATTGTAGCTGATGAAATTCAAATGTGGCCGGCTGGCTCACGTGGTTGAATTCCCAAACGCTTTTCCACCTCCAGTACATGCAGCGTCGTTTTTAGCACCGCATCCGGATTGAGGCTCATGGAATCGATGCCGATGTTGACGAGATATTCCGCCACTTCAGGGTAATCAGATGGCGCCTGGCCGCAAATACCGGAGTGACGTTCGCTGCGGCGTGCGCCCTCCACCGCAAGACGGATCATCTCCAGTACACCGGGGTCACGCTCATCGAAGTCGAACGCCACGATCTCCGAGTCGCGGTCAACACCCAAAGTCAATTGGGTAAGATCATTGGAACCAATGGAAAAACCATCAAAAAGCCTGGCAAACGCATCGACCTGCACCACGTTATTGGGGATCTCGCACATCATGTAGATCTCGAGCCCGTTCTCGCCACGGCACAGACCATGCTGCCCAAGAGCTTCCAGTACTCGCTCTCCCTCTTCAACCCGGCGGCAAAATGGGATCATGAGCTTTACGTTGGTTAACCCCATCGTCTCACGCACACGCCGCATAGCCGCGCATTCAAGAGCAAAGCCTTCTGCATAATTCGGATGTGTGTAGCGTGAGGCGCCGCGGAAGCCAAGCATGGGGTTCTCCTCTACTGGCTCGAAATAACGCCCGCCCAGCAGGCTCGCATACTCGTTGGTTTTGAAATCCGACATGCGCACCACCACCGGCTTGGGATAGAACGCCGCTGCGATGGTTCCGATGCCTTCCGAAAGGCGTTCGATGAAAAAATCGACTGGCACCGCAAAACCGCGTGTCAGGAGTTCGATTGCAGCGCGTTCGTGAGAATCGGTGATCTTTTCAGGATGCACGAGCGCCATCGGATGCACCTGAATGTACTCGTTGATAATGAACTCCATGCGCGCCAGTCCCACACCGTCGTTGGGGATGAAACTGCTCTGGAAGGCCAGTTCCGGGTTAGCCAGGTTCATCATGATACGGGTGCGCGGCTGCTGAAACTCTGTGACATCGGTGGTATGGATGTCGAAAGGGATCTTGCCGGTATAGACCTTGCCCACGTCACCCTCTGCACAGGATATGGTTACAGTGTCCCCGTTGCGAATGACTTCTGTCGCACTCTCCGTACCGACCACAGCGGGGATACCCAGCTCGCGCGCCACAATGGCCGCATGGCAGGTTCGCCCGCCACGGTTGGTGACGAGAGCGGCAGCTGTCTTCATCACAGGTCCCCAGTCCGGGGTTGTGATATCGGCGACCAATACTTCACCGGGCTGAAATTCAGAGAGGTGAGTGACGTCTGGAATCACACGCGCACGGCCGGCCGCGATCCTGGTCCCCACTGCACGACCTGTGGCCAGTACCTCACCATGACTTTGCAATCGGTACTCCTCCAGGTGCAAACCCTGGCGCCGGGATGCCACTGTCTCCGGCCGCGCCTGGACCACATAAAGCAACCCGTCGATCCCGTCTTTGGCCCACTCCATATCCATGGGCATGGCATGACCGGCCAGTGCGCTGTAATGATCTTCCACCTTGATGGCATAATCCGCCAACGTGAGCACATCTTCGTCATTGATACAAAAGCGCTCACGATCCGCCTTGAGAGTAGGCGCGTTACGCGTTGTTTCCCCGCTACGAACCTTTGAATAAACCATCTTGATCTTCTTCTTCCCTAAAACCCGGCGTAGTACGGCACTGTAACCTTGTCGAAATGTCGGTTTGTGTACATAGAACTCGTCCGGATCTACTGCACCTTGCACCACATTCTCCCCCAAACCATAGGCGCCGGTGATAAACACAACATCCGGGAAGCCGGTTTCCGTGTCGAGGGAGAACATCACCCCACTGGATGCCAGATCAGAACGCACCATCTTCATCACCCCAATCGACAAGGCAACCTTGAAATGGTCAAACCCCTGGTCGATACGATATGCAATAGCCCGTTCGGTAAACAACGAGGCGAAACATCGCCGACAGGCATCGAGCAGCATCTCATCACCGCGAATATGCAAGTATGTTTCATGTTGGCCGGCGAAGCTGGCGGTCGGCAGATCCTCGGCAGTGGCGGAACTGCGCACAGCCACGCTGAGTTCCGGTCCGTATTCCTGTTGCAGTTGATGGTAGGCATCGAGAATCTCATTGCGAAGCTCAGCCGAAAGTCCGGCGCCGTAAACAATCTCGCGGGCCTGATGCGCGCGCCGGGCCAGGTCCTGCACATCATGCTTGTCTACGTCATCAAGCAACGTATGCAGTCTCTCCCAGGCGCCAGCCTCCGTGAGCATGTCGCGATAAGCGTCGGCAGTCGTGGCAAACCCGTTGGGAACAGGTACGCCCCGGGGAGTAAGTTTGCGGTACATCTCGCCGAGAGATGCATTTTTACCGCCCACCAGGGAGACGTCATCCGCGTTTAGTTCATCAAACCAGCGGATATATCCAGGATGTTTTTTAGCCATATTCGTCTCCATTATGTTATGTTATCAGTCAGTGTTTGCTGCCACTTTGAAGCAGAGGAAAGCGTGGCATTCGTCAACTCCTCCTCCTTCTATACCTTGGAAAAACAATACAGCTATTACTTTTATATTGTCAGATTAATAGTATGGGGAAACAGAATGCAAATATCATTTCACGGTGCTGATCAGGGTGTCACCGGTTCCTGTCATCTGGTCGATTGCGCCGGAAAGAAATTCCTGATCGATTGCGGCATGTACCAGGGAGGCCGCGAGATCGCCGAGGAGAATTCAGCACCATTCGGCTTCGATCCAGCAGAGATTGATTACCTGCTGCTCACGCATGCCCACCTTGATCACTGCGGGCGGATCCCACTGCTGGTGAAACGGGGTTTTAGCGGTGAAGTGATTACGACGGCGGCATCTGTCGAACTTGCGCGGCTGATCATGCTGGACTCGGCAGGTCTTCAGGAAGAGGAAGCCCGTTACCAGTCACGCAGGGCGCGGCGGCGCGGCGGTAATCGTGAAAGCATGACCGAGCCCTTGTATACGACGCTGGATGCGCTTAACAGCCTGGAATATTTCGGCCGCCGGGCCAGTTACGACCAACCCTTGCAAATAGCGCCGGGTATTCGCGCCACGTTTCTGGATGCCGGACATATCCTTGGGTCCGCCTCTATTTTATTGGAACTCGAGGAAAACGGGCAGCGTCACCGTTTGTTGTTTTCCGGTGATCTTGGCTACAGCGGGCGCGCCATACTGCGTGATCCAACGCCGCCTCCACATGTTGATACCGTGGTCATGGAGACCACCTATGGCGACCGCCTGCACAAGCAACTGCAGCCCTCGATCGATGAACTCTACACGGTTATCAACAACACCTTTGAGCGGGGCGGTAATGTCATTATTCCCACCTTCGCGCTTGAGCGCGCCCAGGAAATTCTTTATTTCCTGCGGGAAGGGATTGAACACAAACACATCGGACGTTTTACCAATGTGTTTCTTGACTCGCCCATGGCAATTTCCGCCACCCGGATATTCGAACGTCACCCGGAATGTTTCGATGCCGAAACGCTGAAAATATCACACGCCGGCAACGATCCATTCGACCTGCCGGCTCTGCACTTCACACGAGAAACTGCCGACTCCATGGCGATCAATCAAATCACGGCTGGCGCAGTGATCATGGCCGGATCAGGTATGTGCACCGGTGGCCGCGTGCGGCATCATCTCAAACACAATCTATGGCGAGAAAATTCCAGCATCGTGTTCGTCGGTTATGCATCGCAGGGTACGCTGGCCAGACGAATTATTGATGGCGCCAAGCGCGTGCGTATTTATGGCGAAGAGATTCCGGTAAAGGCCAGTGTTCATACTATCGGCGGATTTTCCGCCCATGCAGATCAGGCTGAACTGCTGGCCTGGCATCAGCATACCGGCAATCCGAAAACGACCTTCCTGGTACACGGTGAAAAAGAGGCCATGCTGGCATTCACCAGGCAACTACAGAATACAAAAATCGAAATACCGGCACTGCATCAATCATTCACACTATAGATATGCAATTGCTCAAAAAGTCCGTACATTGTTTGAGACTGTGTAGGACTCGCTTCGCAAGCTCAGCACATCACATAAACTGAGGGACGAAGCTTCCATGTCCTGCTCACGCCCCTCATCTACACGTTAATATTTCGATGGAAACTTGTCGCATGACATTTCGGACAGGGCGGTATTTTCGCTGCTCTGTGAAAGTGCAGATTTTCACTGCACTGATCACAGACCAGGGTGCCCGGGCCGGTGATTTCACCAGTATGATAAACAGTCAGTTGTGCGACTTCCTTCATCTGCAATAGCCTGAGTGTGGTGTCGTCTGCGGCTTTTAACAGCAGGTCAAAGATGCCTGTTTTGAGCTGTGATGTTTCGAAACCAAGCCACTCCTCGAGTTCATGTCCGGTTTCCAATAAATAACTAGCCGCATCGCTCAGGTCACGCTTGAGATAGAGCGAGAGTTTTTCGCCATCTTCCTCCGAAATTTCCTCAAGTTTGACCGCCTTCTCTTTTGCTTCATCAATCAGCCTGTGGATCAGGGGAGCACTCTTTTCTTCCGCATTGTGAAAGTTTTCGGCAGCGCGCTCATACATTTTTTCATAGGCCTGGCCAAGGATGTCAATCGGATCATGGTGTAGTGGATCTTTCATGGTTAGTCTCCAATAAATCTGTTTCTTTATTATATGCACTTTACCCGAATAAATGGAACAGGCGGGAATCAAAGCACCTTGATCGCCATGTCTTCGAGGGTATTAGCGGTGACATATATTCTTTTG
>Ga0190293_1000841_pt1 | contig 10903 bp, 10 predicted proteins | sample 48693001_MG_FD_161671 | JGI IMG/M metagenome (GOLD analysis project Ga0190293, IMG submission 161671) | Hydrothermal vent microbial mat bacterial communities from Southern Trench, Guaymas Basin, Mexico - 4869-30-0-1_MG | ecosystem: Environmental > Aquatic > Marine > Hydrothermal vents >... | reverse complement strand
TTGGATCATTTAAGGGCATTGTAAGGCATACCGGTACAAGAGATGCAGTAAATGTATTTTGGTCGGTTACCTTTATTGCAGTTACTTTAATGTTAAGTACACTTTTATTAAATAAATTTAAATTTTTTCCACATTTATATATTCCGTTTGGGATCATCATCATTCATTATTTATTAAATATTATTTTTTTAATTTCCAGTAGGTTTATTTTTAAGTATTTGTTTAACAGAATTGTTACGAGTTATAAAAAGCCAAAGAATGTTTTGATCTATGGGGCAGGAGATTCCGGATTATTAACTTATAATACACTGAGTACTAGTTTGCAGGGAAATTATAAGATTGCAGGTTTTTTAGATGATAATAAACTAAAAATAGGAAAACAATTCAATCGTGTAAAGATTTATGATCCAAAAAGTCTTGATGAAAAATTTATCAAAAAAAATCAAATTGATGAAATAGTTGTTTCTATTCAAAATATAAAACCTTTTACTCTTTTTGAGAAAGTAGATGCTTTAACAAAATTGCCGATTACCATAAAAATGGTTCCACCGGTAGATCAATGGATCGATGGTAAACTACATGTTGGACAAATAGAAGAAGTTAAAATTGAAGATCTTTTGGGTAGAACTCCTATCCAAATTGACAATCCGGTTCTACAAAAGGCATTTGAAAATAAAGTGATCATGATTACGGGGGCTGCCGGTTCAATAGGGAGTGAAATAGCACATCAGATTAGTAATTTCAATTATAAAGAATTGATTCTTTTAGATCAGGCTGAATCGGATCTGTATGAATTGCAACAAGACTTTGTTCGAAATAAAATTGAAAATTTTGCTATTGAACTGGCAGATGTTAGAAATAGCAAACGACTAAATGATATTTTTTCAACGTATAAGATTGATTTATTATTTCATGCAGCTGCTTATAAACACGTTCCGTTAATGGAAGATAATCCGTATGAAGCGGTAAAAGTAAATGTTTTTGGTACAAGTTTGTTGATGAATTTAGCTTTAAAGAACCATGTCAAAAAATTTATCATGGTCTCAACGGATAAAGCTGTAAACCCTACTAATGTGATGGGAGCTACCAAACGTGTATCTGAAATTTATGCTAATTGCTTAAATACAGAAGGAAAAACAAAATTTGTTACTACACGGTTTGGAAATGTTTTAGGATCTAATGGTTCTGTCATTCCATTGTTTAAAAAACAAATTGATAAAGGAGGTCCGTTAACCGTAACACATAAGGAAATTACACGTTTCTTTATGACCATTCCTGAGGCTTGTCAGCTTGTGCTGGAAGCCGGTGTAATGGGTAATGGAGGAGAGATCTATGTTTTTGATATGGGACAATCCGTTAAAATATTTGATCTCGCAAAAAAAATGATCCACTTGAGTGGATTGAAATATCCGGAAGATATTGATATACACATTTCCGGTTTACGACCCGGTGAAAAATTATACGAAGAACTTTTAAGCAACGAAGAAAATACAATTCCTACCTACAATAAGAAAATTTTAATTGCGAAAACCGAAAACATCAACGTAAAGGAAATAAAACTTAAAATTGAACATCTAACAGGTACAGACGATATTTCAAATGATGAGATCGTAAGAAGATTAAAAGGAATCGTACCCGAATATGTATCAAATAACTCTGTTTTTGAAAAACTGGATGTTAAAAATGTCAAAGTTAAGAAGTTGAATATTAGTTAACAGCTATACGATTTACGATTTAAATTAGCCCTTATTTTTTTTAAATTGAGTACAATTGATCAGATGACTTTACCATCATGAAAAGAGTCAGCAGATCAATTTTTTAAACCACACAGGGAAAGCTTAGTACATCAGGCTTTTTTCCCCTCCGGATAGTTATGCAGAATGTAGGGGTGTGTTATAATGGGTAAGAAGGAATATTAATACACCGTGTCCATAATGCGGATTATATCCTTTTTAACGACTCCTTTTTGAACGGCACGATAATTTTCATAACACTCCAAAACCGCCTCTATAATTTGCAGGTCACTGGCCTTGTTAATAAACCTTCCTGAGTAATTACACTCGGTTAGCAGATCGTTCAGTTCTTTCCTACTCATATCCAAATAGTCCATCATAATTTCTCGACTATAATTTTGCTCCATGATATTCCTCATTTGATCACTCTCCTTCATTTTTTTTAGTCTTTTCAATTCTTTTGGCTTTTTACCAAATTTATTATACCAAAAATCAACGGGATTAAATAGGGCTCCAAGTCCTGAATTATAATTCCTGTTGTATGAATTCCCAATTTCATAAGCTTGAGGTAAACCGTTAATATGAATACGGCTATAAGAATTTTGCGGTACATTTTTAGCATCTACTACCAAAACACCAATAAGTTTATGTGATTTGATAGTTATCTCATCGATATTGACAATTTTTTCATGAATTGCAATTTCCAGTTCATTTCCTTTTAAAAGGTCATTGGTAATTTTTAACTTAACAGATTGATAACCAATATAGGATACAAAAATAGTGTCATTTACCTTTGCAGGAATTTCAAAGAGTCCTTTATTGGTTGTAACGGTACCTTTAACAGAGTTTAAGTTGATAATATGGGCACTTTGAAGAGGTTTTCTATCAATAATACTAATAATCTTTCCTTTGAGCGTTACGGCTTTCATTTGTGGGATGGTATCACTTTTCATATCTTCTTTTTCTTGTGAAAAAAGATGAAAAGAGAAACTTAAAAAGAACAAAAACAGTAATATTTTTCGCATAGAGCAATGATACTAAAAAATAAGTAATCTGCTATATAAAAAAATGTGAAAATTATTAAAATAGCACTTTACAATGTGCACACGACTGGACTCGAACCAGCACGTTCATAATCGAACACCAGCCCCTCAAGCTGGCGTGTCTACCAATTTCACCACGTGTGCTAAAAACATTTCAAGAAATAAATCTAAAAAAAAACCCGCTCCCAATTTGTTATCGGGATCGGGATTATTTTTGAATACTTGGTGACCTGGCTGGGGCTCGAACCCAGGACCCTCTCCTTAAAAGGGAGATGCTCTACCAACTGAGCTACCAGGTCAATTAATTCGGATGCAAATATACTATCAATTATTAATTAAACAAGACTTTTTTTAAAAAAAATAAAGATATTTGTAAAAAATAAATATTCATTAACAATCAATTTATTATGAAGGTAGTTTTATTAGGATATATGGGAAGTGGAAAGTCTACAATTTCCAATAATCTGGCCAATAAACTTGGTATGAAAGCTTTAGATTTAGATGATTATATATCTGTAAAAGAAAAAGATACTATCAATGATATTTTTAATAAGAAAGGTGAGATCTATTTTAGATTAAAGGAAAATAACTATCTAAATGAATTACTAAATAGTGAAAAAAGTTTTGTTTTAGCTGTGGGTGGTGGTACTCCTTGTTATGCCAATAATATGGATTTGATAAAAACTCATTCAAATTCCATCTACTTAAAAGCAAATTTAAATACGCTTTACAATCGATTACACAGTGAAAAAGCAAGCCGACCTATTATTTCTAACCTAAATGATGATAAATTAACAGAGTTTATTGCAAAACATTTGTTTGAAAGAGCTCCTTTTTATGAGCAAGCCAATCATATTGTTACTATTGATAATAAAGATGTTGATGAAATAGTTGATGAAATAGGTAAATTAATTTAATTTATTTACGAGACCTTTATAATTTCTCTGCGGAATTTTGGGTAAAAACCCTCCCTATCAGGTCAGTTTTTGTGGCTGTATTGCAAAGATATCCAAAGAATACAAAGCTATACAAAGTATTAGTATTCACTTAATTATTTTGAAAATATCTTACAAATAGTAAGATCAATCAAAGGCGTTTTTTATTAATTTAAATAAGCAATTGCAGAATTATTCTCAAATTCAACTGAAATGTGTTCCTGTAAAGAAGTGGAAAGAGAAATTCCTTTAAAATCAGCTTTTATAGGGTATTTTTTATGGTTTCTGTTAACTAAGATCATTGTTTTAAACTGCTTTAAAGGAACGTCTAAAAAATGTCTGGTAGCATAGATCAGGGTGGTCCCTGAATTTAATACATCATCGACCAAAACAAGTGACTTGTTTTTATAGTCAGCAGGATCAAGAGAAGTTTCTATTTTATCAAGCGGACTTTTCTTATTGATCTTTACTTCACAAAGCTGCACATTAATATCAGAGATGGATTCTAATGCTTTTTTTAATTTTTTTGCAAGAATAAAACCTTTGTTTTTAATACCTGCCAAAATAATCTCCTTTTCATCAATATTGTTTTCATATACCTCGTAAGCAATTCTTCTTATTTTATGATTTATTTGTTGATTGGTTAAAATGATTGTCCGATTCATAAAATATTTTTTTTATTTCTTTTCAAAAATAATAAAAAGTTCTCTTCCCAAACGTGGTTTTATGGAATTAAATGAAGATTCCAAGACATTGATATGAAATTTTTCCGAAAAGGTGTTTTTATATTCGTGTAATGATCCTCCAAAAGGAGGTCCTTCTTCTGTCAAAGGGAAATCAAATAATAAGCCAACTAATTTACCTCCACTGTTCAATAATTCAAAGGTTTTATCTGCATATTTTGATCTTGATTCGGGTGAAATAGCACAATAGAATGTCTGCTCAACAATCAAATCATATGTAGGTATGTGACTAAAAAAATCACCCTGAATTAAATTTTCTTTGGGAAAAGAAGGAATTCTATCTTGTAGATTTTTAAGTGGTTGTTCGGCAATATCTAAAACCGTAATATTTTTAAAACCATTATGAAATAAATAATCTGCTTCATAGGCATTTCCTGCACCGGGGATTAAAATGGAAAGATCTTTATTGTTTAATTGATCAATATAGTTTGTGATAGGAGGGGATGCATACCCAATATCCCAGCCAATCTGGTTGTTTTTATAATTGTTTTCCCAATATTTTTTGTGAAATTTAGATTTGTTATTCATTTTTGCTTTTGTGGTACATGCTAATAATTGTGATTTAAAATAGCATGGTTACATTTCAAATCATCCTATATAAAACTTTATTAATCAAGGTAATATAGCTATTTTATAGAAATTAGCAAAGATTTATGAAATAAAAATCTTGTTTAAATCAATCTTCTTCATCCGTATATTCATCAATATCCCGTCGGTCTTTTTTAGTTGGTCTGCCGGTTCCTTTTTTACGGTAATAATCTTTGGAGTATTTTAGTAATTCCTGATTATCAAAAGCTTCTTGTGGAGTAATATCTTTTCTGTAAAGATCAACCAGTTTGGCGCCAACCCTGCTTTTTGGTATTCCTAAAACCAGGATCTCATAATTGATCTGATTTTTACGAATGATTAATTTTTCGCCTGAAAACACATCTTTAGACGGTTTTACATTACTGCCATTTAATTTTATATGACCTTTTTTACAGGCTTCTGTAGCAATGCTTCTGGTTTTAAAATATCGGGTACACCATAAATATTTATCAATTCGCATAAATTATTCTAAATCAATATTAATTTTTTTGAATAATTGTCTGATCTCTTCTTTTTCAACAAACATATTGTCTTTTAAAATTGTATGCATTTTTGAATCTGTGATAATTTCATAATCCATACCTTTTGTTTGAATAATTTTTCCGGAAACGCCTAAAATATCATTGATGCTAGCTCTTAGCAGAGGTTCATCATCTTCTCCTAATACGCCTAAATTAGCAAGATCTTCCTCAAGTAAAATATCCGGATCAAAACCATCTTTATCATTTTCACCCAATTTATTTACTTCTTCTAAAACAATTGGTTGCATAGCATATTTATGTCTTGGATTGGCTCCATCTCTTCCAAAATCATTTGAATCATATAGGGTTACAGATGCGGTGTATTTTCCCGATGATTTTGTTCCAACTTTAATAACGCTTATATAAGGATTCAGCCCATTGATAATTAACTCGCTTGCTGAGGCGGATCCTCTTGTTATAATAATGTGTACTTTATTTAGATTTAAACTATTGATCATTTGGCCGTTTGACATTTTATCTGAGAAATTATTTGTCAGCCAGTCCGGGTGTGTATTTTCTAATTCTGTTTGTAATTTGGAATTCCATTTTTCCTTGGTAAATAATTCACCTTTGAATTGACCGGTAACCATACCTGCCAAAGATACTGCTGTTGAAACTCTCCCTCCCGGATTATATCTAAAATCAAGGATCAGATCAGTAATTGCTTCATTTTTAAAAAATAAAAAGGCATCATTTAACTCAGTGTCAAAATTTGCTGTAAAACTATTATACATCAAATATCCAATCTTATGACCATCTTCTTCAAAAGTTTTGGTTATAAAAACAGGATTTTCGGTATATTCAGATTTGGTAAGTGTAACGCTCACCCCAGTTGGAGTTACAGTATTGTCAATAATTTCAGAAAGATCTAATGTATACGTATCAACATCCTGATTAAAAAGTAAATCGCGATAATTGTTAATGGTTAATTGTTGTCCATTAACTGTTGTAAAAATATCACCTCTTTTGATATCTTTATCAGATGCATCTGAATCTGGTAAGATCATACGCACATATCCAAATATATCATTACTCCCCGAAAATTGAACCAAACCAAAATCTACACCATTACTTTTTGAAACTCCTGCAAAAGAATTTTCCAGTTCAATATAATCATCAACGATCCAGCTCCATTTATCTACTGTTTCCCTATTATAGATCAAACTTTCAAAGAAATCATCTGGATTTGGATTTGCTTTTAAATAATTGACATATGCAGTCTGATCTTTGATCTTATTGTCATTTAAATTAGGAACACTTCCCTGCCATAAATAAAACAAATTCAATCCCTGCCAAATAAAATCCTGAATTTCAATCTCTTCCGTTACTTCGGGTATTTCAATTTGCTCTTCACCATCATCATCACTACAAGCAGCAGGTATCAATAATCCAATAAACAATATCGCTAAAACAAAAAACTTCTTCATATTTGATTTTTTTAGTAAATTAATTGTCGCAAAATACAAAATAAATTACATTTTATATTTAACCATGTAACAAAACAATATGTTGTTCGTCATAAGGTTGTATGCATAATTGAAAAGATTTAGAGTTATTAAATGAATCAGAAAGATTTTTTAGAAAAAGTTTTACCCTTTAAAGACAAGGTGTACCGATTGGCAAAGAGGCTGTTGGTTTCCCGTGATGAGGCAGATGATGCAACACAGGAGCTTTATTTTAAATTATGGAAAAACAAAGAGAAGATTGAGACATATGACAATGTGGAGGCATATGCCATGCGAATGACTAAAAATTACTGTCTGGATCAACTCAAATCAAAAAGAGCCGGTAATTTAAAACTGGTTCACAGTAATTATAAAGATGAGAATATTTCGTTGCAAAATGAGATTGAAGTTAATGATGAAGTTGACATTGTAAAGGAACTAATGAAAGATCTTTCGGAAAAACAAAGAATGATCGTGCAGTTAAGGGATATTGAAAACTATGAATTTGAAGAAATAGGGAAAATATTAAATATGGAGCCAACAGCAATCAGGGTGGCATTGTCACGAGCCAGAAAAGCTTTAAGGGAAAAATTAATAAAAAAACAGCAGTATGGAATTGGTTAAGATCGAAAAATTAATTAAAAAATATGTAGAGGCTGAAACTACTTTGGAGGAAGAAAAACTATTAAAAGATTATTTTTCTAATAATGATGTTCCTGCTCATTTAGAATCTTATAAAAGTATATTTACCTACTTTAAAAATAGCTCATTGGAGCACTCAAACAAAAGTATTACTTTACCAAAAAAACAAAATAAAAATTATCTAAAATGGTTGTCGGTTGCAGCAATGCTCGTGTTTTTTGTAGGAATTTTCTCGGTATATCAAAATAATTTAAGAGAAAAGGAACAAGCAAGACTGGCTTACGCCGAGACACAAAAAGCTTTGGATCTTATTTCAAAAACATTAAATAAAGGAAACAATGCAATTGCACAGTTGCAGGTTTTCGAAGATACACAAAATAGAATTTTTAAAAATAAATAAATAATAAACAATAGAAATTATGAAAATAAAAAAGTTAATAATAGCAGTTGCCTTGATAACGACTCCTTTTTTTATGAATGCACAATCTCAATTTGATAAATTTGAGGATATTGATGGAGTTACCTCCGTTATAGTAAATCAAAAGGCATTTTCTATGATGAGTAAAATTGGGTCAGAATCGGATGATGAATATCTAAACCTGATCAAAAATATCAATACTTTAAAGGTTTTTGCAACGGAAAATTCATCTGTAGCAAAACAAATGGAAACAGAAGTGAAGAATTATCTTGTTAAAGCTAATCTAGAAGAATTGATGCGTGTCAAAGATGGTGAAAGCAATGTAAAGATCTATGTAAAAGAGGGTAAAAATGCCGATTATGTGAAAGAGTTATTCATGTTTGTTAAAGATGGTTCCGAAAAATCAGGTAAAAACCAAACAGTGATCATTTATCTTACAGGTGATATTGATCTGAAACAAATTTCAAAACTTACTGAAAAAATGGATCTTCCCGGTGGTGAGCATTTGGAAAAAGCAAATAAATCATAAAAAAACAAATCATGAAAAGAATAAATATATTTTTAACATCTGCCATCATTGTCTTATTCGTTTTGGTTTCCTGCAGTACAAGACCAAGTTTGCAAAAATATTATGTTGATAATCAGAATAATGACAATTTCATTAGCCTGGATCTACCTGCAAGCATGGTGAGTTTAGGAGATAATGTTTCTGATGAAACAAAAGAAACCATGCAAACAATTAAGAAGTTAAATGTGCTGGCTTTTAAATTGAATGATGAAAACAAAGATGCTTATTTAACAGAGTTAAATAAAGTGAAGTCGATCCTAAAAAATGATAGTTATAGTGAATTGATCAGAGTGAAGCATGAAAAAGCAAATATCATTGTTAAATTTTTAGGAAAAGAAGATGCTGTAAAAGAATTTATATTGTTCGCATCTGATAAAAATAAAGGATTTGCTTTGGCAAGAGTTTTAGGAAATCAGATGGATCCTGAAAAAATAATGAAAATGACAAAAGATCTTAAGAATTTTGATGCAGATGGAAAGGCATTATCGCAATTTAAAGGACTTTTGGGTGAATTTGGAGAGAAATAAAATATTAAAAAATTAAGTAAAAAAACCGTTTTAGTTTATGCTAAAACGGTTTTTTTTAACCATTCTTTAACGCTTAAGATGATTTTTAAAAACATATATTTGCTTTTCTTAAACTAAAAATTTATGAAATATCCATGATAAAAAATACTATCATACGTTTTAAAGATTATTTATGGGTGTTCCAAATGACAAATTAAAAACTATTAAAAATTAACTTATGAAATTAAGAGTACTATTTGTTTTTCTTTTTCTGGGAATATTTGCCGGAACTGCACAGGATAAAAAAGAAATAAATTCTATTTACAGAGCCGAAAGAGAAAAAATCAATGATCTGGTGCACACAAAATTAAAGGTTGGCTTTGATTATGGCAAACGACAGTTGTTTGGAGAAGCATGGATCACATTAGAACCTCATTTTTATAATGTATCTGAACTGGAATTAGATGCTAAAGCCATGCTTATTCATAAAGTTTCCAGAAATGGTAAAGAGCTGAAATATGAATATGACGGAAATAAATTAAAAATAAATCTGGCCAATATATATACAAAAGGTGATCAGTATACTATTTATATCAAATATACAGCAAGGCCTGAAGAAGTAAAACAGGAAGGAAGTGCAGCGATCAATGATGCTAAAGGACTCTATTTTATTGATCCTGATGGAACAGACCCTAAAAAACCAACTCAGATTTGGACACAGGGAGAGACAGAGTCGAGCAGTTGCTGGTTTCCTACCATTGATTCTCCTAATCAAAAATCTACACAGGAAATATATATAACGGTAAAGGATAAATATGTATCACTATCCAATGGTTTATTGATCAACCAAACGGATAATAAAGACGGAACAAGAACTGATTACTGGAAAATGGACCAAAAACATGCTCCGTATTTGTTTTTTATGGGAATTGGTGAATTTAGTGTGATAAAAGATAATTGGAAAAATATTCCGGTTAATTATTATGTGGAAAAAGAATATGAACCTTTTGCAAAAGATATTTTTGGTCTGACGCCGGAAATGATACAGTTTTATTCAGATTATACCGGTGTGGAATATGTTTGGCCAAAATATTCTCAAATGATTGCCAGAGATTATGTTAGTGGGGCCATGGAAAATACAACGGCTGTTTTACATATGGAAAGAGCTTATCAAACATCCAGTGATATTATTGATGAGAATACCTGGGAAAACACCATCGCTCATGAACTTTTTCATCATTGGTTTGGTGATCTGGTTACAACAGAAAGCTGGGGTAATCTTACTGTAAATGAATCATTTGCAAATTATAGCGAGTATTTATGGCAAGAGTACAAATATGGTGCTGATGCTGCTGATGCTCACAGACATAGTGAGATTGAGGGATATATGAGTCCGGAAAATGAATTAAAAGATCTGGTTCGCTTTCATTACAATTCACGGGAAGATATGTTTGATGGGGTTTCTTATCAAAAAGGAGGTGCAATTTTACACATGTTGCGAAACTACCTGGGTGACAGTGCATTCAGAGAGGGATTAAAATTATATTTAAACGATCATAAATTTGGAACCGGTGAGGCACATCAATTGCGTTTGGCTTTGGAAGAAGTTTCAGGTAAGGATTTGAACTGGTTCTTTAATCAATGGTATTATAGCAACGGACATCCCAAATTAGATATAAAATATACCGTAAGTGAGTCGGCAAATATAGTGTCAATGGAGATCAAACAGAAACAAAATAATTTCTTTCAATTTCCGTTGAC
>Ga0190293_1000838_pt1 | contig 10931 bp, 9 predicted proteins | sample 48693001_MG_FD_161671 | JGI IMG/M metagenome (GOLD analysis project Ga0190293, IMG submission 161671) | Hydrothermal vent microbial mat bacterial communities from Southern Trench, Guaymas Basin, Mexico - 4869-30-0-1_MG | ecosystem: Environmental > Aquatic > Marine > Hydrothermal vents > Microbial... | reverse complement strand
CATTAAGGATCAGTAAAAAAGGGTTTTCAAGTTTTTTAAAAACTGAAGAGATCACAAAAGACAATGAAGATCCCACCAAATTAGAAATTTCTATTTGGTTCTTTTCTTTTTGTAATGCTTTAACAACCTGATCTACTTTATCAAAATGCTGGTATAGATCAACAATTCTTTGTCGGCTCAATAGGTTTATTTTTTGCAAATATATGTTATCACATTATTTTAACAATAGATTAAAACTCTTTTTGACCTGAATAATGAATTATTTCGTATATTTATGGATACTCCAAAAATACACATCATGGGCATATCAGATCTATATATGAGTGTTGGCCTAAAACGTAATATTAGTCATTTTGCAAATATGGTAAAAGTTGCAAAATCAGATGATATTATTACGGAACATGAGTTAGAACTTCTCAAAAAAATTGCCAAAGCATATAACATTAGCAAAAAAAAGTTTAAAGAGATTCTTAAAGATCCTGCTAAGATACCTACGCTGGCTCACCTGGACTGTGAAGAACGAATTGAGAGGTTTTATGACCTGTTAAAAATGGTTTCCATTGATCATAAACCAGCCACAAAAGAAGTTTCTGTTTTAAGAAGAATTACAACAGGGCTTGCCTTTCCTATACACAATGTCGATAATATTGTGGATACTGCCATTCAAATTGACATTGTTAATTGTGATATGGAAACTTTTAAAGAAAAGATCTTTGAAGCCAATCAATTTTAATCATATTTCAGGCTTTTCCCAGTCTGTTTTTTCTACATTTTAGATAATTATTAATAATTATTTTTAGGAAAGTATTTTCTTTTTCATTGAATTGATTATTTTTAACCATAATTTTATACTACAATCTGGTTATATATGAAGCAAAAAAAAATTACAGGTATCCAGCAAATTGGTGTTGGAGTGGAAGATGTAAAGACAGCATGGAAATGGTATCATAAATATTTTGGTATGGATATTCGTGTTTTTGAAGATGAAGCCATCGCAAAATTAATGCTGCACTATACCAAAGGAAAAACCAGAAAAAGATATGCAGTTTTGGCTATGAATATGCAGTCGGGAGGCGGACTGGAGATCTGGCAGCATACCGGTAAAAAACCTGAAAAACCAAAATTTAAACCACAACTTGGTGATCTTGGAATTTTTGTAGCAAAGATTAAAAGCAAAAATGTAAAAAATGCTTTTGATTATATGAGATCCGAAAAACTGGATATTCTTGGAGGATTTGAAAAATCACCAGATACGAAGTCTCATTTTTTCATAAAAGACCCATTTGATAATATCTTTCAAATTGTGGAAGATGATTATGTTTTCGAAAATACCAAATCGGATACTGGAGGTGTTTATGGAGCTATCATTGGAGTGAGTAACATAGATGAATCTTTAAAAGTATATCAGGATATTTTAAACTATGATGAAATTGTTTTTGATAAAAGTGGGGTTTTTGATGATTTTGCCGGACTTCCGGGAGGAGATCGAAAAGTAAGACGGATTTTATTAAAGCATTCTAAAACCCGTAGTGGTGGGTTTGCACCACTATTGGGTCCAACTCAAATTGAACTGGTGCAACTGGTTGATGATAAAGGGCGTGATATTTACAAAGACCGTATTTGGGGTGACCCGGGTTTTATCCATATTTGTTTTGATACCATTGGCATGGATCTGCTTAGAGAAGAAGTAAAAGAAAAAGGATTTCCTTTTACGGTAGATAGTGCAAACTCATTTGATATGGGAGAAGCTGCTGGTCATTTTGCTTATATCTCAGATCCTGATGGAATTCCGGTTGAATTTGTAGAAACACATAAACTTCCTATTATTAAAAAGTTAGGGTGGAATTTCAATTTAAAGAACAGAGATCCTGATAAATCTTTACCAAAATGGATGATAGGGACCATGAGATGGAAAAGAGTTAAGGAATAGGTGTTTTTTTATTTTTAATATAAACAGGATTCCAGAATCGTAAACCATAACTAATACCCACATTTTTTGTCCGCATCTTTGCCGGTACCAGTTTTGGTAAACTGTCAATAGCTTTTTTAAATAATTCTATAAATGAAGATTTAAACGCACCAACCGGACGCTCATATTTAAATCTGGTAATTCCTAAAGAATCGATGTAAACTCCTAAAGTTGCTCTTTTTACAGAATCATTTTTAAACGGATTTTCATCATAGTCCTTTATCTCTTCAACTAATTTATTTTTAATCTTCATTTTGAAAACTTTTTTGGATTGATATTCTGTTAGCAGGCTGTCTTCTATAAATCTTGGAGAAGAATAAATACTTCCAGAAAATGGAGCATCTTTTTGAGCATTTAAGTGAAAAGAAATTAATAATATGATAAATACTTGAAATCGCATTATGTCTTTTTAATATATATTAAATAGCTTTCCTCGTATACGTCAATAATAATACCATGAATAGATTGAAAATCACCGTATTAAAAATTGTGGATATACTTTAAATTTTCTTTGATAATAATGTTGATCGGAAAATAGGTGATTTTTTCTATTTTCTCATTTAGAACAGTCGATTGAAACAAGCGCATAACACTTCTATACCCTTGCTCTACAGAGTTTTGAGAGATTAAATAATCAATGGTATCCGTTTTCAGATAGGCAATGTTTTTGTCGATAAGGTCATATCCTACCAAAACAATTTTTTGATCTAAATGATATTTTTCTAAATAATTTGCAATCAAATGAACCCTTGAATTGGTAACATAAATTGCCTTGATATTAGATACATCTTTAAAAGTTTGGGTTAATCTTTTATCAATAATCTCTTCATCCAGATCATGGATATTCAGTTCAACAATTGCACCTGATTTATTTTTATCTGTAAAAAATGACCTAAATCCATTGGATCTTTCACTTAAATGATTCAGATCTTTAGAATTCAATGCCAAATTAACCATCAATACATTGCAGGAAGAGTTTATTCGTGTGTGAATTAATTTTGCGGCTACAACTCCGCTTTGAAACGAATCATGACCAACATAAGCCATGCTATTATTTTTTTCTTCTAAATTTGAATCCAATAGAATAAAAGGAATATTCCGATCGTCCAGATCCTTTGCAAAAACCAGCGATTCTTCCTTAAATATAGGAGCGAAAACAACTGCTTTTGGATTCTCTTTTAACAACAAAGTTGCTTTTTCTTTAAATGAATCCGTATCAGTAAAACTAAAAAAATATTTATGGATGCTAATCCCAAAAGTAGCCAGTTCCTCTTCTGCTTTTTGTATTCCATATAAAGGTTTTTGCCAGTAGCTGCTGTATTCATCCTCTTCCGGAATTAGAATAGAAAAAACAATCTGATTTTTAGAAGCCAGTGTTTTGGCAATAATATTTGTTTTATACCCAAGCTCTTTAATAATCTTAAGCACTTTTTCTCTGGTTTTTTCAGATACATCACTCCTGTTGTGGAGTACCCTATCAACAGTTCCTGTAGAAACATTTGCTATTTTAGCAATATCCTTTATTTTTATGGGTGTATTATTATTTTTCAATGGTTGTATTTAGTTGCAGTCATCAAATATAGTAAAATTTCACACAAAATAAACCTAATTGATCTACGTACACGAAAAATATTATAAATACTTATAATATTGATAATCTTATTTTTATTAAATATATATTAGGCTTGATGTTATTAATTTGTCATAAATTATTGTACATTTGAAACGTTAACGTTAACGTACACGAAAAATGAATAATGATTTAAACATCTCTAAAAAGGTTTGTGTTATAACCGGAGGATCTGGAGTTCTTGGCGGAACAATAGCAAAATATTTGTTAGAACACAACGCAAAAGTTGTAATTTTAGATTTTGACAAAGAAAGATTAAAATCAAAATTAATCGAGTTAAAAGAGTTTGACGACAACGTTATAGGATATATTTGTGATGTTCTTGATAAAGCTAAAATTGAGGAAGTTAGTACAAAAATAACTACACATTGGGGAAAGGTGGATGTCCTATTGAATGCCGCAGGTGGCAATATGCCAGGCGCAACCATAGCAGAAGATCAAACTATTTTTGATCTAAAACTGGATGATTTTAAAAAAGTATCAGATCTCAACCTTAACGGTACATTAATTCCATCTTTGGTTTTTGGAGAGATAATGGCAAAAAATGGGAAAGGTGTAATTATTAATTATTCTTCCATGGCAGTTTTTAGATCAATTACAAGAGTGGTTGGATATTCGGCCTCTAAAGCTGCAGTAACAAATTTAACCCAATGGATGGCAACAGAGTTTGCCTTAAAATTTGGCGACAAATTAAGGGTAAATGCGATTGCTCCTGGGTTTTTCATAGGTAACCAAAATAGAAAATTATTATTAAATAATGATGGTACTTATACAGAGCGAGGTAAGAAAATTATTGCAAATACACCTATGCAAAGATTTGGAGAAGCAGAAGAATTAAATGGTGTCATTCATTGGCTCATCAGTGATGCAGCATCCTTTGTAACAGGTGCTATAATACCAATTGATGGTGGTTTTAATGTTTTTAGTGGGGTATAATTTTTAATTTTTAACAACATGAGCATGATCAAAACCTGGCGTTGGTATGGTGAACACGACAACTTTTCTTTTTCAGACATAAAACAAGCAGGAGTAAGTGATATTGTTACTTCTTTATCTCATGTACCTTATGGTGAAGAGTGGACCAAAGAAGATATTCAAAAAAGAAAAAGAATAATTGAAGATAATGGCCTGAAATGGTTTGTGACCGAGAGTGTTCCAATTCATGAAGACATCAAAACTCAAACTGGAAATTACAAGCAATATATTGAAAATTATAAAAAAAGTATTGAAAATTTAGGTGCAAATGGAATCCATATCGTTTGTTATAACTTTATGCCAATCATGGATTGGACACGAACAAATACAAATTATAAATTAGAAAACGGTGCCAGCACATTACGATTTGAATTGATTGCTTTTGCAGCTTTTGATCTGTTTATATTAAATAGAGAAAATGCTAAAAATGATTATACTGAGGAGCAAATTTATGCAGCAAAGAAATATTTTGAAAAACTAAATGATGATGAGATTAAATCTCTAACCGAAGTTTTAATTGCAAATTTGCCGGGTACAGATGAAAAATATACGATGGCAGAGTTTAAAAAGGCTCTCTATCGATATAAAAATATTGATGCAAATAAACTAAAAGAGCACTTAAATTATTTCTTAAAAGAAATTATTCCGGTTGCAGAAAAAGCAGGTGTTAAAATGTGTATTCATCCGGATGATCCACCTTATCCAATAATGGGATTACCAAGAATTGTTAGCACCGAAGAAGATGTAAATGATTTGCTTTCAGCTATTGATAGTCCAAATAACGGACTCACATTCTGCACCGGGTCTTTTGGTGTAAGAGCTGATAATGATTTGCCTAAAATGTTCAATCGATTTGCTGATAAAGTTCATTTTATTCATTTAAGAAGTACCGTTCGGGATACATCCGGAAACTTTCAGGAGGCTACTCATCTTGGGGGAGATGTAGATATGTATGCTGTAATAAAAAATATTGTGATCGAGCAAAATAGAAGAAAACAAGAAGGAAGAGAAGATCATGATATTCCTATGCGGCCTGATCATGGCTTTCAAATGATGGGTGATCTGAATAAAAACTTTTACCCTGGTTATTCCTGCATAGGACGAATGAAGGGGTTGGCAGAACTTACAGGTCTGGAATATGGAATAGAAAAATCATTAAATCTTAAATAAATCTAATAAAATGAATTACAATTTAAAATCAGTTAAAGTATTAAGTGTATTTGCGTTTTTGATCATTGCACTTTTAACAAGTTGTCAGGAAACAAAAGAACAGGAACCCTGGGTAAATTTGTTTGACGGAAAAACACTAAATGGATGGACACAAAAGGGTGGTAAAGCCAATTACAAAGTGGCAAACGGAACTATTATTGGCTCCACTGTTCACAATACACCAAATTCTTTTTTAACAACCGATAAAATGTATGGTGATTTTATTCTGGAACTGGATTACAAAGTTGATCCATCAATGAATTCGGGAATACAGATCAGAAGTAACAGCCTACCCTACTACCGCAATGGCAGAGTACATGGCTATCAGGTTGAAATTGACCCTTCAGAAAGAGCCTGGAGTGCAGGTATTTATGATGAAGCAAGACGAGGATGGTTAAATACCCTGGAAAACAATAAAGATGCACAAAAAGCATTCAAACAAAATGAATGGAATCACTATCGTATTGAAGCCATTGGAGACACCCTTAAAACATGGATCAATGGTGTGCCTGCAGCTTATTTGATAGATGATAAAACAGCCAGTGGATTTATTGGTTTACAGGTGCATGGTATTAGTAAAGATCATAAAGAGGGTACTGAAATTATTTGGAAGAATGTAAAGATCATCACTGATAATGTTTCTAAATATTCAAAAAAATCTGATTTAAGTCCAATATATACAAAGAATGAATTATTTGGTGATGAACAGAAAAATGGCTGGAAATTATTATGGGATGGGAAAACCACCAACGGATGGAGAGGAGCCAGATTAGATAAATTTCCTGAAAAGGGATGGGTTATAAAAGGTGGTGAATTAACAGTATTGGCTGCCGGAGGAGAGGAATCTAGAGCGGGTGGTGATATTGTTACTACAGAAATTTTTGGTGATTTTGAATTAAAACTAGATTTTAAAATTACAAAAGGAGCCAATAGTGGTATTAAGTATTATGTGGATACAGAAACCAATAAAGGACCTGGTTCTTCTATTGGTTTGGAATATCAAATTTTAGATGATCAGGAGCACCCAGATGCCCAAAAGGGAAATCATGAAGGAAGCAGAACCATTTCATCCTTGTATGATCTGATCAAAGCAGACCCCAAAAAACCTGTAAATCCTATTGGTGAATGGAACAGTGCTCACATTATTTCTAAAAACAACCATGTAGAACATTGGTTGAACGGGATGAAAGTATTAGAATACAAACGTAAAAGCAAAGATTTTCGTAAATTGGTGTCAGAGAGTAAATATGTGAAATGGCCTAACTTTGGAGAAGCTGATAAAGGACTTATACTGCTTCAGGATCATGGAGACCTGGTTTCCTTTAGAAATATTAAAATTAAAAAATACAAATAAACTTATATCATGACTTCAAGAAGAAATTTTATTAAGAAAACAGTTGCAAGTAGTGCTGCTGTAACATTAGGAAGTATGGTTCTTCCAAATTTGGGTTATTCCAACTTTTTAGGTGCAAATGAACAATTAAATGTTGCCGTAATAGGAATCAGGAGCAGAGGAAAAGCACATGTTGCAGCCATTCATAAATATCCAAATGCAAAAGTTGCATACAGTTGTGATGTAGATGATGTTATTCTGGGAGAACATAACAAATGGTGTCAGGAAAACATAGGTTATGTACCTAAAGTTGAAAATGATTTTAGAAAGATTTTGGAAGATAAGGATATTGATGCCGTTTTTATTGCTACTCCAGAACACTGGCATGCACCCATGGCAATCATGGCTTTGCAGGCAGGTAAACATGTTTATGTAGAAAAGCCATGTAGTCATAATCTACTGGAAAATGAGATGTTAATTGCTGCCCAGAAAAAGTATGGTAAGAAGGTGCAAATGGGAAATCAGCAGCGTTCTGCAAAAACATCTATTCAGGCTATAAAAGAAATCCGTGAAGGTATTATTGGCGATGTTTTTAAAGGTGAAGCCTATTATTCCAATAATCGTAAATCCATTGGTATTGGGAAAAAAATAAATGTGCCAAAAACCTTAGACTGGGATCTATGGCAGGGACCGGCTCCGAGAAAAGATTTTAAAGATAATATCCATCCATATAACTGGCACTGGTTTAAAAACTGGGGTACAGGAGAAGTTCATAATAATGGAACACATGAAATAGATATTTGCCGATGGGCTTTAGGTGTAGAACTTCCTAAAAGTGTAACCTCTTTTGGTGGTAAGTATGCCTATAAAGATGATTGGGAATTTGTAGATAATCAACAGGTAACCTATCAATTTGATAATGATAAATTTATCACCTGGACAGGTCACAGTCGTGGAATCATGCAACCAAAAAGACCTGGCAGAGGAGCAACTATTTATGGTAGCAAAGGTGCAATAACATTAAGTAGAAATAATTACAAATTATTTGGTCTTGATGGCAAGTTGATTAAAATTATAGAAGAAGCAAATCAAAGTACTGACCTTACAGATACCAGAGGTGCAGGAGATTTAGATGGAATGCATATTGCAAACTTCTTTGATTCCATTAGGGAAGATGAAAAACTTCACTCACCAATTTCTGACGCCGGTATTTCTACTGCATTGTGCCATTATGGAAATATTGCTCAGGATGTTGAACACACCATAAACATTGATACAAAAAATGGTAAAATAATAAATGATAAACCAGCAATGAAACATTGGGGTAGAGAATATGAAAAAGGGTGGGAACCTAAGTTATAGAAAAATGGAAAGAAGAGATTTTCTTAAAAAAAGTGGATTAATTTCAACAGGAATATTAGCAAGCACCTCTGCAATTGCAGCAATAAGTAACAATATTGGAGCAAATAGCACTATCAATATTGGTGTAATTGGCACCGGCTCAAGAGGTGCGGGACTTATTCCTATCCTTAACCGAATAGAAGGTGTTCAGGTTGCTGCATGCTGTGATGTTTTGCCTTTTAGATTAGAAAACGGATTAAAAAGGGCTGGCAATAAAGCAAAGGGATATTCGGATTATCGAAAACTACTGGATAATAAGAATGTAGATGCTGTTTTGGTTTCAACACCTTTTAATACACATTCTAACATTGCAATCGATGCGGTGGATGCTGGCAAACATGTTTATTGTGAAAAAACAATGGCCAAGGGAATCAAGGGGATTCAGGCATTGGTAAATAAAGCATCTACCTCAAAAAATATATTTCAAACAGGGCATCAATATCATAGCTCCAGGCTATATAATCATGTGGTTAAAATGATAAAAAACGGTGAGATTGGAGAGGTAATTTCATTTGACTGTCAATGGAACAGAAATGGAGACTGGAGAAGAAAAGTACCTGATGCCTCTTTAGAAAGAGCTATCAATTGGAGAATGTACAGAGAATATTCTGGTGGATTAACCGCTGAATTAAGTTCACATCAAATTGATTTTATCCATTGGGTTTTGGGTGAAAACCCTAAAAAGATCATGGGTATTGGAGGAATTGATTACTGGAAAGATGGACGAGAAACTTATGATAATACCCACTTATTGTTTGAATATCCAAGTGGTGTCAAAGCAACATTCACCTGTTTAACTTCCAATGCATTGGGAGATTATCAAATTAGAGTGCATGGTAGCAAGGGTACTATTCAGCTTGACTATACCAAAGCATGGATTTATTATGAAAAAGGATTTGAGAAAGAAATAGCCGATGTGGATGGCGTTTCCGGAGCAACCAAAAATCCACATCTACAGGGTAATGGAAATTTGATAAATGTACAAAGCATCGATCCAACAAAACAGGCTTTAATAGATTTTAAAGATGCTATTGTGGATAACAAAACTCCAATTTCAAATGTTTATACCGGTGCAAGTACAGCTGTTGCAGTACAATTATCACTAGATGCTATGTACAGTGAGAAAATAGTACACTGGAAAGATGAGTATAATTTTTGAATAAAGTAAAATTAAAGTGATGAGTAAAACTTTTATTACCGATGATTTTTTATTAAACAACAAATTTGCACGAGAGTTATATCACAACTATGCTAAACAAATGCCAATCATTGACTACCATTGTCATTTATCACCTAAAGATATAGCTGAAGATCGCATCTTTAAAAATATATCGGAAGTCTGGATACATGGAGATCATTACAAATGGAGAGCCATGAGAACCTTTGGAATTGATGAAAAGTATATTACGGGTAATTCTGATGATAAAGAAAAATTTGAGAAATGGGCAGAAACAGTTCCTTATACTTTACGAAATCCTCTTTTTCACTGGACTCATTTAGAATTGCAAAGATATTTTGATATTGATGAATTACTCACCGAAGAAAATGCTGATGACATCTATGATAAAACAGTAGAGAAGTTGAATTCACAAGAGTACAGCTGTCAGAATTTATTAAAAAAAATGAATGTGGAAGTTGTTTGCACCACGGAAGATCCGGTTGACAATTTAGAATATCATCAATTACATGCAAAGAGTGATTCTACCATAAAAATGAGTACATCATTTCGACCAGACAAATCGATTTTGATAGAAGACAACTCTTATAATGAATATATCAATACTTTAGAAAAAGTAAGTGAAATTGTTATTGATTCTTATCAAACTCTGCAAAATGCTTTAAAAAGCAGAATTCAATATTTTGATGAAAATGGTTGTAAATTATCTGATCATGGGTTGAGTTATATTTCCTGCGTTCCTTTTACTGAAAAAGAAGTAGAAGAAATTTTTAAGAAAAGGAGAAATAATAAGGTATTGAACACAGCAGAGGTTGAAAAATTTAAAAGTGCTATTTCTCTGTTTTTGGCAGAATCATATCATGAATTTGGATGGGTACAGCAATTTCATTTAGGTGCTTTGAGAAATAATAACCAAAGAATGTTGCAAAAATTAGGTCCTGACACGGGTTGGGATTCTATTGCAGATTATTCGCAGGCAGAAAGTTTATCTAATTTTTTGAACACTCTGGATAGCAAAAATAAACTGACCAAAACAATTTTGTATAACCTCAATCCGGCCGATAACGAAGTTTTAGCGACCATGATAGGCAATTTTAACGATGGTATAGTTAAAGGGAAAGTACAATTCGGATCTGGCTGGTGGTTTTTAGATCAAAAAGATGGCATCACCAAACAAATCAATGCATTGTCGAACATGGGTTTGATCAGTACTTTTATTGGAATGCTAACCGATTCA
>Ga0190293_1000837_pt1 | contig 10936 bp, 10 predicted proteins | sample 48693001_MG_FD_161671 | JGI IMG/M metagenome (GOLD analysis project Ga0190293, IMG submission 161671) | Hydrothermal vent microbial mat bacterial communities from Southern Trench, Guaymas Basin, Mexico - 4869-30-0-1_MG | ecosystem: Environmental > Aquatic > Marine > Hydrothermal vents >... | reverse complement strand
TATAAGGATATACTATCCTTCTGCTGAAAGAATTTTAAGACTTTCCGGACATATGTTGAGGCAGAGTATGATGGGCTCTGACATGTCATATGAAGATATGACGGAGCGGTCAAATAAGTTGAGAGAAGAGTACTCTGGTGAAATGCTTCAAAATGAAGTGTTGGACGGCAAAAAATGTTTTGTTCTTATTCTGACATCAAAAAAAAAGAAGCAGACATACTTCAAAAGGAAAATCTGGGTTGATATGGAAAAATATATTGGGATTAAAGAAGAGTTATATTCGAAAGGCGGAAAACTTGTTAAGGTATCAAAAGTGATTAAAATAAACTTTGTTAAGGGGAGATACTACCCTATGGAAATGATTATGGAAGACAAATTGAGGAAAAACTCTTCAACGAGAATAGTTATAAATAAAATCGATTTTAATATTGATATTCCTGATGAAACATTCAGTGAAAGGATGCTGTTGAAATAAAAAAAAGGGGATGGAAACCATCCCCTTCTATTTTAGTTTTGTGTTGTACTAACGTCTATTTCATTGATTCCTGAAGTTTCTTCTGAACTTCCTGGAATTTCGGATCTCCCATATACTGCATCATCTTACCCATGAGCGCACCAAATTTAGGCCCCATTTCCTTTATCCTTCCTTCAAATTTTTTGAATTCATCCGGAATAGCATCACCTTTAAAAGTGCCTTTCAAATTAGGATACTTTTTCTCGATCTCTTCCATTTTCGGTTTTAAAATTTCCATTGCTTTTGCAAATTTTTCTGTGGCTGCAATTGCTTCATCTACATTTTCAGTTTTATTCATATCTTCAATATAAGTGTCAAATGTATCAAGAAATTCTCCTACAACAGCTTTCGGGCCATCATTTTTTCCGCACCCGGCCAAAACGAACATGATCATTATAGTGATCAAAATTAAAGTTAATTTTTTCATAATTTCTCCTGAGGTACTTTATATCATATCGGGCTTTAAATATCTATAATATAGAAGTGTTTAATCAATACAGATCAAGTTCAATAAGGCGTGTTTCAATGGGGCCGTTAAATAATTGTATCTTCCTCGAAGTTCGCAATCCGATTTTCTTGACCAGATCTGTACTGCCGCAAAGCAGGAAGGCTTTGGATCCTTTGCATCTGTGTTTTAAAAAATTACCGAATTCAGTATAAAGCTTCCCGGCCTCTTCTTTGTTTCCCAACCTTTGTCCGTAAGGAAGGTTGGAGATTATCATCGAATTTTCAATTGATTCGATCTCACGGAAATCTTTTTTAATAATTTTGACAATATCTCCGCCCCTGATCTCATTCATATTCTGCCTGGCTGCTTTTACATTGATCTTTTCTAAATCACTGCCGGATATAAGTCCTTCTCCAATTTCTCTAATCCCATTATCGCAATCTCTTTTAACTTCTTTCCATATGTTTTTATTGAAACCGGGCATATTAAAAAAACCAAAGGATCTGTCTTTGACTGAAGACGGCCTGTTACCGTATTTTAAAAAGGCTTCACTCAGGAGAGTGCCGGATCCGGCCATTGGATCGTAAAGCGGTATTGAACCATCCCATCCTGAGATCCTGATGATTGCTGCGGCAAGCGTTTCGTGTAATGGTGCAGAAACAGCATTTATCCTGTAACCTCTTTTATGGAGGGATCTTCCTGAAGTATCATAACTAATAGTACAGAAATTATTTCGAATATTTAAATTGATAGGAATATCCGGTTCATCAGTATTTACATTGGGCCGAGTATTAAATTTTTCCCTGAAACGGTCGGCGATCGCATCTTTCACCCGGAGTGCTGCAAAACGTGAATGTGTGATCTTGCTGTTCGATACTGAGGATGAAATAGCAAATGTTTTTTCCGGGGTCATGAATCTTTCCCATTCTATGTTAAAACACTTTTTATAAAGCTCCTTTTCGTTATGAATGGTGAAACTTACCAGAGGTGCAAGAATCCTGCTCACCGTCTTAACCATATAGTTCAGCTTGTAAAGTACTTCATCATCCGCGGAGAAATAAACTCCGTTGTAAGCTGGTTTGCACTCATCAGCTCCAAACTCTTTCAATTCTTCTGCAGCTATCTCACTCACACCTTTTTGAGTTTGAGCAAAATATCTCTTCGTAGCCTGAAAAATAAATTCTTCTTTATTGTTGATCATTCAATTCCCGATTATCCTTATCTTCCTGTGTTCCGGGCCGATTTCTTTGAAATCCAATTCAAAATTAAGTTCAAGAATCGACGCACTTTCACTAAGCAGAAATGGAAGATCTTTCTGTTCATCTTTGCTGAATTTCCCCAGAACATAAGAGGTGATATCGTTATGTTCCGGTCTTGAGATACCGACTCTGAACCTGTTGAAATCTCTTGTCCCGAGAGAAGATGTGATCGATCTCAAACCATTATGCCCTCCGAGTCCGCCCCCATATTTAAAACCCACGACCCCGAAGTTGAGTTCAAGATCATCGTGAATTACAAGTATCTCTTCCGGAGTGATCTTGTAGAAATTTGCTGCTGCGGCCAGGCATATCCCGCTCCGGTTCATAAATGTTTGTGGTAAAATAATGTGGATCTTTTCAGTTCCGGGTCTAAAATCGGCCATGGTACCCTTAAACTTTTCCTGCCATTTCAGTTCCTCGAAAAAAGAGAGATATTCAATAAACTGCCATGCTGCATTATGACGACTGGATAGATATTCAGGCCCGGGATTCCCAAGAGCTGCAATCAGTTTTATCATTTGCTTCCTTTAAGAAAATTTTCAGGTAGTCGTGTGATCTCAGTGGGATTCTCATCTCCCTTTAGAGATTCATATGAATCATTTATATTAAAGAAGCCTTTTACATTGAAAGGAAATTCATACAATTTATTTGAAGAGAGGTCGGAAAAGCCCTTCCCTTTTTCAACCTTGAGAGTTCCATAAGGCTGAATGTGATCCGGAATCGGTAATTTTACTTCTTCGATTGTTGTTATAATACGGCTTTTCCTGTCAAGTTCAGATTTCAGGAGTGTTGCATCCTCTTCACTAAAAAGTTCCTGAATATATCTCTCAGCATTTTTCCTCTCTTTTTCAGAAAGTTTGGAATAATTAATTATCTTATCTTCATATATCAGATCTTTATCTTTTCTATCCGCAATGAACCAGTGAAAAACTACTCTGTCATATGTCCTTTTTTCATAATTTACATTATTAATTATTGAAGAAACTCTGAATAATCTCTGCATGAATATCTCCCGGAAACAAGTTTTACTATAATATAAATTCATGAGGAATTCAATGTATTGGAAATTATATATTAAATGATGCTTTTGACATTTTTTTTTTAAAAGTTTAAAATCAATTTACTTTTTAATGGAGAAAAGAGAGGAAAATGTTTGGAGATTCTGAAAAGACAAGGACGATTCTGATTGTTGATGATGAAATTGACACCCTTACTCTATTAAAAGAGTTCCTTGAAGACAAAAAATTTAAAGTCATCAGCACCGATGATCCTCATAAGGTTGTACCTATTATTGAGAAAGATGAAGTAGATCTTGTGATAGCAGATTTGAAGATGCCGAAGATGGATGGTATTACCCTTACCAAAGAGATTCTTGTTTGTAACTCTGAAATGCCGGTTATTATTATGACAGCTTATGCGTCGATCGAATCAGCCATAGAATCTATCAAAGCCGGAGCAATCGATTTTATTACCAAACCGTTCAAATTCAAACATACTCTTTTTGTGGTAAATAAAGCCCTGGAAAGGAGGGTTCTTACTCAATTGGCAAAAAAGAGCACTTATTATAAAAAGCTCTCTCAAACCGATGAGTTGACAGGCCTTTTTAACCTTAGATCTTTCAGATCGGTATTGGAAGAAAATCTGAAGGAACATGAAAAACTCGGAAAGGGATTGAGCCTTATGATGGCTGACATTGATGATTTTAAAAGAGTAAATGATACCTTCGGCCATCAGTCCGGTGACAAGGTCCTATATGACATCGCGACAATCCTCTCTAAATCAGTGAGAGGTTGTGATTTTCTTGCCAGATATGGTGGAGAGGAATTCGCTGTCGTGTTACCTGAGACAGGTAAAAGAGCCGCATTGAAAGTTGGGCAGAGGATTCTTGAAGAAATCGAAAATTTCAGATTCAAATCAAAAAATGAGAAATCAATAGGCCTGATTACCATCACAGTCGGCCTTGCTACTTTTCCCAGAGATGGGAAAACAGGACTTTTGCTTCTTGAAAGTGCAGATAAAGCTCTGTATAAAGGGAAAAAAATGGGGAAGAACAGAATATGTACTATTGATGAATGCTTTTAAGATATTCGTCGTTTATATTCTAAAAATATTCCGCCCCTAGAGAAGTTGAGCCAGCCTTTTTATCCCTTCCCTGATCATTCCCGTATCGGGATAAGAGAAGTTAAGCCTTATTTCATTTTTTTTCCCTGTCCCTTTCGGATAGAACTTTGCCCCCGGGATGAAAGCTACCTTATTCTTAATTGCTTTCTCAAATAAGTCATTAGTATTAATAGATTCATCTAATGTTACCCAGATGAACATTCCGCCGTCTGGGTTTGTCCATTTCGCTCCATCCGGCATATATTTCTTGAGTGAATCCATCATTACTTCTTTTTTAGGTTTATATAGATTTATTATCTTCTCAATATGTGCTTTCATATAACCTCTTTCTATGTATCTGGCAGTGACTCTCTGAGTGAGGCAGTCAGGGCTGACATTTACTTTCTGTGCCCACTTGACCATATGGTTTATGGTCTCCGGGGGTCCTGAAGCAAATCCCAATCTGAGTCCCGGGCCTAATATCTTTGAAAATGATTTTGCAATTGTTACCAGTTTCGGGTTGTTGAATTCTGTTCTGGCGATCTCCCACAATGTCATCACCCGTTCCCCTGAAAACCTCAGCTCACGGTAAGGCTGATCCTCAAGAATGGGAAAGTTGAATCTTGTTGCAACTTTAATGATATCTCTTCTTCTCTGCAGATCCATGGTCCTTCCGGTAGGGTTGTGGAATTCAGGAATAATATAAATAAATTTTACAGGTTCATTTTTTGAAGTCAGTTCCTTTAGTTTTTCTTCAAGAAGATCGGGACGCATTCCCAGGTCGTCCATTTCTATACCGACAAGCCGGGCTCCGCATGCTTCCATTGATGTTATGGATCCGGGGAAGCTCGGAGCTTCACATAGAATAATATCTCCGGGATTGATCAGAGTTCTGGTAAAATAATAGATTCCGTTTGTTGATCCGACAGTGATCATCAATTCATCATCATTGAGATATGGCACCTCTTCAAAATTTTTTATTATATCTTTAAAAACCTTATCCCCGTCGCTTGCCCCGTACTGAAGAGCTTCTGATCCTTCAGACAAAATCACTTCCGAAAACAATTGAGATAGTTTTTGTTTCGGGAATGAATCCGGATGAGGTAATCCTCCGGCAAATGAGATTATCCCCTCCACACTTTTTGTGACCTTGAGGATCTCTCTGATAAATGAATGCTCCATCGTGTTGGTTGCTTCCGAATATAAATTATCAAATAAAATATTATTCATTATTGCTCCTGAATGCCGGAGCCCGGTTTCGGGCTCCGGATATATTGACTAACTTCTGTTTATTCTCAAAAGATCAGTCAGAATTGAGAAACCTGTTTCGATCTTTCCTGCACCAGGGCCCACGATAGTAACATCACCCAATAGGTCTGTAGTAAATGTAAGAGCATTTGTAGCCCCCATAACACCGGCAAGGGGATGGGATAAGTCTATCATTTCAGGTGAGACCGATCCTTTTACTTCTCCGTTATTATTTTCCACACTGCCTATAAGTTTCCATCGTTTATTATTGTTACGGGCATTATCAATATCCTCGGGTGTGATCTGAGTGATCCCCTTACATGGGATATCCGATACATTCAAAGATGCTCCCATTACTATATTTGCAAGTATTGTTACTTTCCCCTGTGCATCATGTCCTTCAACATCTCCTGCCGGGTCAGCTTCCGCATATCCCTTTTCCTGTGCGATCTTGAGAACATCATCATATCCGACACCTTTCTCCATTTCGGTCAGCATATAGTTTGTTGTTCCGTTAAGGATTCCTCTGATCCTGGATATTTCACATCCGGCCAAAGGCCCATCTGACAAGTTTATTACAGGAGTTCCTGCGCATACAGTTCCTTCTATGAGAAATTGAGCACCATTCTCATCTGCTATTTTTTTCATTTCGGGGTAGGCTAGTGCTGCGGGGCCTTTATTGCTTGTTACTATGTTCTTCCCCGCTCCCAATGCTGTTCTGCAATGTGCCATTGCAGGTCCGCCGGTTTTAAGATCTGTATAAGTAAGCTCCAGTATAGTGGTTGCATTGCTCTCTTTTATCATCGTTAAATTGTCCCATTCTTTCAGATCTGTGGAAAATGGTGTTTTCTTTGATCCTTTTTCCAGGAGTTCATTAACATTGAGCCCTTGAGGATTATACACATTGCCGAAATGAAGATCGGAAACTGCAACGATATCAAATTCAAAATCATATTTGTTCTTAAGGTATCCCTCTTTATCCTTGAGTATCTCGCAGATCCCCTGTCCGACAGTACCGAAACCAAGAATTGCTAATTTGTGTCTCATATTTATCTCCTATTTGTATGAGAGTTTTCCGAAAGTGGCTTTATGCCCTCTCTTCATCATCTCTTTTGCATCATTTGTACATCTAACACACTTATAATATATCACGTCTCCTATTTGCTCTGCATTGGCCAATCTTTCATCTTTAGGCAGGAAGTAGGCTCCCATAGTATCAAGTTCCCTCGAGGTACCGTCACTTTCGTATTTGATCGTCATATCTGTCCCTGAAGCAAGAACTTTGAATGCATTTTCAGTCCAGTCGAAATCAGCAAGGCCAAGATCCGGATTAATCCTAAGATGTCCTGCAACTGATACTCCCGGGATCCCGGACTCTTTAAGTTCTTTTGCACATTGTATGAACATTTCAGGTGACTGGCCGTTGCCCAGATTTATCTCATAAATGGGAGTAGTACCGTCTGCTCTGATATACTCTTTCATTATATTCATTAACATCCTGAGTTGGATTGCATTCTGGGTTGAAAGAAGCATTGATATCTTAAAACTTATATTCTTTATGTCATGGGCAAAATAACAGGCAGCAACGATAGTTGACCAGCTTGGGTTCAGAAAAAAATCTCCGCCTGTATTAATTGCCGCTCTGATCACTCCGTCAAGATAAACAAGGTGGTTATTGTCCGCAACTTCAACTCCACCCAGATTTCCGAACGGTGTTCCCATATTTTTCAGGATCAGGGCACGTGAATTGTTGTCCGGTGAAAAAGTGTCGAACTTCTCACCTGTTACTTTTTCGAGTCTCCCGTATACTTCGTTGCTAAGCGGTGTACTCACCATGTTCGTATTACAAAATTTTTCAGCCAGCATTATGTTCTCTGACATTGCAAGAGTGGTAAGGAGTTCTCCATTTAGAACATAATCCTCGGTCAGAGCCATTACAGATATAAACTCTTCGGGGACCAGTGTTTCCCGGTCTTCAGCTATTCTCTTCATAGCTCTCAATGTAATAGGTGCTCCCTGCCAACCTGATACCTGTGTGGTAGCAACTCCCGGTTTTGTAAAACTGATGTTTTCTTTTTCTATATAATCCTCAACTTTCGGAAATACTTTTGCGTATTCTTCTGCTTTTTCAAGCATCTCACCAAAACCCTTGTCTTCGGCAACTTTTTTTCTTTCGGGATATTCTCTCATTTTTCTGATTGAATCACCAATTGCAGAAGCTCCTCCGTAAGATTCCTTCAGAGCATCGATCTGCTCCATATCTTTCTTTGATAAAAACGGGAAATGTAAACTCATTTGTTCTCTCCTTATTAATTTAATTTAATGATAGTATCTTTTATTTTTGAAAGTGCTTCCTCTATCTCGCTTATGGATGTTGCATAACATAAACGGAGGTAGCCCTCACCGTTCTCTCCGAATGATGTTCCCGGCAGAAGTGCTACTCCGGCCTCGGACAAAAGGAAGTCGGCGATCTTTTCAGAACTTTTCCCAAAGCTTTTAATGTTTGGAAAAACATAGAAGGCGCCGTCCGGCCGGAGACATGTTATTCCGGGTATATCGTTCAGTCCGTCGACAATTATGTCTCTTCTCTTTTTGAATGTTCTTTTTACTTCTTCGACCTGCTCCTGGGGGCCGGAAAGGGCTTCGATCCCTGCTATCTGTGTAAAAGAAGCAGTGCATCCTACTGAATGTGTCATAAGAAGCCCTACTTTATCCGCCAGTGCTTCCGGCATAATTCCATAACCGAGGCGCCAGCCTGTCATTGCATATGTTTTGGAAAATCCATCCATTATTATTGTCCGTTTCTCCATCCCCGGGATCTGGCAGATACTGGCGACCGGTTCTCCCGAATATACAAGTCTGGTATATATTTCGTCAGATAATACCCAAAAGTCGAATTTCTCTGCTAACTCTGCGATCTTTTTCAGGTCTTCTACAGGAGTAACTCCTCCGGTTGGATTTGAAGGCGAATTAATTATCAACAGCCGTGTTCTTTCATTAACTTTTGCCTCGAGTTCATCCATGTCAAAAGAGAAATTCTTTGCTTCTCTGAGGGGGATCGGTATCGGTTTCGCTCCCATGGTTTCGATTATAGCCCTGTAACTCGGGAACCCAGGGTCAGGATAAATTGCCTCATCACCCGGCTCCAGAATCGCCATCATCGGGAAGAAAAGGAGGGGTTTCGCCCCGGGTCCGACTACAACCTGTTCCGGAGTGAAGTTTAGTCCAAGTCTCTTTCCGGTGTATTCTGCGATCTCTTTTCTCAAAGAAGGTATTCCGGCAGAAGGAGTATATCTTGTTTCACCGTTCATGATAGCTTCCGTCCCGGCTTTGGCAATATTACCAAATGTCTGAAAATCGGGTTGCCCTATCTCAAGATGAATGATTTTTCTTCCTGAAGCTGCAAGCTCATTTGCCTTTGCAAGGACAGCATAAGCTCCCTCTGGTTCCAGATGGAGTATTCTGTCGGCAAGTTGATCTGATTTCTTGTTCATTTAAGTCACTTTCCCTTAGAGCTTTTTTATTGAAAGAGCATTTAGTTTTTCAGGCGTGGGGAATCCTTCAGAATCCCATCCTCTTACATCATAATATTTATCCAGCCAGTCGGAAAAGATTTCCTTTGTAAGAAATTTATCTTTAAACATTCCTGCTTCCTGTTTTTCTGAAAAGAAACGCTGCGGGAGTGTGTCACTTGATCTTGATCTGCCGTTTTTGTAATTGTACATCCTGGTCATGTTTGATATCTTTTCTCCGAGTTCGAGTATTTTTTGGACATCAACTTTTAAACCCGTTAGTGCCTGAAGAACAGGAACGAGCCTGTCGAGCCCGAAGGGGACAAAATCGCATACAACGAGTGAATTCCTTGCATTTACATCATCCTGACCCTCTTTAATAAACTGCGGAGTGTTCTCAAAAGTAAGATTCCCTGCCATCTCATCGGAGCAGGACCAGAATCTTGTGTGACTTGCAAAGTCAGACGTGGCAAGAGTAAGTCCCATCGAAGAGCTCCCTTTCACATTTACTCCGGATAATTCCATACCCGCAATCTGGATTGCAAAATATTCAGATCCTTTCCCTATTTTTTCAGAAGCTATCCTGGTGCCCTCTGCAAGCAGGTCTCCGATCCCGTCTCTGTTTGCTATTTTCTTCAATAGTGTGAATTGAGCTTCTGCATTTCCAAAATTAAGTTCAATGCCGTCAACGTCAGATGAAGTTAATATCCCTTTCTCAAAAGCCTCCATTGCAAATGAGGTGACAACTCCGGCCGAGATCGTGTCAAGCCCCAGATCGTCACATAAATAATTTGCATATGCAACACTTTCTGCGTCTCCGATCCCGCAGCCTGAGCCCAGATATGCAGTAGTTTCATACTCGGGGCCTTCAACTTCGAGGCCTTTCCAGCGAGCTAGTTTTGAGCATTTGATCACACAATTAAAACAGCTTACACTTTTCCAGTTCAGTTTCTTTTTCATCGTTTCCGAAGTAATACCTTCGTATTCTTCAAAATGAACATCCTTGAAATTTCTTGTGGGCAGGAAGTGGCCGTCCTCATGCCCCATTCTTATCCACATATTTGTCCCCAATTCGTCTCTCTTTGCAGGGCCCGGGTGAGCAAGAATGTCCTTGGTGAGTTCACCATTTAATTTTTTAAACTTTTCCGGGTCGAAGATCTCGATTTTAATATTACCTTCAACAACAATTGATTTCAGGTTCTTTGATCCCATAACAGCTCCTGCTCCACCTCTTCCGAATTGGCGGTAGAGGTCTGAACCTATGCAGGCGAATTTAACCAACTTTTCACCTGCAGGACCGATCGATGCAATTCTTGATCCGGGATATTGTTTTTGCAGAGAGTTCTCAGTATCAAAGATACCTTTCCCCCATAAAGGAGCTGCATCGATGAATTCCACTTTGTCCGGAGAGATATGAAGGTAGACCGGCTTTTCTGATCTTCCGGTTATAATTAAATAGTCTATTCCTGATCTTTTTAAAGCAGGTCCCCAATTGCCTCCCATATGGGAGTCAAGGAATGTTCCGGTCAAAGGAGATTTCGTTACCAGTGTTGAACGTGCAGAAGTCTGAACCATAGAACCGGTAAAAGGCCCGGTTGTAAAAATAAGCGGATTTTCCGGAGAGAGGGGATCCTGGGTGATGATACCCATGTCGATCAGTAATTTGAGCCCCATACCTTTTCCACCGATAAATTCTTCAAATAATTCAGGTGGCGGGGTCGAGAAGGAGTATTTTTCCGTTGAAAGATCTATCTTTAAAAATTTGTTCATATAACCTTTATACATATCGAAACCTCCTTTAATGCTTTAGTTTTTCAATAATTATATCTTTATATTTTTTTAATTTTATTGAAAG
>Ga0190293_1000835_pt1 | contig 10944 bp, 9 predicted proteins | sample 48693001_MG_FD_161671 | JGI IMG/M metagenome (GOLD analysis project Ga0190293, IMG submission 161671) | Hydrothermal vent microbial mat bacterial communities from Southern Trench, Guaymas Basin, Mexico - 4869-30-0-1_MG | ecosystem: Environmental > Aquatic > Marine > Hydrothermal vents > Microbial... | reverse complement strand
AAACAAATCAGCTAAATGATTCTCATGAATATTTGATAAATCAGCATCAAAAAATACTATTATTTCATTTTTAGCACTTTTAATACCGCTTGCCATAGCATAGCCTTTTCCTTTGTTTTTAGGTAAAACAATGTATTTGAAATCATTGCTTTTTTTTATTTCTTTCAATATAGAATCCGTTTTATCCGTTGAACCGTCGTTTACAACAATAATTTCATCAAAAGAATATTTAGAAATAGTTAAAACAACATTTTTAATGGTGTTTTCTTCATTATATACAGGTATTATTGCTGTTACTTTCATTTATTAGAATTTAAATAATTAAAAATTTCTTTTTTAGCTGCTTTCCTGCCTAATTCTATTAGCTTGTTAGCCTTATCAAAGTCGAATGTATTTGATGAATTATGAGGAATATTAATGACTATATCCGGTTGATATTTTTCAATTGCATGTTTTGCCAATTCATTAACCATAGCAGAAGTAGTAGCAGTTATAAGAGAAAAATAGCCTAAACTACTCTTGTCTCCTGAACTAATTAGTTTGCTAATACTTTTAAAAAAACCATTTAGATAAGCAAAAGTTTGACTATCGCTTTCTTTTATTATTGGATTTTTAATCACATTATCTTTTTCTCCATATAAATTAACAACAACTAATATATCTCCATTGATGCGTTTTACATAATCAATTGGAACTGGATTTAATACTCCTCCATCAACCAAAAAAGTATCTTCAAATTTAACCGGAGTAATAATAGTTGGAATTGCTACAGAAGCTCTAATTGCCTTATAATAACTTCCTGATGTAAATAATACTTCTTTTTTATTAAGGATATCAGTTGCTACTGCTGTAAATGGGATATTCATATTTTCGATGAGCATATCCGGAATAAAAGTTTTCATTTTGCTAAACACTTTTTCTCCTTTTAATAAACCATTTGATGATATGGTAAAATCCATCAAATCCCAAATAGACAATTTGTCTAATGTTGTAACCCATTTAGTATATTCTGGTAATTTCCCCATGGCATATAATCCACCATAAACAGAACCAATTGAAGAGCCTGAAATTGATGATATTTCAAAACCTTGTTTTTCAAGTTCTTCTATAACGCCTATATGGGCAAGACCTTTTGCCCCTCCACTAGATAGGACTAATGCAACTTTTTGTTTCATATTCTTCTTTATTTTATTGCTTTATTCTACCCACTGCAAGCAAATAGTTTGAAATATTTATTTTGTATTGAATCTTTGCATCTATTAAAGCATCTTTAGCTTGCTGAGATAAAGCCCTTGCCTCTAGTAAATCTGATGTATTTGTTATGCCAGCATCAAAAGTATCCTCTAATTCTTTTTGATATTCTAAAGATTGTTTTAATGATGTTTTTGCAATTTCAATCTGTTTATAACTAATAACCAGGTCTTTGTAGGATTTTGTCATTTGCAATTGCAAAAGTTCAGATTTATCTTCTAAATTAGTTTGCGCTATTTTAATTTTCAGATCATGTTCTTGTAATTTTTTAGAACCTCCCCACCAATCTGATATTGGTATGGATAAACTTGCAAAAGCTAATCCATAGGTGTTGTTTTGCTCAAATGCATCTAAATACATACCACTTACTCCTATAGCAAATTGGGGCAGATATTCTCCTAATACCATTTTCTTCTGTAATTCCTCAGCTTCAATAGCTTTGTTTAACATTTTATATTCATTGCGATTTTCTAATGCTTTATCTGTAGTGATAAAAAAACTTTCAGGAGGAAGGATAGAAACAATAGAATCATTTACATTAAAGGATTGATTATAAGTGATACCAATGTGTTGACAAAACACCATCTTAAGCATTTCTATACCATTATCAAGTTTTAATTTATTGGTTTCAATTTTGTTCAGTTCTAACTTTACTTTTAGTAAATCACTTTTTTTAATCAATCCGGCATCATAATAATCTTGAACTTCTTTTTGGAGTGTGTATAATAATTTTTCATAACTCTCTAAAGTCAATTTCTTTTCTTTAAGTGCTACCAATTTCCAATAGTAGTCTTCGGTAGTAGTTAAAACCTGATCTGTAGATAGATTGAGTTGGTACTGACTAATTTCTTCACCTAAATTGGCCAATTTGTTTCCATTTCTTATACGCCCACCTACGTAAAGTGGTTGAGTAGCTGTAATCATTGCTGTATTAACATAATCTAATGATTGAATACTGAGCGATGGTACATAAGCGAACTGTGTAGCATTAGGTAAATTTACTGGATTACCATCATACACTGGTAAATTCATTTCAGGTGTTTGTATATCTAATAAATAATCTGATGAACGCATTGCAAAACCTGAAGCCTCTATTTTTGGGAAATAATTTGTAAAAGCACTTTCTTTTACCTTTTTTGAAGATTCAAGTTTATATTTTGCCTGTTTAATACGTTTGTTATTTTCTAAAGCTAAAGTTTTAGCAGAGTCTAATTTTATATTTTGTGCAGCTAAAGCAGTACCAAATAGCATTAACCCCAAAACAATGTGTGATGTTATATTTTTCATTTAAATATTTTATTCTGTTATTATTTTATTTACCTCTTTTTTACTGGTTGATTTCCAATAAAGTACTGGTAGTATTAACAAAGTTAAAATCATACCTGTAATTAATCCAAAGAATATTACGGTTCCTAGAGGTGCCCATAAAGAAGACTTACTAATAATCATTGGTACTACACCAATAGCTGCTGCCATAGAGGTAAGAAAAATTGGTCGCATTCTTCTTTTACCGGCTGCAAGACCAGCCTCTTTAAAAGACATACCTTCATTTACTAATTGATGTGCATAATCAACCAGAATAATGCCATTTCTAACGGTAATACCCATTAATCCCATAATTCCTATAAAGGATGTAAAACTAAAATGATATCCCATTATTAATAACCCTAGACCGGCACCAAATAAACTTAAAAGCATTGTTGACATAATTAACAAAGCTCTTCTTATTGTGTGAAACTGAAACATTAGAATAAAGAAAATAAGCAGTACACTAACAGCCATTGATTTTTGCATTGGTATAAAATTTTCTAAAGAAGCTTCATAATCACCACCATAGGTAATATTTAAATTTTCAGGTAAGGTTATTTTACTGATGTCTGGCTCAACCTGTTTTAAAAAATTTGATGCTACTACCCCTGTTTTTAAGTCTGCCATTACAGTTAAAGTTCTAACTCCATTTCTATTTACAATAGTACCTTCCGTAAAATCGGGAACTAATTTTCCAATAGAACGTAATGGTAGTGATTCTAATGTAAATGGTGATGTAACATATTGATTATTCAAATCATCTATACTATTCTTAAAATAATCTTCTTTAGTAAGAATAACATCTATTGGATAATCATTTTCCCAAACCGTAGTTACTGGCAAACCATCTAATGAAACGAGCAATGATGTGGCTACTAAAGATTTTGCATAACCTAATTTATTAGTTTTATCTTTATTCAATTTTACAGCTATCCCTTGTCTTAATTCATCCCAATCATCTCTAACCCAAGCTACGCCATCCTCTTTATTTAGTATGTTTTTTACTTTTATAGCAACTTGTTTTAAATCTTTAATATCATTTGAAGCAATTCGTATTTCAATAGGTGATTTATAAGCTTCCATAGCAAGTTGCTTCCATTTTACGTGAGCTTCCGGAAATAAGTCGTTATACTTTTTATTATAATCTGCTAATATTTCAATTGTTGCTTCATTAGATACAGTATTAACTAATATTTGACCATAATTTTTAGCTGGTAAATGAGGTGCATATAATGCATTGAATCTTGGAGAACCATTACCTATAAAACTAGCTACATTAGTAACTCTGGAATCCACTTGTAATATATTTTCTAAACTATCTATTACGCTTTCTGTTTTTTCTATTGAATATCCTTCTGGTAAATAAACTTCTACAGAAAACTGTTTTCTGTCCATTTCCGGGAATAATTTTTGGCCTATATTTGCTAAAAACAAAATTCCAAGAATAACAGATATAACTCCTGCAAGTATGGTAAGTTTTGGGTTTCTAAAAGTAAAATCTAAGCCTTTGTTGTATGTGTTTTGTAAACGATCTAATACACTTTTTCTTTTTTGTTTCCCTTCTGTATGCAAGCCTTTTTTTATAAGTAGATAGTTGATAAAAGGAACAAGTAGCATAGCAACTACCATTGAAACAGCTAGAGCTATACTTATTGTAATAGGAAATGTTCCAACAAAATCACTTGCCATACCTTCAAGAAAAAGCATTAATGGCAAGAAAGACATTGATATGGCTAAGGTAGCTGAAAGCACAGGAATAAAAAGTTCTGTTGCAGATTTCCAAGCAGCATTCCAAGGGGTTTCACCTTCATCCAATTTTTCTATATGATTATCAATTACTACAATAGCATTGTCAACAACCATTCCTAATACTGTTATTAGTGCCGCTAAGGTTACAATATGTAGTTGAATCCCCACTAATTGCATAATACCAATAGTAATTAAAATTGAAACGGGGATAGAAATTGCTGCAACTGTTGCCACTCTAAATGGTAAGAAAATCAATATCACAAAAACAACAGCAATAATTGCAATCATAAACTCAATTAAAAAATGAGATATGGAGTCATCTACAACTTCCGGTAAATTTGAAATAATATTAATTTTTACATCTTCATCAATACGGTTTGAGAATTGTTCTAATATTTTATTTACATCTTCTCCAAACTGAACAATATTATTTCCTTTTTGCATTTCTAAAGATAAAAGCAATGCATTATTCTTATTATTTCTAATATAATTTGTTGGTTTTTCATAGCGCCTTTCAATAACAGCAATATCCTTTAACCGTATTATATTACCTTGAGGATCTGAATAAATTATTTGTTCTTCAATGTCTTTTTCAGATTCATATTTTGGAGGTAAATGAATAGGGATATCCAAATCTCCGTTATCTAATGTACCCGAATAATTGATAGCATTTTGCAATTGAAAGGAAGCTAATATCACCGATGGCTTAACATTAAGTTTGTTTAATTTTTCTGGTTTTATATAGATATATATTTTTTCTTTTTGAACGCCAAATCTTTTAATTTTAGAAACAGAATTTAATTTTCTAACTTCTGATTCTAAGTCTTTTAAAATGACTTCCAATTCTCTATAACTTTTATCTTTTGATGACATTGTAATTAACAATGCCGACGTATCGCCAAAATCATTACTACCTATTAAAGCTAATACATCTTTTGGTAATTGTTGTGCTTTGAGCTCATCTAAGCCTAATCTGATTTTTGACCAGAATTTATCAGCATTTTTAACATTATCATTAAGTTCTACATAAATAATCATCATCCCTTCTTTGGAATGCGAATAGGTTTTAGCTTTTTTCACTTCTTCATAACCAAACAAGTAATTTTCAACTTTTGTGGTGAGTTGTTCTTCCACTTCTTTAGAGGTATGACCAGGATATAAACCAACAACGATTCCTTGACGTATGGTAAATTCCGGAAATTCTCTTCTTGGCATATTTTTAAGCCCAAAAAAACCTAATACCATCATTACCGCAATTATAGATAGTATAATTTGGTAATGCTTCATCCCAGCTTCTATAAAATTTATTTTTTTCATTCTAAAATTTTAGTAATTATTTCAAAAAAAGTTATTTGTTAAAAAGTTACTTTTTGGTTGTTAGCTATTTTTTGTTTGCCATCTATAACGATTAAGTCTCCTATAGAAATACCAGAAATTATTTCTATTTTATTATTGATAAAAGAGCCTAATTGTACTTTCTTTTGTGAAACAATTTTTGAGTTTGGATCTACAATAAACACATAATTATTTTTATCATTATCTTTAATTATACTTTGATAGGGTACGACAATAACATCTTCTTTAGAATTTATATTAATTGATACATCGCAAGCCATACCAGGCTTTATTATTCCCTTTTTGTTGACCACTTTAATTTTCACATTGTAAGTTTTAGAAATGGTATTAGCAACAACTCCAATTTTATCAACTTTTCCTATAAAATGTTCACTGCCTAATGCGGGAATTGTAATATCAGCAGATAGATTTTTATTAAATTTATTAATTTCATTTTCAGGAACAGCAATTTCGACATATACATCGTAAATAGAAACAAGGCTTAAAATTGGAACTCCAGTTATTGCCGATTCACCTACTTCTATATTTCTTTTGTTTATAAATCCTTTTGAAGGTGCTCTAAGTATTGTGTTAGATATATTTTGGTATGCAATTTTATTTGCTGATTTTGCCTGTTGCAATTTGGCTGTGATTTCTTGCCATTTAATTTCGGGTAAACTTCCTTTATCGTGCACCGTTTTTAATCTGTTATATGCATCCTGTGCCTGTTTTTCAGAAGCTAAAGTTCCTTGATATGCATTTTTAAATGAAGTATTGTCTAATTCGGCTAATATTTGACCTTTATTTACCCAATCTCCTTCATCAACTTTTATTGTCTTTACTGTTCCGGGAAGTAAGAAACTTAAGGGAGTTGTTTTTACTGGAATCACATTTCCATTATAAGTCAATTTGTTGCTAGATGAACCCATTGTTATTTTTTGTACTTTTACTTTAGTAAGTGTATTTGAGATGTTGTTTTCAGGTTTATCATCTGCATCTTTGTTTTTGCAATTAAATGCTAATGCTAGAAAGACTATTAATAATAGATATTTTATTTTTACTATTTGTTTTGTTATTTTATTCATTTTTATTGTATTATTTAGTGTTTTATATTTTTATGATTATTTAAGAATTGTTTTTAAGCCTGTATACTTTAAAAAAATTTAAAATTCCTCTATTGTTAAAGATTTATAATTCACATTCAATTTTTATTAGATTAACTAATTCTGCTATAGTTTCTGAACCATAAATATCCATATTCGCAGAAAAACCCAGCATGTCTTCAAGCTCCATAACTAATTCTAGGAACCTATGATCATCAAATCCTAAACTATTAAAAGAGGATTCCAAACCAATTTCGGTTACTTTTCTATCTGAAAATTTACTTACTGTATTTAGTATAATATTCACCATTTGTACTATTAGTGTTTTATAGTCAGTATTATGTAAAAAAAATTAAGTGGAAAGACCTTTAGTAAGAATCTGTATTAAATCTTCAAAATAACGGGAATATTTAACATATTTATTTTGTAAAAAGAAAGATGTTTCAAGCCCTTTTAATACCATTAAAAACACATCCATTAAAATATCCATATTTTGCACATCTTCAAATTCTTTCGATTCAACTCCTTCTTGTATAATAATTTTTATGTTTTCTTTTTCCCATTCATCAAATTCTTTTCTTAAATCATCAATAAAATCGAAATGCTCAAAAAAATCTGCTTTTAAAGTTTCGTGATAATTTGCTGCATCATTAAGAACTTCCATTCTTTTAATCAAATATTTTGATAATTTTTTAGAAGCACTTGGCTCATTACTTTTAACAATTTTAGATAGAGAACTTTCTAGGTTTTCAATTTCTTTAGAAACAACTTCTCTAAAAAGATCTTCCTTACTTGCAAAATGATAATATAGCGATCCTTTAGCTTTTCTTGCTATTTTAGCTATTTCATCCATGGATGTTTTATGAAACCCAAAACGGCTGAAGAGCCTATTTGCTACACTTAATATTTTATCTCTAGTACCTTCAATTGCCATAGTAAAACATATTTATATTATCTGACTATTATCGTTTTAAAGTACAAAGAAATAACTTTTAATAAGAATGACAAAATAAATTGGGAATTATTTTAGCCAGGAAGTTCCAATCACTACATAAAATGCCCAATCTTCAGGCCCTCTCGCTATATCAGCACCCATTTTTAATCCTAAGGCTCTGGCAATTAAATATCTTACACCACCTCCGGCATTCCATACTAGCTCATCTGATTTCAAGTTATCAATAGATTTATAAGCAGCACCTAAACCAGTAAAACCAAGTATACCCCAACGTGATGTGATATTATACAACTGTTCTGTTTCTGCAAGTAATACTAAATCACCCTGATATCGAAGCATTGGTACACCTCTTAAAGAAACAAATGGTTTTGCATAAAATGGCGTATCACCAGTTGCCAGTGAGGCTTCTAATCTTAAAGCAGGTATCCATTTTTCATTAACAGGAGCATATAAATGAGTAAAGAAGATTGCTTTTCCCCAGTTTTTATCACTTCCTAAAAATTCTAGATTTTGATCATAGCTTAAATGAACTCTTAATCCTTTTGTTGGAGAAAGGAAGTTGTTTAGATTATCATATTCTGCAATTAAAGCAACTCCACTATTTATTAAATCAAAATCAATAGGATCAACAATGTCACTATCTTCAAATAAAGGAATAGTTATTTTTGAGAGTTGATATTTTACTCCTAAGAAAAAATCACTTTTTCCAAGCCTAAAATTTGCTTGTTGAAGAAATAAAAATGCATCCATGCTCATATTAATTGGCCTGTTTCCAACTCCATAATAATCCATAGTTATTTCTCCATAACCAGCTACACCTCTATAGCGTATTCTATCTTCTTTCCAGAAGCCAACATATCCTCCTCCGGCAACCCATGTTCCGTTTGTTGTAATTCCCCCTGCTAAAGCAACTATGTCTGAAGGTTGTTTTGTGTCTTTTTTAGGAATAAAATATAATCCTCCTCCAATTGCACCATACCCAACGGCAGGTTCTGTAATAGGTATTACAATGGGTAGCACACCATTTTTTTTAGTTAAAAAATAACTTAAATCAACAGCATTATCAAGAGTGTCTCTTAATAATTTAGGTTTTTCCTGAGAAAAAATGCTGGAAAAACTAAGAAGGGTAATAATGAGTACTAGACTGTTTATTTTCATTATTTGAATTTTTTTTTAATATTCTATAAAAGTATACTTTAATACACTACTAGTTAAAATATGGATTTATAGACTATTTTCGTTTTATAGTACAAAGAAATGAAAAATTAGCCAGGAAGTTTCCATCATAACATAAAACGATAATATAATTAAATATATGGGTGGGTTTGAAAGGAAGTATTTTTATTTATCAGTAAGCTGCCTACTCATTACCTGCAAGCTTTATTCAATTTTAATATCATATTTATTTAATAATCCAATACTACCCATTATTGAAAATTTTGCTTTTCTTATACTGTTATTTTCAGGGTCAATAGAAAAATTATTTGCAGTTCTAAAATCTGCATTTTCTAAAAAAGTTCTATTAAATATTGTACCTGATAAATCACAATTTTTAAAAACTGCACTCATTAATGACGTTTCAGAAAAATCTACTTCTTTGAGCAAACAATCGTTGAAAAACATTTTCCTTAATTTTAATCTGCTAAACGATGAGTAATTTATAATACAATTATCAAAGGAAAATGAAAGTAAAAATTCATTACATTCATCAAAGTGAAGTCCTAAAAGTTTACAATCTTTAAATTTAACATCCTTAAAAGATGTATTTGTAATTTTTGCCATACTAAAGTCACAAATTTTAAAAACACATTCGGTAAATGCAAAAGATGATAAGTTTGTGTTTGAAAAATTACAATTTATAAATGTACAATCATCATATTCTCCTATTTCCAACCGATTTGTTGTAAAATCAATCTTTTTAAATTCTTTTTCTGTTATTAATATACTATTCATTTATCGCTTTTGTTAATTTTTCTATTATTTAAGTCCAATATTCTTTCATTTTGTTTCGCTGTTCCGAGTTTAATAATTTCAGTATGGTACCCGTTAAGTCAGTTACGGCAGTCAGGTAATCGTTGTTTGCACTAGTAATATCAAGGCTTGAAACAATTCCTTGATTAAATTTTAAATTCATCTGGTCGAGTACTTCTTTCGAGATATCTACATTTTCTTTCTGAGATAAAAATTCCTCTTGTGATTTTGTATAAAGTTCTCTCTCTTTTAAAATATTATATAATTTTATCTGTTTTTCTTGTGAGTTAAATTTTAGTTTAAATTCCTCAAAAGATTTAGTGTATACACCTTGGTCACTTAATCCTTGAAATAAGAACTTGATACTGGAGTTGTCTTTTAAATATAAAATACTACCCAAATTCCATTCCGGTTTTTGAATTTCTTTTTCAATTGATTCAATCTGATTTTCAAGTTGGCTAATTTTTTTGTTGTTCCTGCTAAGCATAAACATCCATAATTGCATAACTACGAAAAACAAAACAATTGAACCCAAAAGGAATAAAAATCCCTTGCTAATATTTTTTTATGTTTAAATTTCAAAATACATTATATTTTTATGAGTTTTTCAAATTATTGACAGTAATTATATAAACTCTGTATTATTTTATATCTATTATTCCATGCCGTACTTATTATCATTGTCCTTTTATGTAAATGAAGGAGATAAACATATTTAATTTTTGCCATATTATCATGTTCTGGCACTTAAATTGTGTAAATTTAATATTTTACAATCATTTAAATATTATATAAGTCAATAGATTATCTGTTCATTATTAAGTGACATCAATCACTCCATCCTCCCAAACAGCTTCCGGTTGATTCATTTGATTTGGAAGTTTAGTAACAGGTTCAGCATTCAATAAACTCCCAGATAAAGATTGACTATAAATATTATAACGCAACAAGCTTAAATCTTTGTTTTGATAACGGTTTTTATCATGAAAAACAAAGTTCTCCTTAAAATCATCCCCCTTATCAATTTTCATAATAATATCACCATCAAACTGAGATTTTGCACCCCCACGCATGGTTCCAGTAACGGTACGTTGAAAAATAGCAAAGATTAGTTTTCCGTTATACGCCTTACGCAGATCAGTATCAAAATCAAGTCTGGCAGTTTCATAGATCTTGTTCCAGCTATCAACAAATACAACATCATAATGAGGAATAAGATCATTAAGAATTTGTTTTTCCTGACCACGGGCAAGTTCACCAACGGTATCAATA
>Ga0190293_1000833_pt1 | contig 10953 bp, 9 predicted proteins | sample 48693001_MG_FD_161671 | JGI IMG/M metagenome (GOLD analysis project Ga0190293, IMG submission 161671) | Hydrothermal vent microbial mat bacterial communities from Southern Trench, Guaymas Basin, Mexico - 4869-30-0-1_MG | ecosystem: Environmental > Aquatic > Marine > Hydrothermal vents > Microbial... | reverse complement strand
ACGACCCTCTTCATCCTTGAATCCGTCCACCACGCGTGCGACATCTCTGAGATAAACCGGCTGACCATCATGTACACCAACGATCAATCCATAAATCTCATCCGGCGTTCTGAATTCTCCCGGTACTCTCAACTGGAAACGGCCATCTCCCATTCTGATAGCGCCGCCGGACACATTCTGATTTTCCTGTGCGATAACATCCTGAAGCATTAGAATGGACAGACCGAAATAAGCGAGCTTGTCCGGGTAGGGCTCAACCCTTATTTCCCTTTCCAAACCACCGGTAACATCCACTTCAAGTACGCCGGGTATGGACTCGAACTCCTCTTCAAGGTCTTCGGCAATTTCTTTCAGGCACTTGAGACCGCAGGTTCCGGACAGGGAAAAAACAACGATGGGAAGTTCGGATATGTTGATTTCCATCACCTCAGGGTCATCTTCCAGGTCCTGAGGCAATTCGGCTTTGGCCAGATCCACTTTGTCCTTTGTCTTAGGCAGAACATCATCGATATCCGTCCCCGCGACAAATTCAATTATGATAGAGCTCTTCCCCTCGGTACTGGAGGATTCAATTTTTTTCACCCCTTCAAGACCTTTGAGCTTTTTTTCGATGGGTATGGTTATGGCGCTCTCAATATCTTCCGGTGCAACACCGGCATAATCTGTCATGATAAACACGAAAGGGATTGTGATGTCCGGGGCTGATTCTCTTGGCAGGGAAAAATAAGACAGCGGTCCGAAGACGAGAATCATGAGTGCCAGCACCATCACGCTGGTTCTTTTCTTGACAGCCAGATCGGAAACAATCATAAAGCCAGTATCTCCCGCACATCCAAAACATTCTTTATGACTTCAATGGGCTGACCATCATTTAAAAGCCGATGTCCCACGACGATAACCTTATCGTTTGCCGATATCCCGGAAGTGATGTGAACCTGCCAGTCAACCAGCTGCCCCAATACAACCGGTGTTTTTTTGGCTGAACCGTCATTTTCTATATAGACAAACTGCTCGTCACCCTGATTGATGACCGCATACAGTGGTATCACCAGTGCATTTTCATGCACAGCTCTTATGAGCTCAACACGGGCAAACATGCCCGGCAGAATATGGCCGTCCGTATTGGGGATTTCCAGTTCGAGATCGAACAGACGTGCCAGGTTCCTGGGTTGCCTGGACAGGAAAACCTTTTTTCCTGTTATGCGCCTTTTTTCGAGGGCGTCGATAATCACCGTCGCTTCATTCAGATCGAGAAAAAAGGCGACGTCGCTTTCGGGTATGCCCACGGTTACTTTTACGTCTGATAGACGAAGTATTTGCGCCACCGGATCTCCCACACCGAGAAAGCTACCCTGCTTGGCGATGATCTCATTGACCTGCCCCTTTATGGGAGCCGAAATCCGGGTTCTGTTCAAAGCCAGTTTGGCTTCTTTCTGCTGAGCAGAGACATCGTTCAGTCTGGCTTCGATTTCATCGAGTCTGCTTGCCGCGGTAATCTTCTTTTTATCCAGGGAATAGATTCGGTCGTATTCCAGTTTGGCCAGCCGATGGTTCGCTTCTATGCGGGCAAGTCGGGACCTGTAATCACGATCATCCAGCTTCGCGAGGACCTGGCCTCGCGTGACCTGTGCCCCTTCTTTTGTCAGGATCTGAACAACCTGCCCGGAAACCTCCGTTTTTACCCAAAGATCTTCTCCGGGTTCAACATATCCCGGGAGTTTAATCGTATCTTCCAGGCGTCTGGGTATAGCTGTTAAGGTAATGACCCTGACAGAAGGAATGTCCTTTCTGATCGCTTCCTGTTTGGCTTTTTCCAGTCTCGAACGCTCCGTTCGGATGTCTTGGTAGAGACTGAAAATGAAGACGGCTATACACAGGACAATAGCCCAGGGAAATAACCCCCATATCCGTCTGAGAAGTTTTGATTTTCCGGTTGTTTGATTCATTTTGTCCATCTTTAATGATAGGGTATTAAGCTCACTTTACCCCGACCTTGGGGTTTAGTAAAGTTGCGTCATTCAAAATACGCGTTTCTAACAACTTGGATTGCCTATGAAAAGACACTGTCTGCTTCAAATAGCACTTTTTCAACAATGGATAAAGCAAATTTTGCTTGCGTGAACAATGATTTAAAAGTATATGTTAAAATTTTGTACAAGGATAATCACCTTCAACGCTTTGGACTCAAATGAATTTAAATGCATATAAAAAACAGGCAGAATCGGCCTTTGATATTGAAGCGATTACAACATTAATCGCCAAAACTCAGAGAAAAAACGGCGAAATTCCATGGAACCCCGGCGCTAAAACAGATCCCTGGGACCACGTTGAGGCGGCGATTGGACTTTCCATCGGGGGCCATTTTGAGGAAGCGAGACAGGCTTATCGATGGCTGGCAGACATGCAACTAAAGGACGGCAGCTGGTACTCATCCTATATCAACAGCATTCCTGAAGATAGAACCAGGGAAAGCAACATGTCCTCCTATCTGGCTGTCGGCCTGTTTCATTATTTTCTCATGACCGGCGACACAGCATTTCTGAACACCCTGTGGCAACCCATGTGTGGCGGCATTGCGTTCGCACTCAGTCTCCAAACACCCAACGGTGATATTTACTGGGCCATCAGCCCTGAAGAGAAAGTCGACAAAATGGCCCTTCTCACAGGCGCCAGTTCAATCTTCATGAGCCTTAAATGTGCACTACATATTGCCAATGTACTGGGCCGTTCAATGCCGGATTGGCAATCAGCATTGCTCAGATTAGGCGACGCTATCAAGAATAAGACCTATCTGTTCAATATAGCCAAATCCCGATTTTCCATGGACTGGTTTTACCCCATACTTTCAGGCTGCATCACCGGCGACGAAGCACAGAAACGAATTGACGCCTATTGGAAAAAGTTTGTCATCAGGGGCCAGGGTGTTAAGTGCGTATCCGACGAGCCCTGGGTAACAATTGCCGAAACCTCCGAGTTGTCCCTGGCGCTGACCGCCATGGGTAATGTCGAGCTTTCACGGATCGTGTTCAATTGGATTTGCGACAGAAAATTCGATGATGGTTCCTATTGGTGCGGATTTACCTACCCCGATATCATTACCTGGCCTGAGGATAAAATCGCCTGGAGCAACGCCGTTGTCCTTATGGCTGCCGATGCAATATACCAGCTGACACCGGCCAGCCATCTGTTCAATCATCGTTTCTGGAACACACTTCCGTTTATTCAGCTACCTAAATGAGAAAAGACCACAGACCCTATTATTTAAAAAAACTCCACACGCGGATTCAGGATCTATATGTAAAACACTTCATCAAACCACAATTATCCTCCCTGGGAGCGGGCTTTACGTTTATGAAGCCCTGGCATGTCAAAATTTTCGGCACACCTATTCATATTGGAAAGTACGCGACCCTGATAGCTTCTTCGGATAACATAATCCGGATTTCCGTATGGTCGAATAGCGCTGACAAAGGATCCATCCACATGGGAAACCACTGCATGATCTGCCCCGGGGTCCGTATCGGATCTGCAGAACGCATCAATATCGGCGACAATTGTATGATTGCAAGCAACTCCTATATTGCCGATTCAGACTGGCATGACATCTATAACCGGACTACAATGGGGAAAACGGCTCCTGTCGACATTGCGGATAATGTCTGGGTGGGGGAGGGTGCCATCGTTTGCAAAGGTGTCTCTATTGGAGAAAACAGCATCGTCGGAGCCGGCTCCGTGGTGGTAAGCGACATTCCACCGGGTTGTATTTCGGCGGGCAATCCTGCCAGAATCGTCAAGCGCCTCGATCCTAATAAAAAAATGGTTACAAGGGCCCATTTTTTCGAAAACCCGGAGAAACTGTTTCAAGAGTTTGATCGCTTTGATCGCGTTCTTCTTGGAAAAAACAGTCTGCTTCATTGGATACGCCACCTGGTTTTGCCAGGCAAAAACGATTAACCCGAACATTTCATGAAACTTGACGAGGCATCCTCTGTTTGTGAAATTTCCGGGTTAGCCTGAACATTTCATGAGGAGAAAATGGAAAAACATTTGCTTTCTGAAAAGATAAGGAGCCTTTCCGACTCCGCAGGTATCGACACTGTGGGATTTGCAGATGCGTCCAAATTTACAGGCTATGCATTAAATCATCATCAAAGACGAGATCCGAAACTGATCCTGTCAAACGCAAGGTCTATTATTATTGCGGGTATCTATATCGGCGGAGTAACCTTACCAGATTGGGAAAACGTTTGGTATGGTCGAACGAGCAGGCTTTACCTTTCAGGTTTCTTTCTTGATGTCGTGAAACCACTTGCACCCATAGCCGACTTTTTAAGGCAAAAAGGATATCAAGCCAAAATTTGTGATGGCACTTTAGAAGACGGCTCTATTCTTCCATTAAAGCTTGCTGCAATACGTGCAGGCCTGGGATGGCAAGGCAAGCATTCGCTGTTAATCTCCAAAAAGTTTGGGACGTTTTTAGCGCTTGGAGGAATTATAACAGATGCCGATTTAGAACATAATACCATTGAAGAATCCGACAAATGCCGCAATTGCGATAAATGTCAAACAGCCTGCCCTTTAGCGGCGCTCAATAAACCCCATGTTCTGAATGTTAAAAAATGTATGTCCTTTCTATTACAGAATGATAAAATACCTGAAAGCTTGAAGCTGATTATGGAAAATAGAATAGGAGATTGTGAGATATGCCAAGAATCCTGCCCTTGGAATAAGAAGCACCTTAAATCTCCCTTAGTGACGAAACTGACCACTCATTTTCAAAAGAAAATAAAAGCTTGGGGAGATTCTTTCTATTTGCCAAATTTATGTAAACTGACAGAAAATGGATATAAAGATATGTTCGGTCACCTTAACACCGATGTTCCTTATGATCTATTTCACCGAAATGTTTTAATCGCGATGGAAAGAGCGGAGAGACTCAACCCTATAGTTGCATAAACCAATAGATCAAACCAAGGAGATCATTATTATGGCCGAAAAACCATTACTTCTATCCATTGAAGGAGAGACGGCACGCATTACCCTGAACAGACCGGAAGCTCGCAATGCGCTGAGTATTGAACTTTCCGACATGCTGGTCGATGCCATTCAGACCATTAAAAAATCCACTGAAATAAAATTCGTTGTGATCAAGGGTGCAGGGGATACATTCTGTGCCGGGGATGACATTACCGAAATGGTTAAATGGATTGAGGATGAACATGGAAATCCCAACCAGGGAGCAAACGGTGTTCTGCGTCGGGTACGGATTTATCAGGATATGGCAAATTCTATAGAAGAACTCGACAAAATGACGATTTCGGCGGTTGATGGATTTGCCGTAGGCGGCGGTCTGGAAATTACAATGGCGTGCGATTTTGTCATCGCCACAGAACGGGCTGTCTGGGGAATGCCGGAAGTGGACAGCGGAATTACCCCGGGCTGGGGAGGTACTACCCGAATGGCAAAATACATCGGTAAGCGGCGCACGAAAGAAATCAACATTATCGGTGCGCTCATGCCTGCCGGACGAGCTGTGGAGTGGAATTTGTGGAACCGTGTCGTTCCAAACGACCAGCTTGACGCCGAAGTGGATGCCCTGCTTGAAGTACTCAAGTCCAAAAACCAGCAGGCATGCCGGCAGCTAAAATATATAGTAAATCGCGGCTGCGAAACCGATCTCTATACCGCCCAGGGATTCGAAATGCTTTCGGCGGGTTTGAGCGGAGCGGTAAACGGCGCCTGGGAGGTAGCAGACGCCGATCAATTTGCCGGTATTGCCAATTTCACGGATAAAGGCGATTTGTGGAAAAAACGGCGAGAACTGGCAAAAAATTTCTGGTCTGATTGATTATCATTACTGTCTGTCCATAATCTGACATTTAAGAAATGAAATTGAAAAATAGAAATCCATGCTTTCTTAAATGCGATTGTTGTTACCCCTTTCAAAGCCTATCGTATATCCCGCAAATATCAGTCCCGCGACCATTGAGAGCAGACCGCTGGCGAAAAACATGAGCACCGCGCTGGTGTGCTCATATAAAAAGCCACTGACAAAAAACCCGGCCATTAGTCCCAGCCCATAAGTCGTCGCATTATTCACCGCCTGGCCAAACGTTTTTGTGTCATCGGGTGATAGCGAATCCATATAAAGAATACTTGCCATATGGAACAATCCATATGTCACACAATGGGTAATCTGTAGCAGTAAAATCCAATATGGGGATATGGCAACACCGGACAAGAACCACCTAATCGTTGCCACCACAAAAGAAAAAATCAGAACATTTTCGTATGACAGTTTATTGAAAATCCACCTTGAGCGGACCATGACCATTATCTCAGCAATGGAGGCCAACGCCCAGGCCATCCCTATAAACGTGCTGTCATAGCCCAGATTTTCAAGATGTATCGAAAAGAATCCATAATAGCTGCCATGGCTCATCAACATCAAAAATGCGCACAATAAAAAAACAACCACGCGTTTTCGAAAGAAAAGGCCGGCGTTTAACTGGAAGTCGTCCGTCCTGGCCTTACGCGTATGGGGCATTCGCAGGGAAAAACCGGTCTGGAGAATAGACCCAATAAAAACAACCATCAGAATGATTCGGATCGAAAGCGCATCAATGAGATAGCCCATGAACAGGGCTACGACGATAAAAGCAATGGAACCCCAGGCTCTGATAATACCATAGCTGCTTTTTTCCTTGCCCAGAACCTCAATGGTCATCGCCTCCAGAAACGATATGATCGGCGCATTAAAAATTGAATAAACACCTGTTATTATCAATACCATTAAAAATTTATCGTGGAAAAAATAGAATCCCCAGACAATGGTGCCGGCACAACTGCAACCGACAAAAATGGGTTTTCTAATTTGATACCGGTCTGCAATGCCACTCCACAAGACCGCAAAAATTACCAGAAGAATAGACCGCATGGAAGACAACGCACCGATTTGAATGCCGCTAAATCCGAGGTGATGGCAGTATAAGTTGAAATAGGGCAGGAAAACACCTAAAACCGCAAAGTAGATGAAATACTGCAGAGAAATGGTCCCTCTGCGAGAATCCTTTTGGTAATCTGCCATCACACAATCATAGGTAACTAACTCATAAAGCGCAAATTCTATCTTTACTTTACAAATATCCGGGTTACTGTTAATTATATAAGCTATTAAACCAAATCTGAGCGGTTTGACTTCCGGGAGTGTTCAATTCCCAAATATTTTATAGGAAACGCTCATCTTAGGGAAAAGCCGCCTTGCAAACGGTAAACAGGAGCCGGATATGGACTATATAAAAATACGCTTTTGTAATGATGTTGATAAGCTTCATTCAAAAATCGAGAGATCTATCGAAGATGTTTTTCGCTCCATGAATCCTACATTTTCCCTTAATGAACGCACCTGGTATCCCCAGATTGATATCTACGAAACCGAAGAAGAAATTATTGTTCGAGCTGAGGTCGCGGGCGTTGATATAGAAAACCTGGCCGTAGAGGTCAGTCACAGGGCCATAAAACTTACGGGGAAACGCTCGGAGCTCCCGCGTATTGACAACGCCACTTACCGTCTTGCAGAAATTCAGTACGGTAGTTTTGAAAGAGTGCTTTATCTCCCGGTACCCATCGACACTGAAATTGTATCAACATCTTATACCAATGGTTTTCTGGAAGTTCGAATGGTCAAACTGGAGGGTTAATAATGACTGACCAAAAACCAAACCTTGACGTCGATCTAAAAGGGCTCCCTGAGCAGTTGCCGATTCTGCCGTTATTCGACACCGTTCTTTTCCCGAAAATGGTCCTGCCCCTGGTGGTTATGCAGGAAGAATCGGTTCAATTGATCGATGAAGCCATGTCAAACAATCGTATCATTGGCCTTTTGGTATCAAAAACCCCTCCCGGGGAAGAAAACTCTTCCACGGAGAACCTATACAGTATCGGTACCAGCGCCCTCATTCTCAAAATGGCAAAAACAGAAGACAATAAATCTCAGATTCTCGTGCAGGGGCTCGGCCGTTTTAAGATAAAAACTTACCTGGAAGATAAGCCCTACTTGATGGGAAAGTTAGAGCATCTCCTGGAAAAAGAAACCGACGACACGCAAACCGAAGCATTGATGACCAATATCATCAATCTCTTTACAAAAGTAGTCGAACTCTCGCCGGCTCTTCCCCAGGAAATCAGCGCCATGGCAAAATCGATTCAAGAACCGGGTATTTTATCAAACATGGTAACCTCCAGCATCAATGCCTCTGTCGAAGAAAAACAGACAGTTCTTGAAATCGACGATGTCAAAAAACGCTTAAAGAACGTTACCAGGCTGATTAACCATCAATTGGAAATTCTTGAGCTTGGGAATAAAATACAGTCCCAGGTTAAGGTCGACATGGATAAAAGCCAAAGACAGTATTATCTACGACAGCAGCTAAAAGCCATCAAAGAAGAATTGGGTGAACAAGATGATTCTAAGGTTGAAGTCGAAGAATATCAGACGAAGATATTGGAAAAGGGTCTTCCTGATGAAGCAAAAAAGGAGGCCGAGCGAGAACTCAAACGATTGTCCAGGATGCACCCTTCATCGGCCGAGTACACGGTAGCCTCCACCTATCTCGACTGGATGACATCCCTGCCATGGCAAGAGAGCACCAAAGATAATCTGAATATAAAAAAAGCGCGCAAGATCCTTGATGAAGATCATTTCGGATTGGAAAAAGCCAAGAATCGTATCATCGAATATTTGGCCGTCCGTAAACTAAAGCCTGACTCCAAGGGTCCCATACTTTGTTTTTCCGGCCCGCCGGGAACCGGAAAAACATCTCTGGGCAACTCTATTGCCAAATCTTTGGGGCGCAAGTTCATCCGTCTTTCTTTGGGTGGAGTTCGGGATGAAGCGGAGATCCGGGGACACCGCCGAACCTATATCGGTGCCCTGCCAGGTCGAATTATTCAAGGCATCCGAAGAGCAGGCTCTAACAATCCGGTCTTTATGCTGGATGAAATTGACAAGGTCGGGAGTGATTTTCGCGGCGACCCTTCATCGGCGTTGCTGGAGGTGCTTGATCCGGAGCAAAATTTTTCTTTTTCAGATCATTACCTTGATGTTCCATTTGACCTGTCCAGCGTTATGTTCATCACTACAGCCAATATCCTCGACACCGTCCCACCGGCGTTACGGGATAGAATGGAAGTCCTTCAACTTCTTGGATACACCCTGGATGAAAAAACAAAGATTGCAAATAGACACCTTATTCCCAGACAACGAAGAGAGCATGGCCTAAAGTCAGATCAGATCTCCTTTACCAAGGGTGCTGTCAAGCTGATTGCCACCGGATATACAAGAGAGGCTGGGCTGAGAAATCTTGAGCGGGAAATTGCCACCATCTGCCGGGGCGTAGCCAGCAAAATTGCAGAGGGAGAGAGCCGGCCCGCCTCTATTAAAGTCGTCAACATTCCAAAATTCCTCGGTCCTGTCCGATTTACTTCAGAGATAAAAGCAAGAATATCGACACCCGGAATCGCCATGGGACTGGCATGGACACCGTTCGGTGGCGAGCTACTTTTTATCGAGGCCACTGCCATGAAAGGTCAAAAAGGACTTACACTGACGGGTCAGCTCGGTGATGTCATGAAGGAATCAGCAACAACAGCCCTGAGTTTTATACGAGCAAATGCCAACTCCCTGGGAATTGAGGAAGACTTTTTTGAAAAAAGTGACATTCACATTCATGTTCCGGCAGGCGCCATACCAAAAGATGGCCCTTCCGCAGGCGTAACCATGCTGACCGCCCTGACATCGTTGCTGACGAATAAAATCATCCATAAAAACCTTGCCATGACAGGCGAAATTACCCTGCGGGGACAGGTGCTGCCGGTGGGCGGTATCAAGGAAAAGGTTCTGGCCGCGCATAGATCCGGAATAAAAACGCTGATCATGCCGCTTTCAAATGAAAAAGACCTTGTGGATATTCCAAAAAAAGTTCAAAAGGAAATCCGTTTTCATTTTGTCGATAAAATGAAAGATGTATTATCACTATCCATGGAATAACCGCCTATGTGGGGGAAAAAACACGCATACCGCTTAAAAACAGCCAACCATCTTTTCTGGATAGGATGGTTGGCTGTTTTTATCGTGACCGGGTGTACCACAACACCAAAGGCACCAACCCAAGCCCCTGGAAAGCCCAAGCCGTATAGAGTTGCCGGCAAGTGGTACCAGCCGGTATCGCATGCCAAAGGGTTTCAACAGCGTGGTGTCGCATCCTGGTATGGCAAGAAATTTCATGGAAGGAAAACATCCAACGGCGAGACCTACGATATGTACGCCATGACAGCAGCACATAAGACGCTGCCCCTTGGAACCTATGTACACGTCAAAAATCTCGATAACGGCACCGAGGTCACGGTGAGAATTAATGACAGGGGGCCTTTTATACAAGGCCGAATTATCGACCTTTCTTACACGGCAGCTAAAAAAATCGATATCGCAACATCAGGAACGGCACCTGTTGCCATCGTTGCTTTGAAACCGAAAAATCGACAAACACCCATGAGTAAAGAAAAATCCGAACACAAGCCTGTGGACTACTACAAAGGAAATTTTACATTTCAAATCGGCGCGTTCAGTGACAAGCAAAACGCCCTTCGATTGAAAGAAAACTTGGATCAAACCTACAAAAACGCACATGTCTCCGAATATGATAATGGGCTGGAAACGCTTTACCGGGTTCGTGTGGGTAAAACGTCTTCTCTAGAGCAAGCCGTCGAATATGAAAAAGCCCTTATCCAGCACGGCTTCAAGGATGTATTTATTGTTGCAGAATAGGCGAAACAAAAAAACTGTTTTTATGGGCAGAAACAGGGTCCTCAACAAGAATTCCAATCAGGAATCTTCTGAATCCGGATCGGCCGGCATGGCAACCGGTACTTTAAAAAATTGAATGCCTTCTTTTG
>Ga0190293_1000832_pt1 | contig 10962 bp, 11 predicted proteins | sample 48693001_MG_FD_161671 | JGI IMG/M metagenome (GOLD analysis project Ga0190293, IMG submission 161671) | Hydrothermal vent microbial mat bacterial communities from Southern Trench, Guaymas Basin, Mexico - 4869-30-0-1_MG | ecosystem: Environmental > Aquatic > Marine > Hydrothermal vents >... | reverse complement strand
TGTTTGGCTACTTGTTCCATCATCAACTTTATTTCCTTTAGTGCCTCCTGCAAAGACATAAGTTGTCCATTTTAGAGCAGCATATGATGCCGGATTTGTTAAACTCAAATGGTATTCACTATTTAAAGCTCCACCTATTTGCCCCATTGACGATTCTTCTACCGATTTAAGTTTTGCCTGCTCTCCTATACCGAAAAAAGAATAGGGAGACGAATTCGTGCTTTGTGCAAAAATAAATACTGATTTCAGAAGAATAGTGACAACTATTATTTTCTTTATCATTTATATATTATATATCAAAATACCATTCAATCCTTCCAATAAAAAATTTGGATTGGCAAATATGGTACTTTTTATGTTTTTTGCCAAGAAAATTGTGTCTCCTCCTGTTAAAACTACTGTTAATTTTTGATTTTTAGCTTTAAATAGATCAATTACACCTTCAATTTCTTGGATTACCCCATTTAAAACTCCAAAATGAATTGCATTTTCTGTAGTATTTCCAAGCGGAGGAAGCATTTCAACAAGCGATAATTTCGGTAAATTTGCCGTATATGAATTTAACGCTTTATATCTCATTTCAATACCCGGAGAAATAGCTCCACCATAATATTCTTTTTTATCGTTTATAAAATCATAGGTTATACAGGTTCCGGCATCAAAAATCAACACATTTTCGTTAGGATAATTATTTATTGCTGCAGCTACCAGAGCAATTCTATCAACACCAAGTGTTTCTGGTGTTTTGTATTTATTAAAAAATGGTAGTTCTGTATTTTTATTTAGAACAAGAACATCAAACAATTTTTGAATTTCACTTAATTCTCTTTTATTAAAATTACCAACACTTGACAATATAGCATTCGAAATCTGAAACTTTTTTGAAATATTTTCTAAGGAATTAAACAATTCCTTTTTTTCACAGATTTCTCTATGTATCATAGTATAACCATCAAAAACAGCTACTTTGATCTGGGTATTTCCAATGTCAATTACTAGATTCATTATTGATTAAAAATGAAAAACAAATATAAATAGATTTTTTAATGAATTGTTTTGATTAGAATAAAAATTAAATTTATATTTGCACCCGCTAAAAGCGATGGTACCTTAGCTCAGTTGGTAGAGCAATGGACTGAAAATCCATGTGTCCCTGGTTCGATTCCTGGAGGTACCACTTCATTTAAAACAAACACCTTTAGTATCTAAAGCTAAAGGTGTTTTTTGTTTTGATTAGGTACTCCATTATTCTAATACTTTAAAAGAGTAAATCTTCACGCAAGAGAAAAATATTTTATACTTTTACAGAAACACTTTCATTTGAAACTATATTTAAATTTGTAATTATAACACTATGAAAAATTATAATCAATCTTTGCGACCAGTAGTATTAATGACTTTTTTCACATTAATCTTCTTATTTTCTTGTAATTCTGGATCGAAATCTAAAGAGACTACCAAATCTGAAGAAAAGCCAACTGGATCAAATGTTGAAATGACTTCTGATTTTAAAATCTCACTTGCACAATGGTCTTTACATCGTACATATTTTGGTGGAGCTATTGATGATTGGCAGGAATTCGGCAGATTGCTCAGGGAATCGCCTGATTCTTTGTTACAGGGCAAATTGAATCCAAAAGATTTTGCTGAAGTTGCGGCAGGTTATGGTATTTACTCAATAGAGTTAGTGAATACTTTCTATTTTAGCAAGGGAGGGGATAATGCTTATTGGACCGAGTTCAAAAAGAAATGTGATGAATTTGATGTCTCTGTTGGATTAATTATGTGTGATGCTCTGGGAAATCTTGGCGATGCAGATCCCGAAGCACGAAATGCTGCTGTAGAAAAACATCATCAATGGGTAGATGTAGCTAAATACCTTGGTGCACATTCTATACGAGTGAATGCTGCAGGGCAGGGAACTGCTGAAGAAGTGGCAGCCAACGCTGTAGACGGGCTTTCAAAATTGGGAGAATATGGGGCTTCAAAAGGAATTAATATCATTGTTGAAAATCACGGTGGTTACTCTTCAGATGGTAAATGGCTTAGCGGAGTTATGAAAAAAGTTGGAATGGACAATGTTGGTACACTTCCGGATTTTGGAAATTTCTGTATTGAAAGAGGCCCTGATGGTTGTGTCAATGAATATGACCGATATCTGGGCATTGCCGAAATAATGCCTTATGCCAAAGGAGTAAGTGCGAAATCAAATGAATTTGACGAAAATGGAAATGAAAAAAGCTCTGATTATCTTAGAATTATGAAAATTGTAAAAGAATCGGGCTTCAAAGGATATGTTGGAATAGAATATGAAGGGAGGCAGCATTCTGAAGACGAAGGAATAAAACTTACAAAGGCTCTACTCGAGAAAGTATTTCAGGAACTATAGTGTTTTAGTGTTTGTTTTGTAGCCTAAATCTGACAGTTAAATTTTAAATAGTCTGTAAATAACAGTATAAATATTTTAGATTATTTTTTTGGTAAACACCTTATTCCAAATCAAATAAGTTATTTATTTTAAATCGTGTGTAATTAATTATAAGATCATTGAGTTTTACAATTGTGATCATTTAATGGATTTGTACGATTCTTATATATGCTTGTTTTCTAAATGAAATTTAAAAGAATGAGATTGAATATCCCCCTCTATCTTAAAAGAATCAATTACACAAAAGAAGTTAAATTAAATAAAGAGACACTTTTTGAACTTCAAAGAAGACATTTAAAAAGTATACCTTTTGAAAATTTAGATATTCATTTTGGTATAGAAATAAAACTTGACATTGATTCTATCTACACCAAAATTATCTTAAACAAAAGAGGCGGTTTTTGTTATGAGCTGAACGGATTGTTTTATCATCTCCTTAACGATATTGGTTTTGATGTTAGAATGATCTCAGGAAGAGTCTATAGAAAAGATAATAGTTATACAAATGAGTATGACCATTTATCGATTATAGCTACAATAGAAAATCAAAAATACCTTGTAGATGTGGGTTTCGGAAAATTCTCTTTAGAACCTTTAGAGATCAAATTTGACATTAATTTGACTGATGATTTTGGTCAGTTTAGATTTGATCAATATGATGCCCATTATTTGAGAATAAATGAAATAATAAATGATAACCTGATACCTCAATATATATTCAAAACTAAAGAACGTAATTTTTCTGAGTTTGAATTTATGTGTAGGTTTCATCAAAGGAGCAAAGACTCACACTTTACTAAAAAAAAGGTAATATCGATTGTAACAAATAATGGGCGGATAACCCTTAATGACAATCAGCTTAAAATTACAAAAGGAAAGCTAGAAAAAGAAACACTATTTAAAGAAAAGGAATTCGATTCTAAATTGAAAGAATATTTTGATATTGTAATTTAAATTAATTCTTAAAATTCATGTACAATGATTATAATCATTTCCAGGTTTTATAAGATCAAAATTTGGAAAAAATAAACAGATAGTGAAAAATGATTTATTAGTATTTAAAAAACGACAAAGAGATAATTCCATACCAATAAAAATATTCCCACCGATTTTTTATTTATTTTAAAAATTCGTAACTTCATACCATAGGATTTTAAAAAAAATGTCATGATTAAAAATGATGAAGTTTTTTATAAAATTTGTTTTGAAAATTTATTGGAAGGGATATGTATTACCGATAATAAAGGAATTATTGTTCTGAATAACCCTCCATTGGAAGAGATATTTGGCTATGAAAAAGGAGAAATGCTCGGAAAGAACATTGAAATATTAATTCCTGAAGAATATCGAAAAACTCATCATAAGCACTTTACCAATTATTTTAGTATACCGAAAAAATTTCAAAAAGGGAAAGGCAGAGAATTTTACGGCTTGCATAAAAATGGTGATGTTTTGCATGTAGAAATTGGATTGAACCATTTTGACTACCAGGGTAAAACATATGCCAGGGCATTAATTACTGATATTAGTTCAAGAAAAAAAGATGAACTTAAACTCAAAGAAGTTAATATTGAATTAGAGCATGAGGTAAAAAATAGAACAAAAGAATTAAGGCAAGTTGTAAAGCAGTTAAAATTATCAAACAAGAATTTAAGAAAAGAAGTCCAAAACAGGATCAACGCCGAGAATAAAGTATATAAAGCTTTTCAAAAAGAAAAAGAACTGAACTTATTACAAACTAAATTTATGTCATTGGTGTCGCATGAATTTAAAACACCTTTAAGCGGGATTTTAACTTCTGCAAGTTTAATTGACAAATACAATAAAATAAACTTTAATGAAAATATTAGTAATCATGTTTTAACTATTAAAAAGCTTGTATACCAGTTAAATTATGTGCTTGATGATTTTTTATTCCTAGAGAAAACGGAAACGAAAAAAGTTAATTATGAGATTACTCGATTTTATTTTAATGATTTTTTTGAAGAGATTATTACTAAATCGAAGACCGTTTTAAAGAATGGACAGAAAATTAAAATTACTCCATGTAAGGAAAATTGTGAGGTATTTCAGGACAAAAAAATAATTGATATTATCATTAGAAACATATTGTACAATGCAATAAAATATTCACCAGATTATTCAATTATTAAAGTTGAAGTTAATACAAATAAATTTATAAAAGTTAAATTCACAGATAGTGGTATCGGTATACCTTTAAAGGATCAAAAACATGTTTTTGAACGATTTTTCAGGGCAAAAAATGCCTTGCATTATCAAGGAACAGGCATAGGATTAAATATTGTTAAACACCATATTGAAGAATTAGGAGGAAGTATAAGCTTTTCAAGTAAAGAAAATACAGGAACTACCTTTGTTATAAAAATACCAAAACTAATGAAGGAATAATTTTTTATACATATTGGCAATTTAAAAACTCAAGCAAATGAAAAAAAAGATTTTACTTATTGAAGATGATGTGATTTTAAGAGAAAATACTGCTGAAATTTTACAATTAGCGAATTATGAGGTTATCACTGCAGAAAATGGTAGAAAAGGAGTTGATATAGCAATTGTTTATAAACCGGATATTATTATTTGCGACATCTTAATGCCTGAATTGGATGGTTATGGAGTATTGCAAATTATATTAAGAAACAAGGTATTACAAAACACTCCTTTTATATTTATGTCAGCGGTTACAAAACACAGTGATGTTAGAATGGGTATGGATATGGGTGCAAGTGATTATATCACCAAACCTTTTGAAGAATCTGAATTGCTAAGTGCAATTTCTTCCAGATTGAAACGAAAAGAAACCCTGGACAAACAAGATAAGCAAAATGATTCTTTTCTTAATTTAGTTAGCATTGAAGATCTGGAAGAAGAGTTTAAAACCAAGGAAAAATTTAAATATAAAAAAAGGGCAACTGTTTATTGTGAAGGCAATAACAGCAATCATATTTTTTATATTATAAATGGAGAGATTAAAACATTTAAGAACAATGAGGAGGGGAAAGAGTTAATAACAGGAATCTTTAAAAATAAAGAATTCTTTGGAATTACCTCCTTTGTAAAGAACAATCCTTATGATGAGAATGCAGTGGCAATTAGAAACACTACTTTGCTAAAAATCAACAAAGAAGAAATTTATAATTTAATCAAGCAAAACCCGCAATTGGCAATTAATTTTATTGACCTTGTATCAGACAATTTGAAAAAGGCGAATGAGCATTTGATCCAGTTGGCATATGATTCTGTTAGAAAGAAAACTGCAGACACCATTCTTCAATTGAGCAAAGCGAATGACAATTCAGATTATATAGAATTATCAAGATTGAATTTGGCTAATTTAATTGGAATTGCAAAAGAAACTTTAATCAGAACCTTAAAGGATTTTAAAGAGGAAAGAATAATAGAAACTGATAGAAATTCAGTTAGAATAATTAATTTTAAAAAATTGACACTGATCAAATAAAGTTGATGATAATCAACATTTTATATGATTATGATCAGTTAATTTGATTCTCATATAAAGTATATTTAATCAGTTTATCATTTAAATGTATTATTATGAAAAATATACTCCTACCTACCGATTTTTCAAAGAACTCTTTAAATGCTATGAAGTATGCAGTTTCATTATTTAAAGATATACCCTGTAATTTTTATTTATTAAATGTTTTTAAAATTCATTATGTTACTAATGAAGAATTCATTGTGGGTAATAATGGTGGCCTAACACCTAGTGAAAAAGAACTTTATGACATTTCTCAAATTGGCTTAAAAAATGTAATTGAAAAAATAAAGAAAGATGCAAATCACAAATTTAAGGCTATCAGTGATTTTAATTTTTTTATTGATTCAGTTAAAAACACTATTGAGAAAAGAAAAATTGATTTAATAATAATGGGTACAAAAGGAGCCTCGGGTGTCAAAGAAATTTTTATGGGTAGCAATACAGGTGATGTTATTATGAAAACGAATTGCAGTGTTTTAGCTATTCCGGAAAACACAATATTCACAGAACCAAAAGAAATTACATTTCCAACAGATTTTAAAATTTCGTATAAGGAAGAGGACTTAGATTTATTGATTCAATTAGCCAAGATAAATAATTCAAACCTTAGAATTCTTCATTTGAAAAACGAAAAAAAGTTAGGCGAAGATCAAGTGTTCAACAGGAAAAACCTAAAGAAACTATTTAAGAGTTTAAACATTAGTTTACATACTTTAACCAACAATGATTTTGATACAGCTGTTAACTGTTTTACACAGAGTAGGGGCAATATTAATATGATTGCAATTCTCGCGAAACATTATAATTTTTTCCAACGGTTATTTTTTAATCCTAAAGTTGAAGAATTGAGTTTTCACACCAATATACCCTTGCTGGTCTTACATAAAACCAAATAAATAGAACTATGGATATTTCAATTTTTTTAGCCAAATTTTGGGGCTGGTACATGATAACGTTTTTTATTCTATTGATCGTTTATCCAAAGCGAATCAAACAACTGTTTGAATATACCAAAGATGAAAAGTTTAAGATTATTATTTCTTTTATGGCAATAATTTTAGGCTTGATTAATATTGTTGCACATAACTTATGGGTAGCTGATTGGAGATTGATGATAACCTTATTCGGTTGGTTTTCTTTCATAAAGGGGATCACTATTTTCGCATTTCCTAATATTGCAATGAAATGGATTTATCAGATCGATTTTAAATGGTTTCAGTTTTTACTTTTCTTATTATTTGTAGTAGGAGTAATACTATTGAATCAGGCATATGTTTGGGTGCAGTTTTAAAGAAATTATTTTTTAAATTATAGCTGCTCACAATCATTATTTTTATTGATCACAATCATTGTTTTGGTATATATGCTAATATATATTTGTACTCATAAAATTGAATATTAATTTTTGATATATAAATTTCTATGAAAATTAAGGCTTGGTTGAATTGAAGAAGATTGAGTTCAACTAATTGGAAATGAAAGTATTTTTTTAAATGTTTAATATTGTATTTCAGTATTAGCAATAATGCGATAAAGATATTAAAAATGTAAAAATTGTTTTCATTTCGAAGAGAACAGGAATCATATGGTTCCTGTTCTCAGTTTATATACCTCCTGATTACAATCACCTAAAACGTTGAGTGCCATCATTGCACATTATTATTAGTACTAATAACTTTATTCAATTCAAAGAATCAGTATTAATTTAAATTCCAAAATCATGAAAAAAATAATTTTAGGTTTATTTGCTCTCACAATGGCCCTTCAACTTGGATTTACCACCCAATTCTTTGCTCAGACAATAGACGACGGCATGCTACCAGAAATTGAAATAAGTTTTGCAAATTTTAAATACCTTAATTCTGTTAACAATGCAGATATGGATTTACCGGTAAAACTACTAGAACGAGAAGTGGCAAATTTTGATATCACAAGTTTGGATCTTTATCAGGAAGAATATGATTTTTATAATGTCTCTTTTTATATTCCGGAAGGTCAGATCGTTGCTTCCTATGATAAAGATGGAAACCTCATAGAAACCATTGAAAAGTTTGTAAATATAGACCCACCACAAAGTGTGATACAAGCCGTTAAAAAAAGATATCCTGGATGGATAATTTATAAAGACGTGTATAAAGTTAAATATCATAAAGATAAAGGAACAATACAAAAGTTCAAACTTATTCTTGAGAATGGTGATAAACGCATTAGAGTGAACTTTGATGTAAATGGTGAAATTCTATAAAAAAGTAAACTAAATACGGTGGACTTTAAATTTGATTATAATATAAATTTTTGAATTCAATAAAGACTAGAAAACATGTATAAGAAAAATAAAAATTCAAATAAAACTCATTTATTGTAAAATGAGGATCAGTATTAATTTAAACTAAAAGATCATGAAAAAAATAATATTAGGTTTATTAGTTTTTGGACTTGCCATCCAATTTGGATTAACCACCCAATCTTTCGCACAGGTTATTGATGATCAAGTGCTACCCGAAATAGAGGTACATGCAGTAAATTATAAATACTTAAGTAGTATAAATAATGTAGAAGCACCTGTACCAGTGAAATTTCTAGAACGAAAAGTAGCAGAATTCGACTTAAAAGAAGCTGAATTTTATCGGGATGAGTATGATTTTTATAATGTTACCTTTTTTATTCCTGAAGGAAAAATTGTTGCAGCATACGATAAAGATGGTAATCTTTTACAAACTATTGAAAAATTTGTAAATGTTACACCACCTAAAGTAGTTATGAAATCTGTAGCAAAAAGATATCCGGGATGGAGCCTTTACAAAGACACCTATCTGGTTAGCTATAATAAAGACAAAGGTGTTACAAAAAAGTATTATAAACTCATTCTTGAAAATGGTAAAGAACGCTTAAGAATAAAAACAGATGAAAATGGAAAATTCATTTAGAATGATTTTTCAAGAAAAAGAAGTTGCTCGTAAGGGCAACTTTTTTTATTGAATAAACTTGATTACAATCAATAGATTTATTGACAGGTATCATTGTGAATTATGCTTATGAAATATACTTTTAACCCTTTAAATCCAGTATTAATTTAAAACCTATTGTCATGACCTTAGTAAAATTTAAAAAACAGCGTTTACCTTGGTACGATACTATGTTTACCGATCTAATGGGTACAGATAGACTTCTTACCAATGATCTTTTTATGGAAAACAAATGGGTTCCTGCAATGAATATCATTGAAGATGAAAAACATTTTGAAATTGATGTTGCAGCTCCAGGTTTTACAAAAAAAGATTTTGACATTACCATTGAAAATGGAGTACTTCACATTTCTGCCGAAAGGGAAGAGAAAATTGAAGAAAAAGAAGACGAATTTACTCGTCGAGAGTTTAACTATGAAGCATTTTCACGCTCATTTACTTTACCAGAAAATGTAAATGAAGATGAAAAAATTAAAGCTACCTACGAACACGGTATCTTAAAATTAGTTTTGGTTAAACTTCATGAAGATGAAATAGCTCACAAAAGAGTTATTAAAATATCTTAAATAAAAAGGTAGGGAGCAAAGCTCCCTACCTTTTAACTAAAAATAAATTCTATGAAAACGACAGATAATTTAAAAAAAGAGAAAATGAAGAATAAACTTTCAAAATTGCATGATGAATCTTTGATATGGTTAAATGAACTAAAATTCGCGCACGATGAACATATCTTTTTAGAGCACTTATTAAGTTCACATTTTTTAGATTTAAGTACAGAAAAATTGTATGACCCAACGAGAAAATTAATTAAAAAATTAAAAGAAGTTGAAAAATGGAATGATGAATTAACAGACTCTATTCATGTTCACAACAAACACATGGCAACATGGATTGAAAGTTTACACACTAATGGTAAAAAAAGCTTAACTAAAGAACACAATCAGATCAAAAGTGATTTTGAGACCTTTACTATTAATTTTAAATATGTTAAGAAGAAAATATTTAGTATGATCAAAGAAATAATGAGAGAACATAAACAAAAATTGTTATTGAATAAGTAGTATTTGATTTTAATTATTCCCCTTCCTTATTTTACTTCATTTATAGTAATTTGATATAAAAGGGTGTTTCCCACACCCTTTTTTATTTTAGTGAAACTCAATTTTGAGGATTAGTCAATTGACTAAGAACTCAAAATTGTAAGTATGAAGTAATCCCGCTTTTTTTAGCGGGATCTAGGTTAATCTGTTAAGCCAAAGATATGATACCTTGACCCTTGGGGCGATTCCCATTATTGGGTTCAGTCCGTCAACTGACGGATGAGGTTTAATATCTTTTTAATAATATAATCTAACGAGTTTTATCCTCCATTCTTAATATCAAAGAAGCCAATGGTTTAAGATCTAATTGCATCGTTGCCTTATCTTTTTGAACAAGTAATTTAAAGGTTATTTCTTTGTTTAACTGATCTGTAAACGGGTAGATTCCTTCTTTTAAATTCCAGTCAGAAATAATGGATTTTGGGAGTTTTAAATCAAATGTATATTTGTTATCCTCATCAAAATTAGAAATTATAATTAATTTTTCATCTTCAGACCATCTCACAAATGAAAACACACGATGATTGTAATTATCTGAATTTTTACGATTAAAACTGTGAATCTCTTTATAGTTGCCCATAAGTGCACTGCTGTTTATTGTAAAGTTCAACAAGCGTTTGTAAAAATTGTGTAGTTCTTTTTCACTTTTTGTTAATTGCCCTCCGTCAAACTTCTTGTTATTCATCCAACGTTGGTGATTTGGAACACCGATATAGTCAAACATGGAAGTACGGGTTTTAGTACCAAAACCGGCATTTTCATTTCCCGGTTCTCCTACATCCTGTCCGAAATAGATCAATGTAGGGGAGGTACTTATAGTTGTAGAAACTAACATCGCAGGTTTGCCTTTTTCTGCTGAACCTGCAAAATCGGGACTAGCAATTCGTTGCTCATCGTGATTTTCCAAAAAATGTATCATCTGATGTTCAATGTCCGATAGATCTTCTA
>Ga0190293_1000831_pt1 | contig 10967 bp, 7 predicted proteins | sample 48693001_MG_FD_161671 | JGI IMG/M metagenome (GOLD analysis project Ga0190293, IMG submission 161671) | Hydrothermal vent microbial mat bacterial communities from Southern Trench, Guaymas Basin, Mexico - 4869-30-0-1_MG | ecosystem: Environmental > Aquatic > Marine > Hydrothermal vents > Microbial... | reverse complement strand
GCCAATCAATGTTTCCAGGTAATGTGTATTTATTATTTATTCTAGCAAACCAACTGTTATTTTTACTTCCTAAATCTTGGCCATTTGGTGTTATGCCTTCAACTTCATTTTGAAAGAAATTGAAGTTACCATTAATATTCCATTTTTTTGAAGCTCTATAGCTTAGCGTAAATTCAAAACCAATACGATCTTGTGTAGATAAATTTATTGGTGTACGTATAATAATAGGAATTTCAACGCCATCTATGATTACTGTTCTTCCTGAATCGAAACTTGAAAAATAAAAGCCATTAGTTGCATGTGAGTAATATAATGACGTATCAAAACTAAATTTCCCAAAGCGTTTTAAGTATCCTAAATCGAATTTTCCAGAATAACTAGGATCTAAGTCTGGGTTTCCTTGAAATATGCTAGTTGCACTAGAACGGGAAGGAAATGGATTGATAAAGTATGAGTGAGGTCGTCTTAAACGTCTATTAAAAGCGAGCGTAATATTTTCACTTTTATTAAGTTCGTAATTTAAATTTATTGTAGGGAATAGACCAGTGTAATCCTTTTTACTAAAGTCGCCACTTGTAGGCTGATCTAATGTAAGACGCGTGTTCTCAAGTCTAAGTCCTAATAAATACGAGAATTTTCCTATTCTACTTCCATATTGTGTATAAACGGCTGTGAGGTATTCTTTGTAATTAAAGAAATTTGTTAAATCTGTACTTATAATAAATTCGTTACTTTCCCTATCAAATAATTCAACTTTATAATCTGTACCTTGAGTCAAATAACTCCCACGGTACCCTAATTCAAATTGGGTATTCTCACCAATAGGTAATACATAATCTGTTTTTAATAATATTCTTGTTTGATCTTCAAGACTTTTAACTTTTTCAGAAACTTCGCCATCCACATTAATAAATGAATTTTCATCTTCCTTACTATCTTCATATTGAAAATCGAAAGTTAGTTTATGACCACTACTATTGAATTGTTTATCAAAATTTGCAGCATATTGAATTGTTTTATCATCTTCAAATTCAGGATCTAAACGCGTACTACTTGAAATTATATTTCCATTAGAATCTGAGCTAACAACTATATTAGTTGTATTATTTTCATTATCACTATTTCTATACAGAATAGATGTTGTTAATGAAGCAGAATCAGTGATGTACCATTCAATTCCTAAATTACTAGTTAATCCTTTTCTAATACGATCAAAATCACTTGATTCCTCTAAAAAAGTATCTGAATTGAAATAATATGTAGAAGCAGATGAGTGTCCTGGTACTTCACGATAGCTATAACTAGTAGTATTAAATATATTAATATCTCCAGTTCTATAATTTATATTTCCAGATATTCCTGCAGAAGGATCATATCCAATATTTGATGTAATTGCTCCATTTAAACCTTGAAGTTTACTTCTACGTAAAATGATATTTAATATTCCTGCAGTGCCTTCAGCATCATAACGAGCAGAAGGAGAAGTGATAACTTCAATCTTTTCTATTGCTTCTGCAGGTAATTGTCTTAAAGCTTCAGTTGAATTTAATCCTACTAAACCAGAAGGTTTGCCATTGATAAGAATTCTGACGTTATCATTTCCTCTTAAAGATACATTGCCTTCTACATCTACAGATACAGAAGGTACATTATCTAATACATCACTCACAGTACCACCACGAACCGTTATGTCTTTCCCAATATTATAAATCTTTTTGTCGAGTTTAAACTCGACTGTAGTTTTTTCAGCTATAATCTCAATTTCATCTAAAGCTTCAACATCAACATCCAATAAATGAGTTCCTAAACTTTCATTTTGAGTGATTTTTTTATCATTAATAGTCTTGGAAATAAAACCAATAAATTCAAAAGAAATTGAATAAGTGCCTGTTAGAACAGGAATACTAAAATGGCCTTTTTCATCAGTAATACCACCTGTTACAATCTTATCAGCTTCTTTATTAGTAAAAATAACTGTAGCATATTCAAGAGGCGTTTTTGAGTTATTATCGAGAATAGTACCAGTAATGATGACTTCTTTCTGAATAGGTTTTTGTGCATGAGAATTTAATACAAACACTATAAAAAAAAGAAACGTAAAAATAAGCTTATTCATTAAGTAGATTTTGCAATTCGAAGGCAAAAATAGAAGATGAATTTTACAGTATGGTTAAATGTTTGTTAAAAGAGTTAAGACAAATTTGTTAGCTTTATTTAGATAATATCAAGTATTTTTTTTGGAGGCCTTCCTATTGTTGCTTTATTGCCATTTATAACAATGGGTCTTTCTATAAGTTGAGGATATTTAGCCATAACTTGTATAAGCTCTTCATCAGTAAAATCTAAATGTTTAAAGTTTTCTTTCCATATAGATTCATTTTTTCTAATTAATTCAATGGGCTTAATATTTAAAAGCTTAATGATCTTGCTCAGTTTTTCTTCTCCTAAAGGAACATCAAGATATTTAATAACTTCGTATTCAGCTTTTTTAGTTTCCAGAATTTCTAATGTCTCTCTAGATTTACTACATCTTGGGTTATGGTAAATAATAATCATTGTTTATTTATCTTTTATTAGTCAGTATTTCTTGTTATTTATTATTTTAATTATCCTTTTGCCCCATCATCATTAAATAGGCTTTAAGGAAACTTGTTATCTCTCCATCCATTACCGCATCAACATTACCTGTTTCATGAGTAGTTCGTACATCTTTAACTAATTTATAAGGATGCATGACATAATTACGTATTTGGCTTCCCCATTCTATTTTCATTTTCCCTGCTTCAATATCATCACGTTGCGCTAATTGTTTTTGCAGCTCTATTTCATAAAGTTGAGATTTTAACATTTGCATCGCTCGTGATCTGTTATCGTGTTGAGAGCGCGTTTCAGAACATGAAATTTTAATTCCCGTTGGTTTGTGTGTTAATTGCACTTTTGTTTCCACTTTATTTACATTTTGTCCACCAGCTCCACTAGAACGTGCAGTAGTAATCTCAATATCAGCTGGATTTATATCAATTTCTATAGTGTCATCAACTAAAGGATATACATAAACTGATGCAAAACTAGTATGTCGTTTTGCATTACTGTCAAAAGGAGATATTCTAACTAAACGATGTACTCCATTTTCACCTTTTAACCACCCAAAAGCAAAATGACCTTCAATTTCAATAGTAACAGTTTTTATACCTGCAGTATCACCTTCCTGATAATTGAGTTCTTTAACCTTAAACCCACTTTTTTCTGCATACATTAAATACATTCGTAAAAGCATTTGAGCCCAGTCACAGCTTTCGGTTCCACCAGCTCCAGCTGTTATTTGTAACACAGCACTTAAACTATCACCTTCTTCAGAAAGCATGTTTTTAAACTCTAAATCTTCAATTAGTGTTACTGCTTTTTGGTTTTGTGCATCACCTTCTGCTTCTGTTGATTCTCCTTCTTTATAAAATTCGTATAAAACTTCTAAATCTTCTACTAAAGTAACTGCAGTATTATAATCTTTTACCCAATTCTTTTTTAGGCGAATAGATTTCATTATAATTTCAGCAGATTTTGAATCATTCCAGAAATCAGGGTTAAATGTTTGTTCTTCTTCGTTTTGGATTTCTATAAGCTTGGCATCAATGTCAAAGATATTGCCTTAACATTCCAAGGCGTTTATTAAGATCTTTAATTTGATCAGATGTAGTCATATATAATTCTTTTCAACAAAAATAGAATTTAAACGTTCATTAGAAAATAAAACTTGAGATATTTTTCATAGTTTTAACCTAAAAATAAAACCTAATGATAATTGATTTAAGGAGTGATACAGTTACAAAACCAACTAAAGGCATGTTGGAGGCTATGATGAATGCAGAAGTTGGTGATGATGTGTTTAGTGAAGATCCTACAGTTAATGCTTTAGAAGAAAAAATTGCTTGTATGTTTGGAAAGCCAAAAGCTTTGTTTTTTCCAACTGGCAGTATGGCAAATCAAGCTGCGATTAATTTACATACGAATCCTGGAGATCAATTAATCTGTGATAAATATGCACATGTATATAATTATGAAGGAGGAGGAGCAGCAATGAATAGTGGTGTGTCTTGTAAGCTTATTGATGGCAGAAGAGGTATGTTTACTGCTCAGCAAGTATTAGAATCTATAAACCCACCAGATTTTTTTTATAGTACGACCCGTTTAGTCGCTGTTGAAAACACGACCAATAAAGGAGGAGGAGCATGTTGGGATTTTGATGAAATTTTGAAAATCAGAAAAGTATGTTATGATAATAATTTAGGATATCATCTTGATGGTGCACGTATTTGGAATGCTTTAATAACTAAAGATGAAGAAGTTAAGAAGTATGGTGAAGTATTTGATACTATTTCAGTTTGCCTTAGTAAAGGTTTAGGCTGTCCTATAGGTTCTGTTTTGATTGGAGATGAAGATATAATGAAACAGGCTATAAGAATTAGAAAAATATTTGGAGGTGGAATGCGTCAAGTAGGTTATCTCGCAGCTGCAGGAATTTACGCTTTAGATAATCATATAGAGAGGTTAAAAGAAGATCATAAAAAAGCTAAAGAAATTGTTGAAGTCTTGCAAGAACAATCTTATATTAAAAAAGTAGAACCTGTTGAAACTAATATTATTATTTTTGAACTGAATGAAAATTATGAAGAGAAGGTGTTTTTAGACAAATTAGAAAGCAACAATGTAAAAATTATTAGTATGGGAGGCAATAAACTACGCATTGTTACCCATTTAGATTATACAGATGTTATGCATAATAAATTTATTGAGATTCTAAAATCTATATAAATTATTGAACCTAAAGAATATTTATTTTTTATATTTTTGACCGCTTATTAATACCAATAAATTTTCCCTTTTGAAAAAAAATATTAATCCTCCAGTAGCAAATAAAATAACTAAAAAACTTATAGCTCATAATGACCTAAGAATTGATTCTTATTTTTGGTTAAATGAAAGAGAAAACCCAAAGGTTATTGATTATCTAGATGAAGAAAATCAGTATACCGAAAATGAAATGAAACATACTGAAAAGTTTCAAAAGGAACTTTTTGATGAAATGAAGGGGAGAATTAAAGAGGATGACGAATCTGTTCCTTATAAATTAAATGGTTATTGGTACTTAACACGATATGTAAAAGGGAAAGACTATCCTGTATATATACGCAGAAAAGAAAAATTAGAATCTGAAGATGAGCTTTTATTTGATTGTAATGAAATGGCAAAAAATCATGCTTATTTTAAGCTAGGTGGCATATCTATAAGCCCAGATAATAAACTTGCAGCTTTTTCTGTTGATACTGTTAGTAGAAGGCAATACAATATCCAAATCAAAAACCTCGTTACTGGAGAGATTTATCCTAGTAAAATATTAAATACTACTGGTGGAACTACTTGGGCAAATGATAATCTAACATTATTTTATTCAAGAAAAGACGAAGTTACACTTCGTTCGCATAAAATATTTAAACATAAGCTACATACAGATGTAGATACAGACATTGAAGTTTTTCATGAGAAAGACCAAACATTTAACACATTTGTATATAAAACCAAATCAAGGAAATATATTATTATTGGTTCTTCAAGTACCTTAACTACTGAATATCAAATTTTAAATGCCAATACACCAGATGATGAATTTAAAGTATTTGAGGAGAGAGAGCGTGAATTAGATTATTCTATTGCTCACTACAATGATAGTTTTTATATCATAGCAAATAACGATAATGCAAATAACTTTAAACTTTTAAAAACAGACGAAGCTCATACAGGAAAGAAGTTTTGGAAGGAAATCCTTCCTCATAGAGAAAATGTTTTATTAGAAGATATTGAAATTTTTAGAGATTATTTAGTGGTTAGTGAGCGCGAAAATGGTTTGAATAAAATAAGAATTATAAGTTGGAATGGGGAAGAGGATTATTATTTACCATTCGATAGTGAAACGTATACTGCAAATATAAGTAATAACCCCGATTTTAATAGTCAGGTGTTAAGATATAGTTATAATTCGCTTACCACTCCAAGTTCTGTGATAGATTTTAATTTTAAGACTAAAGAAAAAGAAGTAAAAAAGGAGCAGAAAATATTAGGTGGCACCTTTAAAAAAGAAAATTATGTTTCAGAACGTGTTTGGGCTGTTGCACGAGATGGGGTTAAAGTACCCATATCTATAGTGTATAATAAAGATAAGAGGAAAAATGGAGAAAACCCATTGTTACTTTATGCTTATGGTTCTTATGGATCTACAATCGACCCCTATTTTTCAAGTATACGTTTAAGTTTATTAGATAGAGGATTTATTTATGGTATTGCACATGTAAGAGGTGGAGAGTATTTGGGCAGGGATTGGTATGATAAAGGAAAGCTTTTATCTAAAATGAATACATTTTTTGACTTTATTGATTGTTCTAAATTTCTTATAAATCAGAATTATACTTCTAAAAATCATTTATATGCTTATGGTGGCTCTGCTGGTGGATTATTGATGGGAACAATTATCAATTTAAACCCTAAATTGTATAAAGGTATTATTGCAGCCGTGCCATTTGTTGATGTTTTAACAACAATGTTAGATGACTCGATTCCTCTTACTACTGGTGAATACGATGAATGGGGAAACCCAAATGAAAATGAATATTATCATTATATGAAATCGTATTCACCTTATGATAATGTTGAAGCCAAATCATATCCTAATATGCTTGTTACAACAGGATTGCATGATTCTCAAGTACAGTATTGGGAATCTGCTAAATGGGTCGCTAAATTAAGAGATTATAAAACGGATTCTAATAAATTACTCTTACATATTGATATGAAATCAGGGCATGGTGGAGCATCTGGACGCTTTGAAAGTTTAAAAGAAGTTGCTTTGGAATATGCTTTTTTATTGGATTTAGAAAGTATTACTAATTAATTAAAAAAAAACCGTATTTTTGGCAAAGTTTTTGGCTACATTTTTTTATTAATAGCAGTAGTTTAAAAAAGCATTTATGAAACATAAAAATCAAGTTTTTGATAATGTATTAGATTTAGTTGGAAACACTCCTCTTATTAAATTAAATACAATTACTTCAGAGTTTGAAGGTCAATATTTTGCAAAAGTAGAAGCCTTTAATCCTGGGCATTCTTCAAAAGATAGAATTGCACTTTATATAATAGAACAAGCTGAAAAGCAAGGCATTTTAAAGCCAGGGGATACAATTATTGAAACGACTTCAGGTAATACGGGATTTAGTTTAGCAATGGTTAGCATTATTAAAGGTTACGATTGTGTTTTAGCTGTAAGTTCTAAATCATCTGCAGATAAGATAGATATGCTCAAAACAATGGGAGCGAAAGTTTATGTTTGCCCTGCAAATGTTAGTGCAGATGACCCAAGATCTTATTATCAGGTAGCAAAACGGTTACATGATGAAATAAAAGGTTCAGTTTATATAAATCAATATTTTAACGAATTAAATATTGATGCACATTATAAAACTACAGGACCAGAGATTTGGAATCAAACTGAAGGTAAAATCACACATCTTGTTGCATGTAGTGGAACTGGTGGTACAATTTCTGGAATAGCTAAATATTTAAAAGAGCAAAATTCTAATATTAATATTATAGGTGTTGATGCTTTTGGTTCAGTTATTAAAAAATACCATGAAACTAGAGAGTTTGATGAAAAAGAGATTTATCCATACAGAATTGAAGGATTAGGTAAGAATTTAATTCCTACGGCAACAGACTTTGATTTAATAGATGATTTTATTAAAGTTACCGATGAAGAAAGTGCTCATACAGCAAGATCAATAGCTAAACATGAAGGATTGTTTGTTGGTTATACTTCTGGTGCTGCAATGCAGGCTATAAAACAACTTAATGCAGAGGGGAAATTTAAAGATACAGATGTTGTAGTTGTTGTTTTTCCAGATCATGGATCACGTTATATGAGTAAGATTTATAGTGATAAATGGATGAATGAACAAGGATTTTTTGATAGTATTAATGTAGAAGCAGCTGAGAGTATTCAGTACGTAAAATAAAACATAAAAACACTTTTGAAGGTTGGCTAATTTTTTTATTAAAGTTAGCTGACTTTTTTTGTTAATAATAGTCTAAGAAAAAGCTATGTTTAAAGTGAGAAATATTTAATTTTGCAATAATTAATAAAGATGTAATAGCACACATGAAAGATTTATTTGATAAAATATATAGAGATAAAGGACCATTAGGTAAATGGGCATCACAAGCTGAAGGTTATTTTGTGTTCCCTAAATTAGAAGGGGAGATTTCAAATAGAATGAAATTCCAAGGTAAAGATGTCATTACTTGGAGTATTAATGATTATTTGGGTTTAGCAAATCATCCAGAAGTGCGTAAAGTTGATGCTGATGCTGCGGTTCAATATGGATCTGCTTATCCTATGGGAGCACGTATGATGTCTGGTCATACTGAGTTGCATGAAAAATTGCAAAGGGAGTTAGCTAAATTTGTTAGTAAAGAAGCTTCTTATTTGTTGAATTTTGGCTATCAAGGTATATTATCAACAATTGATGCATTAGTTTCTAAAAATGATATTATTGTTTACGATGTTGATGCACACGCATGTATTATTGATGGCGTTCGTTTGCACATGGGTAAACGTTTTACTTATAAACACAATGACATTGAAAGTTTGGAGAAGAACCTTGAAAGAGCTGTTAAGATGGCAGAACAAACAGGAGGTGGAATTCTTGTAATTTCTGAAGGTGTTTTTGGGATGCGTGGAGAGCAAGGTAGATTAAAAGAAATTGTTGCATTAAAAGAAAAATATAACTTTAGGTTTTTAGTAGATGATGCTCATGGGTTTGGAACTTTAGGTAAAACTGGTGCTGGTGCAGGTGAAGAGCAAGGTGTGCAAGACGGTATCGATGTATATTTTGCAACTTTTGCTAAGTCTTTGGCTAGTACAGGTGCATTCATTGCGGCAGATCAGGAAATTATAGATTACTTAAAATATAATTTACGTTCTCAAATGTTTGCAAAATCTTTGCAAATGCAATTAGTGGTTGGTGCTTTAAAGCGATTAGACATGTTGAAAAACATGCCTGAATTAAAAGCTAAACTTTGGGAAAATACTAATGCACTTCAGTCAGGCTTAAAAGAGCAAGGTTTCGATATTGGAACAACACAAAGTTGTGTAACTCCTGTATATTTAAAGGGTAGTATTCCTGAGGCAATGGCTTTAGTTAAAGATTTACGTGAAAATTATGGTATTTTTTGTTCTATTGTCGTTTATCCAGTTATTCCTAAAGGATTAATATTATTACGTTTAATTCCTACCGCTACACATACATTAGATGATATAGACCAAACGTTAAATGCTTTTAATGCTATTCGAACACGTTTAGAAAATGGTACATATAAACGTATGTCTGCAGCATTAATAGCTGCAATGGGAGAATAAATAATATTTAATTTTATTATATATAAAAGAGCCACATATTAGTGGCTCTTTTAAGTTTATAAATTTTTTTTGAACGTTTTTCTTCGCTTATAAATTGTTGGATTAAAATGCTTCCAAATTTGTTGAATAGCTGTATTGTCAGCTAGTTCAGGTGTTCTGTAACAAGTTTCAATCCCCTTTTCTTTAAATGTATTGTAATATTCATTAAATATAATTGCATGAACCCCTTTGTTTTGATAATCAGGATGAATGCCAATTAAATAGAAGAGAACATCTTTACTATGTTTTTTAGCTTTTAATAGTTTAGAAAATCCAAAAGGGAACAATTTTCCATTCATGTCTTGTAAAGCTTTAGAGAATGAAGGCATTACAATAGCAAATCCAATCATTTTATCATCTTTATCAACAACAAAAACTATGTATTCAGGATTGATAAAACTTATAAATTTGTTCTTAAAATATTTTTTTTGAATGTCAGTGATTTCAACAAAAGAGGATAATGAAGCGTATGTTTCATTAAACAAATCGAACATCTGGTCTGCATAAGGCATGACCTCTTTGGTGCTCTTAAAATTAATAACTCTTAATTGATAGCGTTTTTTTAATATTTCTTGAGTTTTAAAAAAGAATTCTGACTTTACATTTTTAAAAGGGAATTTGCTTTCAATATATTCTTTTTCGGGATTGAAGTTTAATTGCTCAAGATGTGTAACATAATAAGGGTGATTATACCATGTTATCATACTCCCTATCTCATCATAGCCTTCCGTTAAAATACCTACCTTATCTAAATTCGAAAAGCCCACAGGTCCTTCAATATATTCTAATTTATTTTCTAAGCCAATTTGTGTGACTTTATTAAGAAGAGCTTTAGAAACTTCTAAATCATCAATGAAATCAAACCAACCAAACCTCATTTTTTTTTGATTTTGATTTTTAATTTCTAACCAGTTAATAATTGCAGCTATACGCCCTACTATTTCATTGTCTTGATAGGCTAAAAATAAAGTAGCTTCTGCATCATTAAAAATAGGATTCTTCTTTTTATTAAATGTTTCAATTTCTTGCTTGATAATAGGTGGAACCCAATATTTTGAGCCTTGATAAAGTTTAAAAGGAAATGTAACGAAAGCTTTTAAATCTTTTTTAGATTTTATTTGTTTTATTGTAATCATAAATTGGATAGCAAATTATATGTATTTAATCTTCCAGTTCTATTTGATTCTTTTTAGACCTCTTTGCCTTATTTTTTCTTCTTTTGCCTTCATCCTTAGCAGAAGTGCCATTGTCTGGTTTGCCTTCTTTATCTTTATGAAAATCTAATCGGTAAGAAATACCAAAATTCACACTGAAAACAGTTGGTGTATCTTTAGTATTAAATGTTACTGCAGTATCTAATTGAAAGTCTTTACTCCATAAATATGCGCCACCAAAACGGATAAGATTATCTGCGTAAAAATCACTGCTTATACCTTGAGTTTCACCAAATACAACCCATTGTTGATTT
>Ga0190293_1000830_pt1 | contig 10978 bp, 8 predicted proteins | sample 48693001_MG_FD_161671 | JGI IMG/M metagenome (GOLD analysis project Ga0190293, IMG submission 161671) | Hydrothermal vent microbial mat bacterial communities from Southern Trench, Guaymas Basin, Mexico - 4869-30-0-1_MG | ecosystem: Environmental > Aquatic > Marine > Hydrothermal vents > Microbial... | reverse complement strand
ATCCCATTGGGAAGTGGTTCCAGACCTCCACACTCGATCCGGAAACCAACAACTGGAAACCTCGAAGAGGCATTGTGGTGGGTGTCGCAGAAGATTTTCATTTCGAATCGGTACATAATACGATCCAGCCTGTATGTTTTTTCGTAGATAACTTCTGGATAAATTGGATGTCGGTAAAGATTGGAAGCTCAGAGACCCAGGCAATCCTGGATTTTCTGGAGTCGGAATATCTTAAGGTGGATCCCGAATCCCAATTTGAATATAGTTTCTACAAGGATGAGATTGAATCACTTTACATTGCGGAAAGGCAGTTCCTGCGACTATTCATCGTATTTGCCTTACTGGCCATTTTGATTGCATCTCTTGGAATCCTCGGGCTGGCATCCTTCTCTGTAGAACAACGTACCAGGGAGATTGGAATTCGAAAAGTATCGGGTTCAAGCGTAGGAAGAATAATCCTGCTGATTTCCAATGAATTTTTCATCCTTGTATTGATAGCCAATCTCCTTGCCTGGCCTGTGGCCTGGTATTTGATGAGAAACTGGCTGATGGATTTCCCCTACCGCATCAAGCTTGGAGTCCATTTCTTCATCATCTCAGCATTGCTGGCATTATTCATCGCTATGCTCACTGTACTTTACCAGGGTTGGCGTGCTGCCAATCTGAATCCTGCAGAAGCTCTCAGGAATGAGTGAGTTAAATATTTACTGGGAGAATGGAATTTGATTATTAAAGAGATTTTCTCTTTGATTTAGGCAAACTATCAACGACTATTGAGTATGAATGGTCAATCCATTCCTACATTCTTCCACTTCTCATTATTGAAATCAGGAGCCAGAACCCCAGGACAGTAGCCCCCAGGAAACCCACCAGTCCAATCACCGGAATTTCATGCCACAAGGGTGGGACTTCAGCAAGCACCAGGATGGATGAACCCAGTGTGATAGATGCCAGGATGATTGCCATGGTAATACGGTTGGAGATTTGTTCATGCTTCCTGCCCATGACATCCAGGCCCTGGTGCTCCATATTCACCTTCAGCTTCCCCTCCCGGGCCTTCTCCATCAGTTCCCTGATTTCAAATGGCATGTCTTTGGCAAGGCGCAGTATTTCCTCTGAGGAAACGGCCATCTCCTTGATATACTGTTCCGGATGAAAACGCTTTCGTACCAGTTTCTCGAAATAGGGAGTCACTTGACTGGCGATATTGAAGTCCGGATCAATGATCTGACCATCTCCCTGCAGCAGCAGTAAGGCTCGCCCAAAAGCAAAAAGGTCGGCCGGAATGACCAGATTATTCTGCGGAAAAAATTTCACCAGGCTGGCAAATAACTCCGTCATGTCGATATTCTCAAGCGACTGGTAAAAGTAGAGGTCCACCAGCTCGGTGACCTGTGACTCGAGCTGCCGCATGTGTACTTCACCGGTGGTTTCACAAATTTTCAGTATGTTCCGGCTTATCTTTTCATAATCCCGGTTTATGCCCCCCATGGCCATGCTGATCACAAGTTCCCTTGTGCTCCTGGTCAGCGTACCCATCATTCCAAAGTCCAGGAAACAAATCACATTCCCGGGCAGTACCAGCAGGTTGCCGGGATGGGGATCCGCATGAAAAAAACCATATTCGAAGATCTGTTTCAACTCCAGGTCGACACCCCTCTGGGCAATCAGCTTGGGATCCAGGTCCAGTTCCCTGAACCTATCATTTTCGGTAATCTTAATCCCCTCAATGTATTCCATGACAAGCACCTTCCCAGTACTCAACTTACGGTAACAGGCGGGCACATATATGGTGGGATCCTTACGCATGTTGTTTCCGAAACGCTCCAGATTTGAAGCTTCTGCGGAAAAACTCAGTTCCCTGTGAATGCTCATGTCAAATTCCCTGACAATATTCACAAGGTTCGAATTTGACAGATCGGACACATGTTTCGCCAGTGCGACTGCCATTTGAGTCATAATCTCCAGGTCAGTATCTATCGTTCGCCTGATACCCGGCCGCTGTAGTTTCAGGGCCACTTCTTCTCCTTCCAATGTGGTGGCCCTGTATACCTGTGCAATAGAGGCCGAGGCAATGGGAGTGGCAGAAAACTCACTGAATAGTTCTTCCACAGGCCTGCCAAACTCTTTCTCTATAAGTGCCATAGCTTCCTCATGGGGGAAGGGTGGCACTTTATCCTGCAGCTTCTTCAGCTCTTCCACAAGATCATCAGGGATCAAATCGCCCCTGGTACTCAGGATCTGTCCAAATTTGACATAGGTGGTCCCCATCTCTTCCAAGGCCAGACGCACCCGCTCCCAACGGCTGAGCTTCAGCACCGAATCCTCCGGCCTTTTTAAACTGATCTTCTTGCCCAGGGGACCAAGGAGATCAAAGCCCGACTGGGAAATCAGATCATAGAAGCCATACCTGGAGAGCACCCTGAGCATCTCCAGGTAGCGCTGCGTATGACGGAAGGTCTTATGAACAACCTGAAGTGAGGCCATTACTTGCTGGCCTGTTTCTGATGCCCGGGCTCTTTATTTACCCTCTGCAATTTAAGAATCTCCTTTTTCAGGCCTTCCACATCTTCCTTTGTGGCCAGGCCCATCCGGTCTAGTTGTTTGCGAATGCGCTCATCCACTTTCTCCTCTAGCTTCTCTTTGGCCTCCTCGGCTTGTTCCAGGAGATCTTCAGCCAGCTTGCGTGCTTCCTCAGTGGTCATATTGGCCTCTTCGGCGCTTTTCTTTGCATATTCAAGAATCTTTTCATTTGTAAGCAGGCCCATTCCGATACCTGTCATTACTCCTTTTTTAATTTGATTTAACATGATTTTATTATTTAATTGTTTATGTCTTAAAGCTGGGATATCAGATTCCGAGTTTTTGTCCCAGCTGATTAATTCTGTTTTCAACTCTCTTAATGATCAATTCATAGTTATTCATATAGGTCCTGGCAATTTCCTGGCCTTCGGAGATATATTTCCTGGTGGCCTTTACCGTAGAGACTTTCTCAAATGTATTGGGATGCGATAAACCTTCCAGCAATACATACTGGATCTGTTTTCCTTCTGCCTGGTAATAAAGGTTAATAAAGGTTTCCACACCAAACCTGATTTCCCGGATATCTTCCAGTATGGGCAGAAGATCCTTCCGCAACATGGCCCGCTCACCGGTAAGGGATTTAAAAGGATTAATGTGGTAATCTATCATGGTCTCCCGGGGCTGACCCAGTACCATATCAGCCAATCCTTCCTTCATGGGTCTGATCAGGCTTCGGAAATGTTGCCTGGTGATATTGCTCACATCAGCATCAAAGAACAGGATAATGTCCCTCTCGCAACATTCTACTCCGTGAACCATGGCCCAGCTTTTCCCTTTGTTTTCAGGGAGCTTTTCAAGCCTGAATTTATAGTCCTTACTTAATCCCTCCAGCACAGCAACGGTCCGGTCGGTAGATCCGTCATCAACCACCAGCACATCAGCCATAGGATTGTACCTACAGCAGGCTTTAACAACATCAGAAATAGTCTGCTCCTCGTTAAAAGCGCATATGATGATACTTACATCTTTCATATCTTCTATCATAATTTATCCAGTACTTCTTTTGCTGCCCTTCTGCCGGCTTCAACCTGCTCCTCTGCTTTGTAGAAGTCATAGATATTGCAGGAATCACGGGATACATTGATCAATACCTCCGGGGAAAAATGCCGGATCTTTTCCTCGGCTAAATGCAGTGTCATCAGTTCAAAGCTTTTGCTGATCAGAGAAAAGTATCCCAGCTTGTCCTCTGCTGAAGAAGAAGGGATAACGTACTTGTAGAATTCCTTGATTTTCCTTTGATACAGTGACTGTATTTTGACTGACTCTTTTGTTATTTCAGGCTTAACCAGGGGGATATTTGCATTCACATGAACTGCTATCATCATATCTCCTTCCCTTCGTTTCACATAAGCCATGGGAAGGTTGTTCAAGAGTCCGCCATCCACTAGCAGGCGATTCTCTTCCTTTACTGGGGTGAATACTGTAGGAATAGCAATGGAAGCCCGGATGGCATGATAGAGGCTTCCGGAACGATATACTACCTCTTCCTTGTTCAACAGGTCTACAGCTACTGCAGCGTAGGGTATGGATAGTTCCTCAATGAGCATATCCGGAACAAAGTCCTTTATTTTCTTCAGGACCTTATCCCCTTTAATCAAGCCCTGTTTACTCAGGGTAAAATCCACCAGACGCAGCACTTTGCTTTTGTCCAGGGAATACATGAACTCCTTCAGCTCTGCAAGTTTCCCTGTGGCATATATACCCCCGATAAGTGACCCCATGGAAGTACCGGCAATGGAGGTAATTTCGTAATCCCTACTTTCCAGCTCTTCGATCACCCCGATATGGGCAATACCCCGGGCGGCTCCGCCAGAAAGTACCAGTGCTACTGATTGTTTTGCATTCTTCATCTTTTTAGGATATTAAACATTTTGGTCTTATCATGTTTTATAGTCAGTTATTAAATAAAAAAAATTACTTCATTCCCTTAATTATGATATTGGCCATCACGTCGATATGCGGAAGATATTCCCTGTACTTCCCCTGGATGAAAAATGGGATCTCCAGTCCTTTCATGATCATAATGAACATCTCGCTTAAAACCTCTGTGTTAAGCTCAATATGAAATTCTTCCCGTTCCACTCCTTCGTTGATAATTGAAATGAGCCTTTGTTTTTCCCAGACATCGAAACCGCTCCTGATATCACCCATAAACTCGAAATGGTCAATTTCACCCGATTGAATGGTTTCATGGTAATTGGTAACATATTGCATCACTTCCAGGCGCGTCAACATGTACTTTTTTAACTTCCCCTCAGCGGACAATTCGCTATTGCTAACCACAGCCGAAAGTTTGGATTTAATCTCAACCATCTCATTCTGTACCACTTCCCGGAACAGGTCCTCTTTACTGGGAAAATGATAATAGAGAGAGCCTTTGGCCTTCCGGGCAATTTTGGCAATCTCATCCATGGAGGTCTTCTGGAAACCAAAGCGACCAAAGAGCCGGTCGGCCACACTTAAAATCTTTTCTCTGGTTTCGTTTATTTTCATTTTACTATTTGACTATTATTGTTTTTCAGTACAAAGATCACAATTTCCTTTTAAATAAGCAAATCTTTATTGAAATGTTTAATGCTCATGGAATGCTCTGATGAATGAGAACAGCATCTATGCGCCTTACCGGCGGGATTGTGGATTAATTGGTCAAAGACTTAGCACCCATTTGCACTCCGAATCGGACTCAAAGGAGATGATTTTCACGGGATAGTTTGGATAGTGTTCCTGAAAACTTTTACTGACGCCTTTTTTTGCAGATTTGCATTTCATTTTGGCTTCATATGCCACTCCTTCACCGAAAGAAGTGGTAACGATAAAATCTATCTCTTTGGTTTCGCTGATTCTCCAGAATTTGATCTGGTCTGTATCATATAATTCAATAAGTCGCAGGTAGATGTAGTTTTCCAGTAATGCTCCCTGGTCTTCTCTGGATCGGAATTCAAAAAAACGGTTTAAAGCCATGTTTCTTAGTCCAAAATCCTTGAAATAGATTTTGGGCATTTTGGTAAGCTCTTTTCTCAAATTGGAATAGAAGGGCTTTACCAGATCAAGGTGGAAACAGTTTTGAAGAACATACAGGTATTTATCAGTGGTTTTATGGTCCACCCCAATGGTATTTGACAGTTCATTCCGGTTCACAAGATTTCCAGCTTGTCCTGCCAGTAAAGCAAGAAGATTATAAAATTTGTCGGGATTGCTGATTCCCGATTCATCAACATCTCTTTTTAAGAAGGAGTTTTTGATCTCTTTCAGCAAATTTATTTTTTCTCCATTGTCTTTTTCCAGAACCACTTCAGGATATCCTCCATAAACGAGGTAGTTGTTGAACTCCTCCATCAATGCCCGCATATGGGAAGAAACATACCCTGACTGGTTTCTGATTAAGTCCAGTTCCTTGTAGAATGAGATCTTCTCTTTAAACTTTAAATACTCTGTAAACGATAAGGTCTTCAATTCAAAAACTCGTTTCCTCCCAGCAAGGGAATCAGTAAATTTCCTGTCGATGTAGAATGCGCTGCTTCCAGAGGCGACTATCTTCAGGTTTTCACCGTAAACATCATAGAGATATTTCAAAAAGTTTGATGGATCGCTGGCGTGTTGCACCTCATCAATAAACAGAAAGTGACGATGTTTTACCAGTTCCTTCAAATCTGTTGGTTTTTCAGGACGGAGAGAAAAGCTAAATACTTCTTCGGGATGATTATTGATTGCTGTAAGGATATCTCTATCCTCAAAGGTGATAAAACTTACACTTTCCCCAGAGCTTTGAAGTTCTCCAAATAATGCCTGCATCAAGGAGGTCTTGCCACATTGCCGGGGACCAGTGATGATTGTATATTCCTTTCGTTTAAGGTGGTTTTTAACTTCGTCGTGTAACGTTCTGTGTATATACATAGCCATCCGTTTCCCAATATAAGGAAAATATTGGAATCAAAATCCAAAAAAAGCGGATATTATTGGAATCAAAATCCAAAAAAAGCGAAATGTTGAATTACGCGAGGTGAGCGTTCAACACAATTTTCGATGTAATAATACAGATTAATTATGGATTACAGGTAGTGGGTTTGAGATTGAAGCTGAATACTATCTTTGGCCTTCAATTTCATTTTTTGACACTATACATTTAGCAACATGGATCAAGACATCAAATTTTACAGTAGACCCAGTGTTCCCGTTGAACTTCACAAGGTGAGGGTTGTACAGAAACTTCATTTAAAATCTGTTGATGAGAGGCTGAGGGCCATACGTGAAGGTGGATTTAACACCTTCCTGTTAAATACAAAGGATATTTTCCTGGATATGTTAACAGACAGTGGCACCAATGCCATGAGTGACAACCAGATCGCTTCTATGCTTCAGGCCGATGACGCCTATTCAGGATCTCAAAGCTTTTACAGGATGGAAGAGGCCCTCCGAGAGGTTTTTGGAAAACATTATGTGTTGCCGGTACACCAGGGAAGGGCTGCTGAAAATGTGATTTCACAGGTATTTGTGAATGAAGGGGATGTGATCCCCATGAACTACCATTTCACAACTACGAAGGCCCATATGGAGATTAACGGGGGTACAGTACTTGAGATCTATACCGATGAGGCCTTGAAGATTAAGAGTACCAATCCCTTTAAAGGAAACATGGATATTCAAAGGTTAAAGGATGTAATCGCCGAGTATGGAGTGGAGCATGTGCCTTTTATCAGAATGGAAGCATCTACCAACCTGATTGGCGGACAGCCCTATTCCATGCAGAATATGAAGGATGTGAAGGCCATTGCAGATGAGCATGGAATCATGATCGTCTTGGACGCTTCTCTGATCGGAGAGAATGCCTATTTCATTAAAAAACGGGAAGCTGCCTATAAGGATGTCTCCATCAAGGAGATTCTGAATGAGATGTGTGCCATGTCTGATATCGTCTATTTCTCCAGCCGAAAGGTGAGTTCCACACGAGGTGGAGGTATTGTAACCGACAGCGAGGAGCTGATGTTAAAGATGAGGGATCTGATCCCCCTTTATGAAGGCTTTATGACCTATGGCGGAATGTCGGTACGTGAGATTGAAGCCATGGCTGTGGGTTTAAGAGAGACCCTGGATGAAACTGTGATCGGTCAGTCCCCCGCCTTTATTGAATATGCAGTTAATGAACTGGATGACATGGGAATCCCTGTCGTGATGCCTGCAGGCGCACTTGGATGCCACATTGATGCCAAGCAGTTTCTCCCACATGTTTCCCAGCTGGATTATTCAGCCGGTGCTCTGGCTGCTGCCCTCTTTATTGTATCGGGTTGCAGGGGCATGGAACGCGGAACCATCTCCATGGACCGGGATGCAGATGGCAACGATGTAGCCTCAGATATGGAGCTCTTACGCCTGGCTTTCCCTCGCAGGGTATTTACCCTTTCCCAGACCAACTTCCTGCTCGACAGGTTAAAGTGGTTGCATGAGAACAGGGAGATTATCGGCGGACTTAAGTTTGTGGAAGAACCTGCCGTATTGCGATTCTTTATGGGTCGATTGGATGCGGTCTCAGACTGGCCCGAGAAGCTGGTGGCTAAATTTAAAGCCGACTTCGGGGATAGCCTGTAAATATCGGGGAATTTTTGCTAAGGTTTCGTATCTTACCCCTTATGAAAGATTTGAATTACCTGCCCATTGATGATTATGGCATCATTGGGAACATGCGTTCGGCTGGGTTGGTGGGGTTGAATGGCTCCATAGATTGGTTCTGTTTCCCCCATTTTGATTCCCCAAGCATATTTGCTAAAATTCTGGATCACCGAAAGGGAGGTTATTTCTCCATCCGTCCGATTACCGAATTCAAATCCAAACAGTTTTACTGGCCCGAAACCAATGTATTGATTACCCGGTACCGGACCAGTGAGGGGATAGTGGAGGTTTCTGACTATATGCCCGTGGGCCCCAAAATTAAGGATGAGGATGATTACCGCATTGTAAGAAGGGTAAGGGGAATCAACGGCCAGGTAAAAATGCAGATGGAGTGTTTGCCGGCATTTAATTATGCCAGAGACACTCACACATTAGAGATCTCCGGGGAGAGAGCCACATTCATCAGTGCCAGTGCCTCCATGGATCTTCAAAGTACCATTCCCCTGGAACAAAATGGTCGCATGGCCGCCAAAGAATTTACCGTTGGCCAGGATGATTCGGAAGTATTTATTTTACGGAAGAGCCTTGAAGGAGTCAAATCTGATAGGAGTATTGATGTGAAGCAGGTGGAAGAGAATATGCATGATACCATCCTGTACTGGCGAAACTGGATCTCCAAATCCACCTATAAGGGGCGCTGGCGTGAAACGGTGCATCGGTCTGCGTTAATTCTGAAACTGCTCACCTTTGAACCCACCGGAGCCATTGTGGCTGCAGTCACATGTAGCCTTCCCGAAGGCATTGGTGGAGAACGCAATTGGGATTACCGGTATACCTGGATACGGGATGCTGCATTTACAGTTTATGCATTTCTGAGGCTGGGGTTTACCCAGGAGGCAACTGCCTTTATGAACTGGGTGGGAGACCGCCTTGCTGAATGCACCAAAGATGAACCCCTGCAGATTATGTATGGCATTGATGGAAGGCATGAGCTTGAAGAGGTAGAACTCGATCACCTGGAGGGATATATGGAATCCAGCCCGGTAAGAATAGGAAACGGAGCTTACAATCAGCTTCAGCTGGATATCTATGGGGAACTTATGGATTCGGTTTACCTCTTTAATAAGCATGTGAATCCCCTGAGTTTCAGAGGATGGAAGTTGGTGACCAAAATCGTAAACTGGGTGGTGGAAAACTGGAGGATGCAGGACGAGGGGATCTGGGAGGTTAGAAGTGGGAAGCAGGATTTTGTTTACTCCAAATTGATGTGCTGGGTGGCACTGGACAGGGGCATTCGACTTTCACATAAGAGCTCTTTGCCAGCCGATTTAAATCTATGGGTGGCCACAAGGGATGAAATCTATCTGGAAATCATGGAAAAAGGATGGAGTGAGGAGAGGCAGGCTTTCATTCAGTATTACGGAAGCTCCAGTCTGGATGCTTCCAACCTGATGATGCCCCTGGTATTTTTCATTGCCCCCACTGATCCCATGATGATAAAAACCCTGGATGCAACACTTCGATCTCCCGAAAAAGGGGGATTGGTGACCAACAGTCATGTATACCGTTACAATGCTGAGGAATCACCTGATGGCCTGGATGGTCACGAAGGTACATTTAACATCTGTACCTTCTGGCTGGTAGAGACTTTAACGCGGGCCGGGAAATCCGATCCGGCCAAATTGGAAGAAGCCAGGCTGATGTTTGAACAGATGCTGGGTTATTCCAATCACCTGGGGATCTATTCCGAAGAGATTGGCATTGGAGGAGAGGCCCTGGGGAATACACCGCAGGCCTTTACCCATCTGGCCCTCATCAGTGCTGCATTCAACCTGGATCGCACATTAGGATAACCAGTTGAATTATACTACTTTTGCGGCTCATTTAAAGGAGCATAGGTAGTATGGACTTAAGAAATATAGCAATTATAGCCCACGTCGACCACGGAAAGACCACCATGGTTGATCGTATATTGCACCAGGTCAAGCTCTTCAGGGATAATCAGGAGATGGGGGATCTGATCCTCGATTCCAATGACTTGGAGCGGGAGCGGGGTATTACCATCCTCTCAAAGAACGTATCGGTAAGATACAAAGGAACCAAAATCAATATCATTGATACCCCCGGTCACTCCGATTTTGGAGGAGAGGTGGAAAGGGTGTTAAATATGGCCGATGGGGTACTGCTGCTGGTGGATGCCTTTGAAGGCCCCATGCCTCAGACCAGGTTTGTTTTACAAAAAGCACTTGAACTGGGTAAAAAGGTGATTGTGGTTGTGAATAAGGTGGATAAACCCAATTGCAGACCCGATGAAACCAATGAGCTCGTTTTTGAGCTGATGTTCTCACTGGATGCCACTGAGGATCAGCTGGAATACCCCACCGTATATGGATCCTCCAAAGAAGGATGGATGGGAGCCGATTGGAAAACTCCCACCGAAGATATGGCCTACCTGCTGGATACCATCGTGGAGTATTTTGATCCGCCCCTGGAGAACCCCGGTACCCTGCAGCTGCAGATCAGTTCGCTGGACTACTCCTCTTATACAGGACGAATTGCTGTGGGAAAAATAAACCGGGGAAGCATCAAAATGGGAGACCAGGTTTCCATTGTACAGCGAAACAGAATGATTCATAAATCAACCGTTAAAGAACTCTATACATTTGAAGGCCTGGGTAAAGAAAAAACCAAGGCTGAAGTACGTTCTGGTGAGATAGTGGCGGTACTGGGCCTGGAGGATTTTGATATTGGAGATACCATTTCCGATGTTGAGAATCCCGAGGCTATGAAA
>Ga0190293_1000828_pt1 | contig 10983 bp, 13 predicted proteins | sample 48693001_MG_FD_161671 | JGI IMG/M metagenome (GOLD analysis project Ga0190293, IMG submission 161671) | Hydrothermal vent microbial mat bacterial communities from Southern Trench, Guaymas Basin, Mexico - 4869-30-0-1_MG | ecosystem: Environmental > Aquatic > Marine > Hydrothermal vents >... | reverse complement strand
TCGACAGCATCTCACCCGCCTATGACACGCCCCGCCCGTCATCTGATTCACACCTCAACCAAGGGCTACGATTGCTGTCGGGTCAGGTACACACGAGGAGGACACGTGGCCGAGTCGGTCAATAATCATGGAGCGCTCGTATGGTCGATCGCTGACCAGCTACGGGGCACCTACCGACAGTCTGATTACCAGAAGGTCATCCTGCCCCTCGCCGTGATTCGTAGGCTCGACGCGGTCCTTGAGCCAACCAAGGATGCGGTCCTCGCTGCTCATGACAAGTACAAGGGGAAGGTGCAGAACCTCGAACCTGTGCTTGAGAAGGTGTCTGGCGAACAGTTCTACAACACATCACAAATAACCCTCCTCGCCGAGTACCGGGAGGCGCTTATCACGGCGGCGGTCACCGGTGAGACCGATGTGGACACCTTTGACAACGACCGTCACGTAGAAGGGGCAGTGTCATGAGCAACACGGTTCATCAGCTGAAGATCACCCTGCGCGGCATCAAGCCACCGATCTGGCGACGCATCGAGGTGCCGTCGGACATCACCCTCGGAGAACTTGCACCGGTGCTTGAGGCGACGATGGGGTGGATGGGTGGTCACCTCCACATGTTCGACGTCGACGGCGTGACCTACGGCACACCCGACCAGGACTGGGACGATGACGACCTCGACGAGGACGAATACAGCCTCAGCGACGTACTCCCTGAAGTTGGGACGAAGATGCGATTCGACTACGACTTCGGTGACGGCTGGCAACACAACGTTGTGGTCGAGGACATCAACCCGGTCCGGGTCGACGTCCTCTACCCCCGCTGCCTCACCGGGCGGCGCTCCTGCCCGCCAGACGACTGCGGAGGTCCGCGGGGATACGCTGACATCCTGGCGGTCGTTGCCGACCCGGACAACACCGAACACGCCGATCTGCGCGACTTCGTGCCCCCCGACTACGACCCCGAGCACTTCGACGTTGCCGAGACCGACGTTGAGATGCGCTCCCCCCGCCCCCTGAACGACTGGTGAGAGAAGAGGTAACTGCATGGCCGATAGTTCTGAAACCCGCATCCTTCGTGTTTCCCTCAACCGCGTCGAGCCTGAGATCTGGCGCGTCTTCGAAGTTGCTGGTCTCGGAACGCTTGGATGGCTCCACGATGTCCTTATCGGTGCCATGGGGTGGGGCGACTGCCATCTCCATTCGTTCACGGTCGGCGACACGATCTACTCGGCGGATTTCGAAGGCATCGAGAGAATCGGAAGCGATGAGGAGAGCATCACGATCAGCGAAGCGCTCCCCGAGGTCGGCTCGTCGATCCAGTGGCTGTACGACTGGGGCGACAACTGGGGCCACACCGTGACCGTCATAGATACAGGGACCATGAGGCACGGGGCCAGATACCCCATCCTCTACGACGGCGCCAGAGCCTGCCCAGCGGACGATTGCGGCGGATCGTGGGGATACATGGAGATCCTCGCCATGCACGCTGATCCGGACTACGAACCCGAGGGCACCGACCACGAGGGAATCGCTATGTGGCTCGATCCTGGCTTCGACCCCGACTTCTTCGATCAGAAGAAGGCCGAGCGGCGTATGCGTAACCCCGGACCGGCACACCTGTAGTAGCCCACGACCAATACACGTATGAAACACTCACATCCCGACCATTACCCCAAAGACGATTCGCGTTATGGTCGGGCACCATTAATCCAGTTTTCGCCGAATACTGGATTAGCGACACCCATCCACGTCCAGTAATCCAGCACACAGTCACAGGAAGCGCAAGACTCAGCACATGACACACAAGGAAGCAGACTTCGAGGCGGCGATCGTCAGTTCGCTTGTTGAGGACGGCGGGTACATCGAGGGCGACCCTTCCACGTTCAACGCCAACCTCGGGCTGTTCGAACGTCCGTTGATCGAGTTCGTCCAGACGACCCAACCCGACAAGTGGGACGGTCTGGTGAAGCTGTAGGGTGCGTCCGCAGATTCTCAGTTGGCCAAGCGGGTCGCCAGCCAGATCGACTCTCGTGGCACGGTCGACGTGATGCGCCACGGGTTCGATGATCAGAACGTCAAAGAGATCAAGTTCGCATTCTTCCGCCCACCCACGGCCTCACTCCAGAACTCGAGGAGCGCTACCGCGCCAACACGCTCACCGCTACCCGCCAGGTCGCCTACGAACCGAAGTCGAACAAGACGCTCGACCTGATGCTTTCGGCACACGGCATCCCTGCCGCCACGGCTGAACTCAAGAACGAGCTCACCGGCCAGAACGTGAGCGATGCGGTGAAGCAGCATCGCAAGGATCGCGACCCACGTAACACCACCCTCGCCAACCGTGCCGTCGTGCACTTCGCGGTCGACCCCTACGAGGTGATGATGACGACACGCCTTGCAGGAGATGACACCGTCTTCCTCCCGTTCAACATGGGGCACGACAAGGGCCAGGGCAATCCACCCAACCCGGACGGATGATGCCGTCCGGCGCCTCGAAGCAGCCGTGCAAGCAGACGGTCCCGGCGAGAACTACCTCGTGCAGCACTCGGCAGGTTCGGGCAAGTCGAATTCCATGGCGTGGCTTGCTTACCGACTCGCCAACCTCCACGATGCCGACGACAACAAGGTATTCGACAAGGTCGTGGTGATCACGGACCGGCCTCGCTGCTGTCCAGACATTGTCACGCCTCAACCGTCATCACAAGGACAAGGACGACACGTTCGTGCTCGATTTCGCGAACAGCACCGATGACATCGCCACCGCCTTCGAGCCGTACTACGGCAGGACCATGGCGATTCCCACCGACCCCAACGAGATGGGAGACGCCAGACGAGAACTGGCCGACTTCGGCATCATCTGGGCAGATGAGATCGGTCCGGTGCTCAAAGCGCTCCGCTCGGATATGTCCAAGGCACAGGCGAAGGCAGCATCGACGTCTCTTCGAAGATCGAACTCACGCATCTGCGTACCACGCTCGACGATGAAGATGAGAACATCTCCATCGTTGAGGGCGACCCCATCGACGTCATCTTCGGTGCAGGAACTTTCACCGAGGCTGAGAAGGAGACGCTCGCCGAGATCATCCGTCAGATCAACGACGAACTCGGCCGGTCACTGACCACCGCGGACAAGATCGTCTTCGACCAGATGGAACGCGAATGGGTCGAAGACGAACAACTCTCCGCCCAGGCCCGCGCCAACGACCTGGAGAACTTCGGCCTCGCCTTCGCAAAGGTTTTCGAAGCATCGATGCTCGACCGGCTCACCAAGAACGAGGAACTCGTCATGAAGATCCTCGACTCCGAAGACATCCGCACCCAACTCGAATCCATCTACGTCCGCAGGGTCTACGAAGCATTGAGGGAGCCGACGCCTCAATAGAACAGGGTTCTATACGTTCTCTGTCGCAGCACGTATCCTGTGTGCAGACATGCAGAGGAATACCACCATCGATACACGATTCACGACACCCGTATTCAACGTGGCCGAGGCGGCACGTCTCGTGGGTATGAGTCCATCGACGCTGTCCAACTGGGCGAAGGGATACGAACGCGAGTACCCGGACCAATCCCCCGTCCAAATGGGCCCGGCAATCACCTCAGTGCCAAGCCATGATGGAAGTGCCTCAATCCCATTCATCGGATTCGTCGAGGCAGCAGTAGTCCAAGCCTTCCGCCGAACCGGGCTTCCACTTCAACGAATCCGGACTGCGCTGCGAGTGCTCGCACAGCAGGACGAACTGGATCATGCTCTCGCATCATCCATGCTGCTCTCCGACGGCGCCAACGTCCTGTCCAACTGGGCGAGGCAAGCGGAAGATCCACAACTCGGTCTTCTGACCATCGTCCACTCCGGGCAACGGGTCTATCACGACGTGATAGCCGAGTACCTGGACAGGATCACATTCGGAGATGACTGGGCCACCGAAATCGTGGTTCCCGTCACCCCACATGAGATCCTGCGTGTCCGGCCACATGTGGCAAGCAGCCGACCGATCTTCATCAGCAGTGGCGCACCACTCGACGCGATTCGCGACCGAATCGAAGCTGGAGAGCCCATCGAATCAGTGGCACGCGACTTCGACACACCACCAGAGGATGTCCGAGAGGCGCTTGATGCCGTCTGGCCATCGACGAGAGCCGCGTAGCCACGCGACCACTGTCTTCTTCCTCGACCGCAGCGTCGGTAGACACGATGTAGCGAACGCACTGCGACAACGAGACTTCGAAGTCGTCCTCATGCATGAGCTCTACCCCGACGGTTCCGACCAGTCTGTCGGCGATGATGAATGGTCGAGCGCGTTTCGGACCTGAATCACATTGCCATCACCAAGGATCTCAACATCATTCGGGCCCATGGTCATGCGATCAAAGAGTCCGGTATCCGCCTCTTCTCATTCGACAGTGCCCGCCTGACCGGACCAGAGATGGCAGAGCGCATCGATCGTCACCTCAATCGAATACTCCAGAGGGCGAGCAAGCCAGGCCCGTACTTCTATGTAATCCATTCCGATTCTCTCGAGTTGCGCTGGCAACCTGCCCACGACGACTAGTCGAACGTACCTGTTTCAACAGAAGCTTCCGAGGAATCACTGAGCACGAGCGGCCTAACGGATCTTGTTGGCCTTTCTCATCAACGGATACAACAGATTTCTCAAGAAATCTCTGAGCCGCACCGTTTCGTGTCACAGGCCTTTGATACGTTGTGGGTATGAAGAACTTGAACCCTGAAGAAGGGGGCGAGATCTTCGGTGAGAGGACGGACCGAGATCTCACCCAGAAGGTACAACTGAAGATCGACGGCATGTTCGACGACGAGCTCGAGCGAGCAGTCCTGGGACTCAAGAAGTCCATCGATGCGCAGAACACCGAGCTGCTCATGCTGATCGCGGAGTACGACCGGCGCAAGATCAGTTCCACCGAGTACGAGCTTTCCACCACCGCATGGCTGAAGTACCAGTGCCGTATGTCCGCAACTGAGGCATCCGGCACGGTCAAGACGGCTCGAGCGCTCGCCGAGATGCCAGATATCACAGAGCAGGCGATCGCAGGAAACGTCGTGCAAAGCGCAGTCAAGCTCCTCGCCAGGACACGCGACATCCATCCCGAGAAATTCGCTGAGGACGAGATCATGTTCGCCGACATCTCGACCTACCTCAACCCGGGCGACCTCCGCAGGGCTGTGTCGTACTGGGTACAACAGGTCGACTACCCAACAGCGTTCGACGACGTCGAGTCCATGCGGCGGAGTCGCCGCTTCTACTTCAACAAGTCCTACCAAGGCATGTGGGCAGCAACAGGCGATCTCGACCCTGAATCAGGACATGTCATCTCGACTGCACTGCGGGCCCTGACCTACCCCGCCAACCTCGACAGTGGCGACACACGCTCAGCGCCACAGCGCAACGCAGACGCACTCACCGATGTTTGCCAGTTCTTCCTTGACCACAACGATTCGATCGAAACCTCTGGTGGCGAGAAGCCACACGTGACGGTGACGGTCGACTACGAGATACTGAAGGGCAAGCTTGAGAAGTTGCCTGAGATCGACGGCTCGGCGGTGAACCCCGAGTCGGTTCGACGCATCACCTGTGACGCAGCGATCATCCCGATGGTGCTCGGTTCAGATTCCGAGGTACTCGATGTGGGACGCAAGACACGCACCATCCCAGCAGCCGTCAGACGAGCCCTGGACCACAGAGACGGAGGATGTACCTGGAAAGGCTGCACCGCTCCAGCATCGTGGACCGACGCCCACCACATCATCCACTGGGCAGACGGCGGCGAGACCAGCATCGACAACCTCAAGCTCCTATGCCGCAGACACCACACCGCAACACACGAAGGCAAGAGTCCACCCGATCACTGACCCTGCCCGGGTTGCAGTCGGGCTATTCCTTGAGCGACCCGCTCATCATTCCACGCAGGAAGAAGCGGCCGAGGAAGATGTAGATCAGCAATGTGGGTACCGCGGCAAGGAACGACCCGGCCATCTGGACGTTCCAAGCAATGATCTGGCTACCCGCCATGTTGTTGAGCGCAACCGTGACTGGCCAGTTGTCCTGGCTCGTCAGCAGCACAGCGAACAGGAAATCGTTCCATGCCGCTGTGAACTGCCAGATGTAGACCACGACGAAGGCAGGTATCGAAATCGGCAGGAGAATGTACCGATAGGTCTGCCAAATCCCTGCCCCATCGACCTTCGCTGCTTCAACAAGCGTGTCAGGGATCGCCGCGAAATAGTTGCGGAAGATGAGGGTGGTTATGGGGATGCCGTAGATCACGTGCACCATGATGAGCCCCCAGGTGCTCCCGCCAAGACCGATCCACGCCATGACCTGCGTCAGAGGAATCAGTACGGACTGATACGGGATGAACATCCCGAACAGCAGCAAGGGGAACACGATGTTCGCACCCCTGAACTTCCATTTGGAGAGCACATATCCATTGATCGATCCGAGGAAGGACGAGATCGTGGCTGCAGGAATGACGATCCTGAACGAGTTCCATATGTTGGGGGCGAGTATCTCCCAGGCTAACTGGAAGTTCTCTATCGACAGCGAAGTGGGCAGCTTCCACATCGTGGCGAGGCTGACCTCCGCAAAGCTCTTGAAACCTGTATTGAGCATCACGAACATCGGAAGGAGATAGAACAGTGCCATCATCGTCAGCGGTATGTAGACCCACTTGCGGCTCTGGTGAATGCCCGTTTGTGCCGTCATCCTTCAGACTCCTGGCGCAAGGAGTACCACAGGTACGGGATGACAAGGACCGCAACGGAGACCAACAGCACCATACCGATGGCAGCACCCCTCCCGAAGAAGAAACCATCGAACGTGGTCGTCCACATGTAGATCGATGGCACGTCAAGGGCGATCTGCTTGCCGACCATTGCGATGATGAGGTCGAACACTTTGAGGGAACTGTGGCCGAGGATGATGACGGCTGCCAGCGTCACAGGCCACAACAGCGGCATGATCACACGGGTGTAGATCTGGAACTCGGATGCCCCATCGACCCTTGCGGCCTCGCGCAGTGTCTCTGGAACGGCCCGAAGCCCCGCGAGATACAGTGCCATCGTGTAACCAGACATCTGCCACACGGCACCGATTGCGACCGCGGCTATGCCCCACGTAGGCGTCGCGTACCAGCTGTTGATCAAGAAATCGAGATGAAGGTTGTGGAAAAGCAGGTTCAATCCACTGAGCCTGTCCTCAGCCGTAGAAGGATTCATCAGCCAGCGCCAGACGACGCCAGTCACGATGAAGGAGATCGCCATGGGGAACAGGAACAAGCTGCGGTAGAAACCCTCTGCACGGATCCCCTTGTCCAGCAGGATCGCAAGACCGAGGCCGATCAGAAGACACCCGATAACGAACACCAGGGTGAAGATGATCGTGTTCTTGATATCGATATGGAATCTGCGGTCAGACGCCAGATTCACGAAGTTCTGCGCACCGACGTAGGTGTAGTCGGGGGTGAGACCCTTCCACGCACTCAACGAAACCCTTGCCGTCCAGATGATGAAGCCGTAGACGAACACCATCACGGCGAGTATCGAGGGCAGCACCCACAGAATGCCCCACCAGTCGTCCATTTGGAACCGCTTGCGCTTTGGTGTCGCGGTGTCCTGTTGGACTTCGATTTCAGGTGCGGCTGCGGTCACGGTGGCGTGATACTCCTTGGATGTGCGGACGGCCCGTTCCCCTTCCTAGAGGAACGGGCCGCTCACGCTAGCTCAATTGATGCTTCTGCGTATCAGCCAGAGGCTTCCGCCGCAGCTGCCAACGCTGCCTGGAACCCTGCGACGTCGCCGTCGATGAGGAACAGGCCAATGGCCGTATCGATCTCAGACTTCCACGAGTCGTTCGCAACAACACCGTGTGTGAGGCTTCCTGTGACACGGTCAGATGCCCAGTCGTCCATCGCGGAGAGCAGGTACTCACCGTAGAGCGAACGGTCACCATCACTACGTGCTGGGATCGAACCCTTCACGGGGTTGAATGCGTCCTGACCCTCGAGGGAGCCGGCAACGGTCAACCATGCGATCGCTTCATCACGATGGGGAGCGCTCTTGGCGAGCACGAAGCTGTCAGAGAGGAACTGGAAGTTCCCATCTGTGCCAGGCACTGCTGCCCACGTGTATCCGGTCTGGGGCTCAGATCCGACCTCACGGAAGAAGCCCTCCTGCCAGTCACCCATGATGTTGAACGCAGCCGTACCGTCGAGTACGAGCTGGCCAGCGTCCTGCCATGCAAGAGCTGCAGCATCAGCGTTCGTGTACGTGAGGATCTTGGCAAAGTCGTCGAGACCCTGTGTGACCTCAGGACCATCCCATGCGGTGCTTCCATCCCACAGGCCATCCCAGGCGTCAGTGCCCATCGAGGCAAGCATGATCGTCTCGAACAGGTGCATCGTGGTCCACTGCTCACCCATGGCGAGCGGTGCTTCCATCCCTGCGGCCTGCAGAGCGTCAAGCGCTGTGTAGAACTCGTCGAGGGTCGTAGGCATCTCGATGCCTGCATCTGTAAGAACGGTTGGGTTCGCCCACAACACGTTGGAACGGTGAATGTTCACCGGCACGGAGTAGATGTTCCCATCCTTGGAGATCAGTGGGATCAGCGTATCTGGCATGACCTCGAGCCAGCCCTCCTGTTCGTACAGGAAGTTGAGAGGCTCGATCTGGTCGGCCGCCACGTAGGTGCCGATCAGCTCTTGGCCAGCATGGCCCTGCCAGCTGTCAGGTGGGTCGTTTGCCTGGAGGCGTGACGCCAGTACAGCGCGAGCGTTCGTGCCAGCACCGCCTGCAACAGCCTGGTTCACGAACTCGATGTCTGGATATGCAGCATCGAACACGACGATCATCGCGTCAAGTCCAGCCGCTTCGCCGCCACCGGTCCACCAGGAAAATACCTCAACCTGGCTGGCCATGTCAGCATCGCCACTTGCAACAGTCGTTTCTGTGGTCTCGCCGCTTGCAACAGTGGTTTCTGTGGTCTCGCCACTTGCCACCGTTGTACTTGTGTCGTCGGAACTCGACGAACATGCCGCTGCCACGAGCGCAATAGCGAGCATCAAGCCGAAGAGCCGGAGTGTTTTTCTCATCATGAAGGTTCGTTCCTCCTCAGTAGTACGCGGGCGGTGTGCGCCCGCTCCCTCCATGTTACGACGATTTGTGTTTGTTTGTCAAACCGCAAATCTCGGTCTATACTTTTGCGATACCGGAAGTAAACGAAAGCTGTCTATGACGGAAACACAACCGAAGTCGCTGCCAGGAGAGGTGCGCCGACAACGGATCCTGACCATGGTCACGACGCAATCGTTCGTTCGGGTAGCTGACCTTGCTGCTGCTTTCGACATCTCCGAGGTCACCGTTCGGTCCGACCTCGACCAACTCGCAGACGCATCACTCATCGAACGCGTCCACGGCGGAGCGATGATGCGTTCCGCGGAGTCTGCCCTGGAGTCAGAGGAACAGGAAGCCGAACCTTCCTTCGAGGAATCGATCGATACGCTGGCGTCCGACAAGGCGGCGATTGGACACTTCGCAGCATCTCTCGTGTCCACGGGTGAATCGATCATCATCGACGTTGGCACCACAGCAACAGCCGTCGCCCAGGCGTTGACGGAACGTAGAGATCTTGAGAACCTCGTGGTGTTCACGAGCGGTATCACCACCGCAATGACTCTTGAGAGCGCAATCCCGCGGTTCACCGTCATCCTCACGGGTGGAACTCTCCGACCACGTCAGCACTCTCTGGTCAACCCGATGGCTGGCTCCATCCTCGACCAGATCCATGCCGACGTCGCTTTCATCGGATGCAACGGGATCGGCTCCCCTCAAGGAGTGACCAACATCAACCTCCCTGAAGCACAGATCAAGACCAGGATGATACAAGCTGCACATCGCACCGTTGTGGTGGCCGACGGCACCAAAGTCGACAAGACCTCCGTTGCCAGGATCGCCGAGATCGAAGAGGTCGACCATCTGATCACGACCGGATCTGCAAACAAGGATGCCCTGAGGTCGATGGAGGATCTCGGCCTTGAGGTCACGGTCGTACGATGACCTCGGCCCATCGCAGGCACAACCCCCTGACGGATGAATGGGTGCTCGTCTCTCCAGGGCGGACGAGGCGACCGTGGCTCGGGCAGACCGAAGGCCTCTCAAAAGAAGAACGGCCACGATACGACCCTGACTGCTACCTCTGTCCGGGTAACGAGCGTCTGAGCGGAGACCTCAATCCCGATTATGGCGAAACGCTCGTGTTCACAAACGACTTCGCTGCACTCCAGCCGGACGGCAACGCGGTTTCGATCTCTGATGGGCTTCTGCGCAGCGAGAGAGAACAGGGCACCTGCCGAGTCATCTGCTATTCGCCGAGGCACGACCGTCGCATGTCGCAGATGGAACCTCGCGAGATCGAGACCGTCATCGATCTGTGGAAGAGCCAGACGGCCGAGCTCGGAGAACGATACCGCTGGGTGCAAGTGTTCGAAAACAACGGCGAGGCGATGGGAGCCTCAAACCCGCATCCCCACGGCCAGATCTGGGCAGGGACCGCGCTGCCGACACTCCCAGCTCGCGAGGACGCTGCCCAACGCGAGTACGCAGTTGAAAACGGATCGCTGCTGCTTCTGGACTACGTGGCCCAGGAGGCAGGCGGAGAACGGGTCGTTGTCCAGAACGACGATTGGATCGCTCTTGTCCCGTACTGGGCAACATGGCCATTCGAAACGCTTGTCGTACCGAGGTCACCGACGCAGCGGATCACCGATATCGACGACGACTCGCGCCGATCCCTCTCTCTTGTCATGAGCGAACTCCTGATCCGCTACGACAACCTCTTCGAACACCCGTTTCCGTACTCCATGGGCTGGCACGGTGCCCCGCATGGGACCGACGCTCCTTATTGGCAGCTCCACGCACATTTCTACCCTCCCCTCCTCAGATCGGCGACCGTTCGCAAGTTCATGGTCGGCTAC
>Ga0190293_1000827_pt1 | contig 10988 bp, 8 predicted proteins | sample 48693001_MG_FD_161671 | JGI IMG/M metagenome (GOLD analysis project Ga0190293, IMG submission 161671) | Hydrothermal vent microbial mat bacterial communities from Southern Trench, Guaymas Basin, Mexico - 4869-30-0-1_MG | ecosystem: Environmental > Aquatic > Marine > Hydrothermal vents > Microbial... | reverse complement strand
CCCTCCAGCTTTTGCAACGTCGGGGTTGACAATATAAAACATACAAATATTATTAACTAAGATGAGCGTTTCAAATATTCAAGAATATGGGAATTAAAAATCAAATTTTCAATTTGTCCTGAACTGGGCAAACAATGCTGAACCATCATAACTATGAGACAGGAATAAGAGCAAAGGAGATAAAGATGAAAAAGTATGTTGCGGAATTCTTCGGGACATTTTGGCTGGTTCTTGGCGGATGTGGAAGTGCGATTTTTGCTGCAGCATTTCCTGACGTTGGGATTGGTTTACTAGGCGTTTCACTTGCTTTTGGGTTAACGGTACTGACCATGGCCTTCGCCATTGGGCATATCTCCGGTTGCCATCTGAACCCTGCGGTTTCTATTGGATTATGGGCGGGAAAGCGTTTCCCGGGAAATCAACTACTGCCTTACATCATCGCCCAAATCATCGGCGGTTTGGTCGCCGGCGGGGTGCTTTTAATTATCGCCAGCGGCAAGGCGGGTTTTGATGCCTCAGCAGGCTTTGCTTCCAATGGCTACGGTGCCCATTCACCGGGAGGCTATTCCTTAATTGCGGCCTTGTTCACAGAGGTTGTTATGACCATGATGTTTCTGTTTGTAATTCTCGGTGCCACGGATGAGCGAGCGCCGCAGGGTATGGCACCCATCGCCATAGGTCTTTGTCTTACCTTGATTCATTTGATCAGCATTCCGGTAACAAATACCTCCGTGAACCCGGCACGGAGCACTGGTGTCGCAATTTTTGCCGGTGGCTGGGCAATTGAACAGTTGTGGTTGTTTTGGGTAGCGCCCATTGCTGGTGCTATACTCGGCGCAACAATCTATCGCTACATTGGAAGCTCCGGCTCTTGAATCCCCCAAGTGAGTGTTTTTTCTTCAAATGAAAACAAAATCACATAGAAACAGTTCTCGATACGAACGATCTTCTGCGCCCACAAGGGACCACCGAAACAGTATCAAGCGCGTTCTCGTCTGGATCTTGAGCGTTGTTCTGCTCTCAGGACTTCTCGTCTTCACCGTGCTTCTTGTCTGGGCATTTGAGTCGCGAAGCATGCCGGCATTGAAAATATGGCACACGGCCTCGCTATCGGGAGAGTTCACGGCACGTGATGCAACACCGATGAGTACGCTTCAGGATTACCTCGATCAAGAAAAGCGGCTCTTCCGCGAGCTCAAGGAAAAGGTCTACGGCCGTGTGGAGTCGACAGACGACCTGAAATTTTGCCGTTACCGCACCGGCGGGCCACAGAATCCGAAACCCCCGCTGGGTAACTGGAACCGAACCTTCGAGCTCGTTCCGAAACACATTAAGGGCGGTGCCCTGCTTCTACACGGTCTCACAGATTCGCCTTACAGCCTGCGTCGAATCGGCGAGATACTTCACGCCAAAGGATTCTACGTTTTAGGTCTCCGTTTGCCTGCTCACGGGACCATTCCAGAGGCCTTGACAAATGTACACTGGAAAGACTGGGTGGCGGCCAGCCGAATCGGCGCACGCCACGTCCGTGAGAAGATCGGTTCCGACAGACCGTTTGTGATTGCCGGATACTCGAACGGTGGTGCTCTGGCGGTCAAGTATTCTCTTGACGCGCTGTTCGACCCCGACCTGCCACGTCCGGACCGGCTGTTTCTTTTCTCACCGGAGATCGGCATTTCAACTTTCGCCTTGATTGCAAACACGCACAAACTCCTGAGCTTTCTACCCTACTTTGAGAAGTTCAAGTGGCTCGACATCGTGCCTGAATACGACCCCTTTAAATATAACTCGTTCCCGAAAAATGCCGCGCGGCAGGCATATGAAATCACAAAGACACTGCAACGCCAGATAGATGAAGCACGCGATGCCGGAATATTTGCCGACTTTCCGCCGGTCCTCACCTTTCTCTCGTGGGTCGACGCCACGGTGGACACCTCTGCGACCATCCACCGGCTCTATGAAAAACTCCAGAACAAGGGCAGCGAAATCGTCGTGTTCGACGTGAACCGCTTTGACCAGCTCGCGCCCTTTATTCCAGCTGCGAACGACAAGCCGCTCAAACACCTTGAGGCCCGCTCCGATCTACCCTATCGGCTCACAATCATCACCAACATGGCCCGGAATTCCAATCGTATGGTCCAGCGAACCAAGGCGCCCCGGTCAAGTGCCATCGATTCCACGGTCCTGGACATCGCGTGGCCGCCCGGTGTGTATTCTCTGACGCACGTGGCAGTGCCGTTCTCTCCCGACGACCCGGTCTACGGTGCAAACGAAAACAACAACGCCAATTACCAAGGACTGCCGCTGGGCAGACTTCAACCCCGCGGTGAGACCCATCTTTTAACCGCTCCCTTGAGCCAGCTCATGCGCCTTCGCCACAACCCGTTCTTTGGGTATGTAGAGCAGCGGGTCGTGATGGAGCTCGACCATAAGCTCCTAAAAGGTAAAAAAGGAAACTCTTGAGCTGATAAAGCGATTATGTTATTCTTTATATTGCCTCAAAAAATGATAAAATCATGAAAACAAGACAATTAAAATCTACTCACGACAATAAATATTCTGCTGCCCGCTTATTAAAGTTTTTATTTTTTCTCCTTATATTATCCTTAAGTATAGGTGTAACCCATAGTTTTGCGAAAACGATATCCGGCCATATCCGCCATTCAACAGGCAGTGGGATAAATGGTGTAACCTTATCGTTCAGCAATAATGTCGGGTCTACAATAACGGAAAGCTCCGGCTATTATATCCGGGGTATCCCAAATGGCTGGAGTGGTACAGCTACACCCTCCAAGGGCGGTTACAGTTTTGATCCGAAATCCAGGAGCTACAATAACGTAACCAGCAATCTATCGAACCAGAATTATACCGGTATTACAGGGAGTAAGACATTTAGCATAACTATAAATATTGTTGGATCAGGTGACGTTGAGCTTGATCCTGACAAAAAATCTTACTCAAAGGGTTCAACCGTTACGCTGACAGGTATGGCCGATTCAGGATGGGTGTTTAGCAAATGGAGTGGCGAACTTACTTCTCATGATAATCCTGAGAGTATATCAATCAATTCCGACATGACCATTACAGCTATATTTTTATTAGAGGATTACGATAATGATGGCGTTAGCGATAAAGAGGAAAACGCCGGCCCAAATAGTGGTGATGGGAATAATGATGGTATACCCGATAGCCTTCAAAGCAATGTGAGTTGTTTGGTGTTTGACAATGAAACTGATTATGTGGCGATCGAAACGCCTCCTGGAACATCGATTAACAATTTTAAAGCGGTTGTGGATCCACCTGATGGCAATTACCCTTCCGACGTAGATTTCCTATATGGCTTCTTTTCATTTGCGGTGGAAGGTATTGGTATCGGGGAAGCTACATTGGTAACTTTATATTTTCCTTCCGGCTATACATTTAACACGTATTCCAAATATGGCCCGACCTCGGATAATCCTTTTAATCACTGGTATGAGTTTAATTTTGATGGCCGGACCGGAGCTGAAATAAATAAAAATATCATAACACTAAATTTTGTTGACGGCATGAAAGGAGATGATGATTTAACTGAAAATGGAATTATTATTGATTTAGGTGGTCCAGGTATTAAGACTATAATACCCTCTGGATTTGATTCTAAGTCGGATGGCGGTGGTGGTGATAACTATGGCTGTTTTGTTGGGTGTCTGCTTTAGTCACATATTTAGGGCTCGCGATAACTGCGCCACTATTCCCTCGAACAAAGCCCTCTTTTCCTCCGGTGCCAAAGTGCTGATCGTTTGCTTCATAGCACGCACAATACCAGGATCGCACCGATTGTATATCACAATCTAATGACAACCGGTTTTTTTGCCATGTTTGAGCTAACATCGACATGAGATAGGGTGAAGAGATCTTTAACTCACACCGATTAAACAGATGTAGGAGTTGTCACCAACTGACATTGGAGACTTATGCCAGAAATCTTCAATTTCCCTTGATTTTAAGAAGGCCCATATATTGTGGTCGGTACTGTACGCAGTGATATCCAGAACTCAGCTTCACATCAGGTTATCACAAATTCTATATTGCTGTCAGCCGTGATAATAATCTATCGAATCCTTGATAGGTCTGTAACTGAAGCCTCCTCTAAAGATACAGATACTATTGACATGATATAGAAGTCAACACCTCGAAAAGGCACTGGCCGATAATTGATTAGATCATTTTCTATTGTAATTATAATATCTTAGACTTAATCATACAATTTTAAATTTCCTGTACTCCCCAGATTGGTTTTAATCTTCATACACACCATCAATTGCCAAGTTGCCATTTGTATCTGAAATCTTCTGTACAGAACAAACTGTTCTTGTAATTGTATTTGTCCGCTCGTTGTTCTTCTAATAATAAACAAACCTTCAGGGATTCATCTTATCCAACCCTATTGAGGATAGCTATGCCTTCCTGCTTCCATTTTTTAGTTTTGAGCGGGATGTCTTCTTTGCAAATAGGTCGCCCGTTTTTTTCCCTTGCAAGGTTCCACTATGATACCATATTTTGGTTTAGCCATTTTTCTTTTCCCGGCAACTTACATGTTGACAAATAGTAATGAATTTGCCATTTTCTTTAGTGAACAATTTACATAAAATGAACTACCTTGCAGCAGAACTGCGAAGTATCAAAATGGATTTTTGTCCTATTAACCCCGATGCAGAGTATCGAGGAATTTTTTTGATTAAAATTAGGCAATTTTAATTTATGTTTTATTCTCTTTCTTAGTTCCATGGTCCGATCTTCAGCCATATGAGACCGCGTGCTGATGAAACACACCTTCAACAGATGCTCGTCACTTGTATAGCTTTGTGCGATTATTGAGACAGAATCGTTTTCATTAGGTCAGTGTATGGATATTAGATCATTGTCGGGTAATATTGCCAATAGGATTGCGGAGTTTGAGACTCCCTTTTTCTTGTTTGATCTGGATAAGATAGTATCCAATATAAACCATCTAAATGCTTCTCTAAACCCCGCTCAAATCTTCTTTGCCCTGAAAAGTAACAGTTTGATACCTGTCTTAGAAACTATTTCAAGGCACGGTTGTGGTTTTGAAGCCAACAATGTCCCCGAGTTAGAAAAAGTTATTGCTGCTGGCTCCCACCCCTCAAATATTATCAATAGTTCACCTATCGTCGCTGCGTCCGATGTCCGTAAGATGTATAAAAGCGGTGTGGATTGCTTCACTTTTGATTCCAAAGAGCAGGTACAAAACATCAAATTCAATGCTCCCGGAGCAAAAACGGTTATGCGGCTGTCATCAACAAATGAGGGCAGCAGATTTAATCTCAGTAAAAACTTGGGCATAGATCCGACTGCATCCGCCGATTTACTTCACTATGCTAAAGCTAACGGTCTGAGGATCCATGGAATTACGTTTCACGTGGGTTCGCAGTGTCACACCCCATTTAACTGGTGTGCCGGTATTGATCAATGTGCAGAACTCTTCAGACAATTCCCAGAGCTTGAAATGATAAATATTGGTGGTGGGTTCCCAGTGCGCTATAATGGATCGATCCCTGACGTCACATATATTTCCCAAGTGATAAACGACAGTATCAATAAAAACTTTGAAAAAAGACCGACCTTATACATCGAACCCGGTCGGTTTATTGTTGGGGATTGTGCGATAGCATGTGCGTCCGTAATAAATGTACACCATCAGAAATCCATTTCACGTGCGGCTGTTGATCTTTCAGTATTTGGTGGGCTCATTGAGATTATTGAGGTTGGTGATGGTTTTCAGTATCCGATTGAAACAGCCGGAAACGGAGAAAAGCAACTCTATCGCATCATAGGAGCCACCTGCGCTGGAACCGATGTGATTGTCGAAAATATCCAATTGCCTCGATTAAAAGTAGATCTAAGGAATCCCAAAAACAGTAGCCGTATTTACCTGCTTAATACAGGCGCTTATTCACTCGAATATGTGATTACAGCAGGTACGAATGGTTTTAACGGACTTACCATTCCTCGTGTACATTACATTAAAGATGGCGAGATCGTTGAAGAAAAGTAACCGAACTACATGACCCGGTGTAAATAAAGCAGATGCCTGTGTTCACATAGCGACTCGCTATGACTGTGAAGGTTGCCTTCGCCGTGAAGATCTCGAAGAGTGCTGATTCTCAATACACAGACTATGTACCCACCATCTCCAGATACATGAAAATTGATTTGTTTGATATACGAACTACATCTTAAATGATGTGCACAGCTAACTTCATAAGTCTAAATCAAATTCGAAAAAGGAGGAGTATATGGTTGAGATTAGAGCTTTTGACGGAGATCTTCAAGAAGTTAGCGATTTAATAAAGGCATCTTGGGCGGAAGATTATCAGGGTGCCTACAAACAACCGGTCATGGACTATTCCTCTATTGATTTTCTTAAGTGGAACCTGAAGAGGCCAAATTCGGATCCCGATTTACTTGTTGGAGCCTACGACGGTATCAAACTGGTTGCCTTCGCAGCCGGGTTTCCACACCAAACGCGATATAATGATAAGGTGTTCAAATCTGTTGCGGCATCATTTCTCACGACACACACCGATTATAAAAAAAGGGGGATTGGAAAATCCATAGGGAAAGCGTTCCTTGGCGGTGCTAAAAAGAGATACGATATCGTTACGTGCGTCCCTGATGAAGGTCATGCAGTGGAAAGAGCCCTTGAAAACTTGTCGCATACGATGAATGTTGGGTTCTTGAAACTACATCGATTTACTTTCCTATCGAAGCCGCTGGATAAGAAAAAGCTCCTAGAATTAGCCGATTTGCCTCTTTATCAAAAAATCGGCATGCAACTATTTACCAAAAAAACGAGTGCAGTTAAGCGGGAAATCTATGAAGTTGAATCCGAAAAAGATATCAGGTCAATTTGCCAGATGTTAAACTCTTCTTACCATCCCAATACACTGGCTGTGAATTGGGATGAGGATATGTTAGCTACACGATTGCGTAGTAGAATATCCAATTCTCTGTATATAAATCGAAATGGCCGAAAAGGGTTTATAAATTATTATAACATGGCTCTTATAGGCTGCCGTTCAACACCTAAAGTACACAAAATTACAATGATTGATAATGTCCAATTTGAAAACATGTCATTCTTTGAAAAACATCGCTTTATCAGTGACTTCTGTGCCAGTCAAAAGAAGCATGGCAGCTGTATTATCAATATTCCAACCTCACCGGCTTTCGATCTTACACCATTTTATTCGAACACCTTCCTGCCGAGCGGTAGGTATCATAGTTATTGCGTACAAGACTTACATAGTAAGCTTGGCGATAACGTACAAGCTGGCTATTTGTTCCTTTGTTGATCAATATGTATGATTTGTTGGAATAATCAAATTTTATCAAACCAAAAACGGGTCAATATTTATTATGAAAACATCTATCAGCCCCAAACAGTTTGCCGAAAAATTAGGTGTTAAAAATATTTCAAGTTCAGACAGCGAAACAATCCAACAATGGATGGATTCCATATCTATCGAAGAAAATAAGACCGGGACTATTAATTCTGATCAATTTAAAACTAAACTAATCAATTTTAACCATCTTGATAAAGATCAGTCGTTAGACATAATAACAAACCTTTCAACAGCCTACAGGTATTTATTTACGAATACATATTCAGAATTTATTTTTTATCCATCGGAGGGAAGAAAGTTCTCATTGCCGGAATTGTTTGATTTGGATCCCAACACAATGTTCCCGATAGAAGCAATTTATTCATTTCCAATAGATTGTTTTCGTAAAGAATCTTTGCTTGACAAGTCAATTGATGAATATCCGATGTTTTGTCATGATTCCGAAATAACATTTCAAAATATTAAACAGAAATTAGAAAAAAGAGGCCATGCGGTAGTAATTCATGATGAAAATAAAGGTAATATAGTTGGTTTTTCTTTTGGTTACAGATCTAGCTTAATAGAAGCTTGGCATCTGGAAGAATGGGTTCATCCGTTTGTATACTCACGGTTAGATCAATTTCTTAATAAAATTCAAAAAACCAATGTGGGATTATCAAAAATAATTCGAGATAGATATTTTAGGAAGTTTGATAATTTTTTATTGAAATTTAATAATCTTATTCAAAACAATGTCGATACATTTGCAGATACTACATCAAACATACAATTTGGCCCTAATGATTTTGTTTATCTTTTTAATGCAGTTGCAACCCATCCTAAAATAAGAAGGATTAGCAAACCATCAGAGCTTTGTGGATCTTGTTTAAGTATGAATGATGAACATACTAAAAAAAAAATATTAACACTTGGTGAAGCAGTGTTTCAATCTAATGCATATAAAATGTTTCAGATTGGAGGAATGAAGAATATTTATGGTGTATTAAATCAAGATTCTGATCAAGCACAAAAAGGAGATAATATTTTAATGCTCGGACCTTTATCTTCAGTACTAGAAGCAGCTTTATTACCAAAGAGAGAATTTATGAAGCGATATATACGGTTTCATCGTAGAACTAAATTGTAGTTCGATTAAAAATTGAACTACAGGCAAGTTGTTGGCTTATTTTCAGACGACAATTATGTTGGCAATCCTATTTTGGCTGGCACCTTTATTTCTGTAACAAATAACTAATAAGGGATGATAAATTAAAAAAGATATAAGCAAAATCGCTTCACATGAACGGCTTACAAAACAGGTTCACACTTTTGCATAATCTCAAAATCATTTACACACAAGTTATAGAGATTCCCAATTTAGATTATAAAGAGAAGCCTTGGAATATTTCCTTTTAGAAAAATTGGAGATTTCATCAATTCCGAAGGCCCCCTCAGGTTTTGATTATGTAAAGCGTGTATTAGTTTTGAGAATCCACGCTTTACATATTTTTTTTGGTCATACAATATATTTGCGGTACAAAGGATTTGTGTGAAACCTGACAATTGGGTAGGAGGAGGAGTCGCCTCCTCCGTCCTCCCAACACCACCGTACGTACGGTTCCGTATACGGCGGTTCAAGTGAACCACACCGGAGTTACATTTGCCAATCCTTTTCTGTTTCAGGTCGAATACATTTGTATTTTACCGAGCTGTAAGCCGACTGGCTTGCCGATGTTTCTGAACGAGGCACAGGAGTCCCCATTTCTCGAGCAAACGGTTGGGTATCATAGTCTTTGAAATCTTATCCCTCGAAATATGAAGGCTCATATCACACCTGAGCTTGGTATAGGGACAGAATAGTAATTTATACGTTTATATTTAACCGAACTGAAGTTTCCCAGTTTTGTGTTGCGTCGGGCAGCAGTGTGACCGGCGCGACTGGTTAATAAGTTCAATAATAACAGTTGGTTAATAGGCGCCGGAAGCGATTCGTAACCCATTGATATCATTGGAAATATTGAACCCATAATTTGTAAATAAACGTATATTTAACTAAAAAATCAGATAGTTAGCATTGATTGCGAGGCCAAGTTGTGGTATGGTTGTTCTGCTAAAAAAAACCCCACAACGAAACGAAAGGCCTCGCATGATCATACTACACGACATTCTCGAAAAACTCAAAAACGAATTTGGACATTCTCGAAAAGGTGGTGAACGTGGAATTTGGTTTATATACACCATCGTTGCGATCATCGTTCCGTTCACTTCTTCGAAAACTTCAAACCTGCTTCGATGCCTTAAAGGTTTGTTCGGGTTTGCCGGCATTCGCAAAAAACGATACTACACGTTCATGGCATCGCCCAAGATCCCCTGGCAACGGCTCTGGCAATGTCTGTGGAAGATGATTCCCGCACCACTGACAGATGACAGACTGATAGTGGCTCTTGATGACTATATCAATCCGAAGACCGGAAAGAAAATCTTCGGATGCAGCAAGGTTTTTGACCATGCAGCAAAACTGAATCAGTCAAGATATCCATGGGCGCAAAACATTGTCGCCATTGGATTGCTAAAAATTGTTAAAGGACGCTGGGCATGTCTGCCGTTGAGTTTTCGCTTCTATCATTTGAAAAAAAGCATTGAGAACAGAAAGCGGATGCTCAGCAAGCCTGTAATCGAATTTAAGACCAAACTCGAGCAGGCAGCCGATATGATCATCGATATTGCCGGGGCGTTTGGTCCAACACGCATCTTAACGATAACCGACTCATGGTTTGGCAATAACGGCTTGTGGAAGCCGTTACATAAAAAGCTTGGCCAGGGGTTCCACATGGTATCCCGGCTTCGGTCGAATAATAACGTTTTCCAGCTACCCGGTACGCGGACTAAAATGGGTCCGGGACGCCCCAGAAAATATGGCCGGAAACTTGGGAACACGTCTTTGCTGGCCTTTAAATTTAAGCCCTTAGCAAAGGAATACAGTGTCAATCTTTACGGCCGCATCAGGCCTGTTGTCGCCTATGACCGTGTAGTAATGCTCAAAACGCTCAAATGCGCGGTCAGAGTTGTGTGGGTCTATCGAAAGACACAATGGATCGCACTTTTTTCTACTGACCTGACCCTTTCAGTTGAGCAAATAATCGAATACTATGGCGCCAGGTGGAAGATCGAGGCTGCATTCAAAGAGCTTAAACGAGACATTGGCAGCGCTGAGACGCAGAGCAGACATCCAAATGCCGTCATGAACCATTTGCACTTTTGTATGATGGCCACATCAGTGGTCTGGATTTACGCCAGCCGGGTGGAGAAAACGCCCAACCGTCGGCACGTCGTTAAAGGCCGCAACCATTTTGCCTTTTCCGACGTCCGCAGGCTATTAACGAAAGCCGCACTGGATGATAATTTTGGTATACTTTTCCCTGTGCCTCGTAAATCCGCTGTTAATTCTCTCGTAGCCGCGCTGCTGCGGATGGCGGCATGAAACTTTTTAGGAAACTTCAGATCAGTTTAGAAAATTGGGTTAATCTTGACCTGTATGTAACGGCAAATCCAAAGAGATTACTTCCTGTAATCATGAAAGTTGATCATTATCAGAAAGGA
>Ga0190293_1000825_pt1 | contig 10994 bp, 9 predicted proteins | sample 48693001_MG_FD_161671 | JGI IMG/M metagenome (GOLD analysis project Ga0190293, IMG submission 161671) | Hydrothermal vent microbial mat bacterial communities from Southern Trench, Guaymas Basin, Mexico - 4869-30-0-1_MG | ecosystem: Environmental > Aquatic > Marine > Hydrothermal vents > Microbial... | reverse complement strand
AAAATAACCTAAATCTTCTGCTATAATGATCTTTTTACGATCCTGAAACTCTTTTTTAACAGCATCGAAGCCTTCATTTATAACACGCTCTCTTAACTCCAACATCTTATTATAAGCTACCAAAGTATCTTGTGGACTTGCATCTTCTGTGATTTTGTATAAAATATGACTTGCATTCACATCATTAGATATCCTTTCATATGCTTCTTCAACTAATTCATCAGTTACTTTAGTATCTGTTAAATAATTTTTAGTTAACTGTTTTTTATAATTATCTAGCTCTCTTATGTAGGATGGTTTTTTATCAAAACCCAATGCCTTTGCTTCTTTTAATTTTAACTTATAATTGACAAATAATTCTAAATATTGGTCAACATCTTTTTGAGATTCATCTTTTACAAGATCGATGTTTTTATTAAAAATTCTTATAAACTCTTTAGCATAAACAGGCTCTCCATCTACAGAAAACAAGACATCATCTTTTGTTATTTGAGCTTGTAGACACAAAGTGAAAACCATTATTATTGAAGTAAGATAATATTTAACCATAAGTTTATACGTTTTATAATAATAGATGCAAAAATAACAATATTAACCTATAATACAAGCTGCATATACAAACGTTTATAAAGTAAATTTAGAACGCTAAATATCTTCTTTTAAAATACATTTTATTTTCTTTTTTTTTAATTTTAGTATATTTAGCATGCGTATTAAATCAATCTATTATGAAATATACTTCTGAGATTATTATAAAATTGCCTTTAGAAGATTTTATAAAAAAATTTGATGACCCAGAAAACATGAAATATTGGCAACATGGTTTGGTTAGCTATGAGCATATTGGAGGGGCACCAGGTACGATTGGATCAAAAATGAAATTGAAATACGTAATGGGAAAACGAAAAATTGAACTTATTGAAATTATAACATTATATAATTTACCATACGAATTCCATGCTACATATGATACTGATGGGCTGCATAATCTTCAGGAAAATTATTTTGAACAAACACCTGAGGGACATACAAAATGGATTTCCATAAACGAATATATTCCTACTAGTTTTATACTTCGAATGATGACATTATTTATGCCTACAGCTTTTAAAAAACAGTCTATGATTTATTTAAAAGCCTTTAAGAGATTTGCTGAAGAAGGAATTTCTGCTAACTATGAGTAACGTTTTTTAGCCAAAACATTTTTACCGTTGTTAAATAATTATGTAATGACTTACTAACCCAAGGTGTATTTATTTGAAGGTCAAGATGGAGGTGTTTACAGTCGTAAAAGCAAACGTGTTTTTTAAAAAGAAAATGCAAGTGTGCTAAAATAAACAAACGTGTAACACCTTATACATTACGACATAGTTGTATAAATTCATTATCTTTCCGTTGTTAATTCAGAACTGTGTTTAACGCTGTTTATGCTTAATTTATAAATTTAGGTTTATAAGAATAGTATTTCGTATTAGAATTAATGGATATGCATCTAAAATAGAGAAACTAAAAACAACCATTTAAAAGAAAATATCATGGCAAAAGGTAAAGACTCAAGGAGGAACGTTAAAAAAGAACCCGCTAAAACTCCAAAAGAAAAAAAAGCAGAAAAGAGACTAAAGAAATCTAAATAAGATTACTTGTATTCTGAAAAGCTAAGCACTACAACACATAAAAGCAATAACGGCTTTGATGGATAATAGAATTTTTTTGCAAATTAATCCTAAATTGTTATCTGAAAAAAAGCAACAAAGCTTGCCTTATCCAATTCGCGAGCAAGCAATCCGTTTCTGACTTTTACACAATTCCGTTGGCATTCATAAAAATATTAATAACAAAAATATATTAATAAAAGAGTATTTAATGACACATAAAGAAAGTTTAATAAGATTAAAAGAAGGTAATGCGAGGTTTGTAAAAGATCATTTAGATGGTAAGTTACAAGACAGTTCAAGAAGAAATTCATTATTTAAAGGACAAGAACCTTACGCCATAATTTTAGGCTGTGCAGATAGTCGTGTAGTTCCAGAGTTAGCATTTGATACTGGTTTAGGTGAATTATTTACTGTAAGAGTTGCAGGAAATATTGCGAACACTTCTTCTATTGCAAGTATAGAGTATGCTGTGGCTCATTTAGGGACAAAACTCATAGTGGTTCTTGGTCATCAAAGCTGTGGTGCAGTAACCGCTGCAGTTGCGGGTGGAGACAATGGTAATAACTTAAACCATTTATTATCTCATATTACGTCTGCAATTAATGCTTCAAACAAAAATGCATCTGTTAATGAAATCGTTATAAAAAATGCAGAACTAACTGCTACAGATTTAATAAACAAATCTTCAATCATTAAAAATGCAATAGAAACAGGAGAAGTAAATATTGTTGCTGCTTATTATCATTTAAATTCGGGTAAAGTAGAATTTCTAAATTAAAGAAGTATGTTTATAGGTAAAAGATATCCGTTTTGGGGTATGGTGAATTGGAGTAAAAAGTATATTTTTTATTTTGTAATAATCGACATAATTCCAATTGCATTATATAAATTTTTGGGTTGGCATTGGTTAGTAATTCCTTGGCAACCTATTGCTTTAATTGGCATTGCAGTTTCTTTTTATTTAGGGTTTAAAAATAATTCTTCATATGATAGATTATGGGAAGCACGTAAAATTTGGGGTGGAATTGTAAATGCATCTAGAACATTTACCATAATGACACGAGATTTTATTACCAATGAATTTGCTGAAACAAAACTTACAGAAGATGAACTAAAAAAAATTCATAAATCAATTATATATCGTCATGTTGCTTGGTTAAAAGCGCTTACATATCAATTAAGACTACCAAAACCTTGGGAACATAACACAAAAATTGAAGTTGATTTAAGAAAGGAAGGAGGTATTCATCACGAAGAAGATCATTTTGAAAAACTAAAACCTTATATCTCAAACTTTGAGTATGACTATCTAATGACCAAAGGCAACAAAGCATCACATTTATTAAGTATTCAATCTAAAGAACTATTAAAACTAAAACTAAAAGGGCAAATAGACGATTTTAGACATATGGAGTTAGAAAAAATATTGGGTGAATTTTATAACCTTCAAGGGAAATCAGAGCGGATTAAAAATTTCCCTTTCCCTAGGCAATATGCCTCTGTTAACTATATTTTTGTTTGGATTTTCTTGTTTTTACTACCCTTTGGAATGCTCAATATTTTTTCAGATTCCGCTCACTCAAATTCAAGTTGGCTAGTATTTCCTTTTACATTACTCGTTTCTTGGGTTTTTATTTTAATGGAAATGATTGGTGATTATTCAGAAAACCCATTTGAAGGCTTGTATAATGACGTACCAATTTCATCAATGGCTAGATCTATAGAAATCGATATTAGACAAATGTTAGATGAAACGGATTTGCCAAAACCTATTGAACCCGTTGGAAAATATAAAATTATGCTTTAGCCAAAATAATGGACTCTTCATATTAGGAATAAAATAAAAAATAGTAACTATTTACATGTTTTAAAAGCAAATAAATATCATTAATTTTTTATTTACTATTATAAAATATTAACTTTGGTTTCCAACGTTATATACTTAATTTTCAAAATTTTTTACACTTATAAAAAATCTACTAATGAAATCAATTCTTACTTTTCTTGTTATTTTAATTTCGTTTCATCAGCTCTATTCTCAAAAAATAGATAGTACTCAAATAGGAAAAGAATATCCTTATGTTTTACCAATTTTAGGAAAAAAAGCCTACGCTAAAGGTTATGAACTTCAGAAGCCTTTTGGTATCATGTTAGGGAGCGTATTTAACAAACAAGGTCTTATATTAGAAAATTTTGAAATGGCATTAAGTGATGATGGCAGCACACCAGAGACTTATTTCCCTTTAAATGGTATTTTAGATTTCGGACCATCAGAAGGTAGAGTTAGTACCATTAATGTAAGAGCAGATGCTTGGATTTTACCTTTTTTATCTGTTGGCGTTTATTATGGTGGCGTTTGGGGAGAACAAACCATTTCTTTTAGTGTTTTAGGAAGTAATCTCATTGAAAGTACTACCGACATTACAGGAAAGTATTATGGTCTTAACCTTTTAGCAGTTGCCCCAGTTGGTCCAGTGGCTATAGCTGCAGATTATTCATGGTCTTGGACTACCAATGACCGATTAGACAGACCTGTTTTAGTAAATGTTAGCGGTATAAGAGTTATCAAACGGTTTATGTCAAAAAAGAAAGGACGTTTTTGGGCTGTTTGGGGAGGAGCACAATTCCAAAAGTTAGATAATCGTACGTCTGGAAATATTGCCTTAGATGAAGCTCTAGGAATTTCAGAGCAAGACAAGCAATTGATTGACGATAGATGGGGAAGTTTTCAAAACAATGAAATACCTAATGGTAATGGAGATTATTGGGATGAATTAAATGTTTTCGAACAAGCGATACATGAGAAAGCTTATAACTTAGTGAGTGGATTAGTTGACACGACAGTTTTCTACAAATTCGACAAAAAATTGGAATATGAATGGAATATGCTTTTGGGTTTTAACTATCAGCACAGTCCTGTTTGGCAATTTAGAGGCGAATATGGTTTCTTAAAATCAAAACAACAATTAATGCTTTCAATTAATTACAGATTTGGGTTTTAATAATGATAATAATGAATACTAAAAAAACTTTTTCCAAACTAATTGCAATACTATTACTTGTAAGTATTGTGATTCCAACAGTAAACTCACAAACTAAAAAAGAAAAACCAAAATTCGATGCACTAGAATGGCGCTTCATTGGGCCTATGGTTGGCACACGTGCTTCTGTAGTTTTGGGGCATCCAACAGAACCAAATGTATTTTTTCAAGGCTCTAGTAATGGTCTTTGGAAAACAGAAGATGCAGGCACTTATTGGGAACCTGTTGGTGATGACGTTTTTAAATCTGGAAATATCGGAGCGATGGAAATCTCAGAATCCAACCCAGAAATCATGTACGTTGGAATGGGAGAACCGCAAATGCGTAATAATGTAAGTTGGGGAGATGGCGTGTACAAATCTACTGATGGTGGAAAAACCTGGACTCACCTAGGCTTGGAAGAAACTCATCATATTTCTCAAGTTCGCATTCACCCAACCAATCCTGATATTGTGTACATAGGAGCCTTTGGTCACGCTTTTGGTCCAAACCCAGAAAGAGGTGTTTTTAAAACTACCGATGGAGGGAAAACTTGGAAGAAAGTATTGTATAAAAGTGACAAAGCCGGAGTAATAGATTTGGTAATGAATCCATCAAATCCAGAAGAATTATTTGCTTCAGTTTGGGAATTTGAGCGTAAAGCTTGGGGACCAAAAACAGGTGGACCAGATAGTGGACTATGGAAGTCTGTAAACGGCGGTGAAAATTGGACTGAAATAACTTACAACAATGGATTACCAGAAGGAGGACGTGGAAGAACAGGATTTACAATGTCTGCCGCAGATGCGAAAAAAGTATATGCCTTAGTAGATTCTGAAACTAAACCTGGTCTATATGAGTCTACAGATTTAGGCGAAAACTGGAAGCTTGTATCCAACAATTTTCAAATTATAGGACGCCCATTTTATTACAGTCATATTTATGCAAGTCCACATGATGCCAACGAACTTTGGTCTCCAAACAATCGAATGTTTATGACTAAAGATGGTGGGGAAACTTGGATATTAGAACCGGGTATTAAAGATGATTTTCATGATATATGGATTTGTCCAAAAGACCCTAATAGAATGATCGCTACGAATGACGGTGGTTGTCAAGTAACAATGACTCGAGGAAAAACTTGGTCTAGCCAATACACACAAAAAGTATCTCAATTTTACCGTGTAAATGTAGATAATGACTTTCCTTATAATGTCTACGGAAGTGTACAAGATCTTTTGGCTTATAAAATGCCAAGTGCTTCACGTTGGGGAGGAATTTCTGGTTACGAAACAACTCAAGTTAGTAATGGAGAGATTAGCAGTGTTATACCTAATCCAGACGACAACAATATTGTGTACAATATTTCTGGAGGTGCTCCTTTTGGTAGTGGCGCTCCATTTACAGTTAATAACCTTGCAACAGGTCAAAATGAAGTACGCTCTGTTTGGCCTGTGCCTTTATTTGGTTTGAATGGATATGACTTAAAGTATAGATTCAATTGGGATACTCCTTATTTTGTATCACCACATGATTCAAAGACAATTTATCTAGGTGGGAATGTGTTATTTAAGACTACTGATGAAGGATTAAATTGGGAAGTAATCAGTCCGGATTTAACCAATGATATAAAAGAAAGACAAAAAATTACCGGTACACCTTGGTTATCAGAATATTTTGGTCAGGAAATTCACAGCACTATTAAACGTGTAATAGAATCGCCTTTAAAACAAGGTGTTATTTGGTCTGGTTCAGATGACGGAAAAATTTACATTACCAAAGATGGTGGCGGTAATTGGGAAGACATCAGTATTATTGATGGAGTTCCAGAATTTTCGCAAGTGTACGAAATTGAACCATCACCGCATGATGCAGCTACTGCCTATGTGGTGTTTTCAAATTTTAACACTTATGACGATTACAAACCATACATCTTTAAAACAACAGATTATGGTAAATCGTGGACTAATCTATCTGCAAATTTCCCACAAGGCGAAATTACCAGAACTATTAGGGAAGATAAAATAGATAAAGGACTTTTGTTTATTGGTACAGAAACAGGTGTTTATTACTCTATAAATGATGGCCAAAAATGGGATAAGTTAAAGTCGAACTTGCCTGCTGTTCCTGTTGTTGATATGGTTATAAAGGATGTAGATTTAGTAATTGCAACCAACGGTCGTGGAATCTGGATTATGGATGATATTACACCATTACGAAAACATATAACTACATTAAATGTTAAAAATGCGCAGCTTTATCCAATCTCGGATCATACCCGTTTTGGATATAACTGGTGGTTAGATTATGTACCAGGTGGTGACCCAGGAGATAAAAAAAATTACTTTGTACAGAATATGCGTCCAGGATTAACCTATTATGAAATTGGTTTTACACCAATAAATGGTGAAAGAAAGCGTAAGTTTATTGATGCTGGTGATCCAAAACCATTAGGTGCTGTACTTTATTTTAAATTGGCAAAAGAACCTAAAGATATTAGTTTGGTCATCTTAGATAAAAATGGCAATGAAATTAGAAACTACACCAAAGATCATATGAGTTTAAATTATGGAACTGATGGCGGTTTCAACACTGGCTTAAATAAATTTGTTTGGGATATGCGCATCAACCGTGTTACGGGAGTACCTAAACGTCCGCCAACAGCAATATCTCCAATTGTAGCTCCAGGAATATTCACTGCAAAATTAACAGTAGATGGCGTTGTAGAAACTCAAGATTTTGAGATTTTCATGAATCCAAAAGAGACCTACACGCAAGAACAGGCAGATGCTAAATTTGCCTTCTGGATGGAGATGTATTCTACAGCAGAAAAATCTACTCAAAAAGTTATTGCTGCTTTAAAAGTAAAAGAAGAAGTTGCTTCAAAATTAGAAACGTATAAATCTAGTGGAGCAAATGCTAGTAAAATCAAAAAAGCTGAAGCTCAGGTTAAAGTGGTTACAGATATTGTAAACAATTATGAAGGTACTTATGTTTCTACTGGTAGAACATTGGCAGAGGTTATTAATTTACCAGCAACTATACTTTTTAAAATGTCGTTTATGAGTGGTATTTTGGATCATTCTGAAGGACCTGTTACTCAGAGTATGAAAACAGAGTTTCAGCAATTAATTAGAGGTGCAAAAGTAGCTGATGACCAATACAATGTTGCCATTGAAAAAGAATTGAAAAAATTAGACAAACTCTTAAAGTAATTTAATATTGTAAAGATGAAAGCAGGTTGTTTTTCTCTTTATTTTCTTAATGAAAACAAAACGACAACAACAAGCCAAAACTCTAAGATTGTTTAGAAAAACACATCGTACTATGGGGATTTTCCTTTTTTTATTTTTCTTTATTGTATCTATCAGTGGTGTTTTATTAGGTTGGAAAAAGCACAGTGGTGAAATCATAACACCTAAAAGTTATAAAGGAACATCCTACGATTTTAATAGATGGATGTCTTTGGAAAAATTACATTTTATTTCAGACTCTTTAATTCAGAATATTTTAAGTTCAGACTATTCATTAACTTTAGACAAGATTGAAGTGAAAAAAGACAAAGGAATGATCAAATTTGTATACAAACAAGATTATTGGGGAGTACAATTAGACGGTGCCACAGGTGAACTTTTAAATTTAGGAAAACGAAATTCAGATGTAATTGAAAACATACATGATGGCTCTATTATCGACAAATACTTAGGCACAAAAGGCTATTTTAAATTATTCTATTCATCACTTATGGGTATAGCTCTTTTTACTTTTTCAGCCTCTGGATTTTGGCTGTGGTATGGGCCAAAAAGAATGAAAAAGAATGAAAAAGAAAATAAACAACTTGAATAATTAATTATGAAATCATTAAAAATAATTGCGTCAATATTTATAATGTCCTGTTTAACCACAAATATGTACGCGCAAGAAGAGAATCAAACAAATGAACAGCCAGAAAGTTCTGATGACATTGCAGAAAAATTAAACAATCCTACAGCTGCAATTGGATCATTAACTGGTTTAATTGACTTCAAAACTTTTGATGGAGATTTACCAATGGCAGGAGAACAAACAGCGTGGTCGTTTACCTTTCAACCTTCATTACCCAAACCATTAAAAAATGGTAAAAACCTATTGTTTCGACCAGCAATCCCCATTTTACTAAAGCAACCTGTATATAACGGAACTAATTTTGAAAATGCTGGAGTGAATCTTGGTGATATCGGTTTTGATTTAGCTATCGGTTCAACTTCCGATAAAGGAATCCTCTTTCTTGCAGGACTCGTTGGGTCTATACCTACAGCTACTTCATCTGATTTAAGAGGTCAATGGGCTTTTGGACCAGAAATTATGATTGGTAAATTGAGTAAAAAATATATAGTTGGTGCTTTAATATCTCAAAAATGGGATGTAGAGAGTGGTCCTGAAAAAACGAGTGTACTTGGTGGACAATATTTTATGTTTTTCCCCATTGGAAAAGGAAGAACTTTGGGTGCAGCTCCAAATTATTCATACAATTGGGTTAGCAAACAATTTACATTTCCCCTAGGAGTTGGGTACAGTTCTGTAACCAAATTTGGAAATATGCCATTTAAATATGGATTTCAAGTGCATTATTATGTTGCAAAATCAGATTTGTTTGCTCCACAATGGCAATTTAGAATTCAATTAACTCCTGTGATTAATTTACCTTGGAAATAATAATAATAATAATAAATAATAATTATGAAAAAAATTAAATTAATTACATCCGTTCTTATTGTTGGATTCATCATCATAGCTTTTGTTTCTCCTTTTAGTGAAGAAAGTAAAACATGGAAATCCTCTGAAAAGGCAGCTAAATTTGTAAAAGAGAATATTATAATTGATTTTTACGCACCTCCTTTTGGAATAGGTTGGAATGAATCATCACAATTACATACTTATATGGAACGTGCCTTGGAAGCAGGCATAACCGGAGCATCAATTACACTTGCACCAACTTATTTTACTTGGGAACAATATCAAAAAGAACATGCAAATTGGCAAAACACCATGTTAGAGAAGCCTGATAATTTTCTCTTTGTACACAGTGTTCAAGATATTGAACGCGCACATAAAGAAGGTAAATATGCCGTGATTTGGAACAACCAAACGAGTACAGTAATTGATGGTGATCTTACTAAAATCGCTACGCTTAGAGCAATGGGACTTTCGAGTATGCAATTGGTGTATAACGGAACCTATCGTGCTGGTGATGGCGTAATTTCATACTTACATGGAACCGACCGAGGACTTACATCTTGGGGAGAAAAGGTGATTGATGAGATGGTAAAACATGGAATTATAGTTGATTTAAGCCATACTGGAAGAAATACCTGCGCAGATATTATTACTTACATGACCAAAAATTACCCAGGAGTTCCCGTAATTTATTCACACTCATTACCCCATGGATTATATGAAAACGAACCAGAGGCTACAGAAAAAGGATGTTATAGAAATATTACCGACGAACAAGCATTAGCCGCAGCAAAACTAGGTGGAGTTGTTGCTCCAACATTTACAGAGTGGATGATGGATGGTCTTTGGCCAGATGATATTGAACCTAAACAATGTGCCAATATGATTGATTATTATATAAAATTAATTGGTGTAGACCATGTAGGAATTGCTACAGATGATATGTTTATATTAAGTTTGGTAAAAGATTTTGCCGCTGCCAACCCTAAAGCCTATGATGATGATGGTTATATGTTAGATGCATTTGATAAAGGCGCAGATGGTTGTGGCGAACTGGCTAAAATATTAGCTGCCGTTACCGATGAATTATGGAAGATGGGCTATTCTGATGAAGACATAGCAAAAGTCTATGGAGGCAATATGATGCGAGTATATGGCCAGGTTTGGAAATAAAATAAATTATTTAATTAAAATGGAGTTAAAAATGAAAAATTTTACAAAAGTATTGATGTTGTTTTTAATAGTTTTTATTTATAGCAACACAAGTATCGCACAGGAAAAACAAGCGAAGCGAAACCAACTTGCGTCCCTCCCAGCCGAGTCTGTCAGACCAGATCACCTAAATGCACTTCAGTGGCGAAATATCGGTCCAGACGTTGGTTCGCGCGTGTCCGCAGTTGCTGGGCACCCAACGAATTCTGCAGTCTTCTACTCTGGAAATGCATACAGCGGAGTGTGGGAAACCACGGACGGTGGACAGTACTGGGAGAATATCTCCGATGGTTTCTTCACTTCGGGATCGATCGGTGCCATTGCTGTGTCGCAGTCTAAACCCGATGTCATTTATGTCGGCACTGGTGAGGGAAATATGCGTAATGACGTT
>Ga0190293_1000824_pt1 | contig 11028 bp, 9 predicted proteins | sample 48693001_MG_FD_161671 | JGI IMG/M metagenome (GOLD analysis project Ga0190293, IMG submission 161671) | Hydrothermal vent microbial mat bacterial communities from Southern Trench, Guaymas Basin, Mexico - 4869-30-0-1_MG | ecosystem: Environmental > Aquatic > Marine > Hydrothermal vents > Microbial... | reverse complement strand
TGCTTTCCGCCACGACTTTTAATAATCTGGGCCATGGTTTCACCACTGATTTTATCAGCATCCTCAAATTGGCCCTCTCTGGCATTGCGGGTTGGAAATGCTCCGGCTGCATTAATGGGTTCCACCCACATTGCTCTCCTTGATTCCACCGGTCAAAGGGCTTTTTGCCCCAATGGACAGCCTGGAAGAATTGACAAGGGGAGAACCACTCAAATACCCGGGCGAAAAAATCAGTTTATTTTCAGACCCCAGAGGATCACACATTGGAGGTACTTCTTTGTTAATAAAAAAAGATGTCAGCCCGCGCCCGCCCATTCCAGTGAAGGCTGGTTCAATCTCTTCATTGGTGATTGTTCCGGTTGCCATATCGACCCTAATAATTTTCATGTCACTCCTTTCTATTCCAGTTTTCCACGTTCTTTTTTCAAAACGGTTATCTATAAAGCGATACCGCGTACAGAGGTCTGCGGGGGTTCGTTTTAAAGTCGGGCAACTGTCTGAGCTCGTTAGGCGCCGTTAGGCCCGCAGCATAAACAAGATGGTTACAAAGACATAACCAGTCGTTATTTAAAAGCATATCTAAATACGACTGCAGCGGCGGGCCTTACGGCGCCTTAGGAGCGAGTTTTGGCCGGCTTTAAAGCGAATTTCCGCAGACCGCCGAAACAACCCAGCTTGAGTTTTGCGATAACCGGCTTTTTCAAAGCGGGTACCACCTCAAAGAGGTCACCGATTAATCAAGCCTTGATTGATTTTCCTTCGGGATCATAAGGTGCTCGTAAGTGAATTGTGACAGGATATTTTTTATCTTCCACTTCTATTTCATATTTATTACCCATGATCCACTCATCGGTGATACCGTCTTCATTGGAGAGATAGACCATGCCAATGGCGTGACCCGTAACATGAGAATAAGAGCCATGTGTGTTTTCGCCCACAATTTCCCCATTACAATAAAGGGGTTCATCATGGTAGATTAAAGGTTCTGGGTCGTCGATGGTAAAGATGACCAGTTTTCTCTTGATACCTTCTTTCTTTTGTTTAAGAAGTGCATCTTTACCGATAAAATCGTCCTTGTTGAGCTTGACCGCAAAACCAAGACCAGCTTCAAAAGGAGTATCATCAGGTGTAATGTCCCCACTCCAATGCCGGTACCCCTTTTCCATTCGAAGGGAATCCACAGCGTGGAGGCCGCATGGTTTGACATTGAATTCTTTCCCTGCATCCATGAGCGCATCAAATATTCCCTGTGCTAAGGGTGTGGGGATATAAAGCTCCCAACCCAGTTCTCCCACAAAACTCATCCGGATGGCAAAGGCGCCGGCATATCCAATATGAATCTCCTTGGCCGTGGCAAAGGGAAAAGCATCATTGGAAAGATCGGTATCGGTGATTTTACTCAGAAGATCCCTTGACTTCGGGCCCATAACGCCCAACATGGTATAGGACCAGGTAACATCGGTTAGAACGGCATGGGCATCTATGGGTATGTGGCGTTTGATCCAGTCGAAATCCCGCACAGTGGTGGCCCCAGCCGTCACAATGAAGAATTTGTCCTCCTCCATTTTTGTTACTGTTAAATCCGCTTCGATGCCACCCCTTTCATTGAGCATCTGGGTGTAGACAACTTTACCTACAGGTACGGCCACATCATTACCACACAATGTCTGGAGGACCTTTTGGGCATTCCTGCCCTGGAAAAGAAATTTGCCCATGGACGTCAGATCATATATGCCGACATTTTCACGGATATTCATGTGCTCCCGGGCAGAATATTCAAACCAGTTCTGACGTCCCCAGCTGTACTCATATTTAGGTTCCACACCTTCGGGGGCAAACCAGTTCGCTCGTTCCCAGCCCGAAACCACGCCAAAGCAGGCTCCCAGATCCTTTAACCGGTCATGGATAGGCGTTTTTAATACATCTCTGGATGAAGTGGGCTGTTTAAAAGGCCAGTGGTCAGTATAGAGATTGCCTACAGACTCCACATTGACACGCTCTTCAATATATTTAAGATTGTTTTGCCAGGGGTTGTATCGCCGTACATCCACGGGCCAGAGATCCACTTCAGGATACCCCTGAACAATCCAGGTGGCAATGGCCATGCCGGCGCCGCCGGCACTGGTGATGCCAACCGAATTCATGCCGCAGGCCACAAAAAAGTTTTTTACGCCCGGTGCTTCTCCCAGAAGATAAGAGGTGTCCGGAGTAAAGCTTTCAGGTACCGTGGTGAGATTGGTGACACCGATTTCAGCAAAAGCAGGAACCCGGATGATGGCATTTTTAATGAACAGATCCATCTGATCCCAGTCTTCATCCAGTTGGGTATGTTCAAAATTCTCCGGAATGCCTTTCACCCCCCAAGTCTTTGCATTGGGTTCGAATCCGCCCATGAGAAGACCACCCATCTCTTCCTTGATATAAATATAACCGTCCATGTCCCTGAGATATGGCATATCTTTGTATACGCCTTCCATGGGTTCGGTGGTCATGTGCATATGCTCGGCTGCAACAAGGGGGAGGCTTACGCCCACCATTTTGCCAACCTCTCTTCCCCACATTCCGGCACAGTTGACTATATACTCACACCGGATATCACCCTTGTCTGTTTTTACAGCGTTTACTGCACCCTGGCTGACGTCGATATCAAGGACCTTAATATTTTCCAGGATGGTGACTCCCCCCATGCGCGCACCCTTGGCCAGAGCTTGTGTCGTATCCTCCGGATTGGTCACACCGTCATCGGGCTGGTACCATGCACCGGTCAAATCACCGGTTTCCATGACCGGGAAAAGACGTTTAGCCTCCTCCATGCTGATTTCCTCCATCTTGATACCGAAGGCCCGTGCCATACCCAGGGATCTTAAGTATTCACTTCTTCTGGCAGGGGTTCGGGACACACGGATGGAGCCGTTTCGTTTATAACCGGTGGGCTGACCGGTTTTTGCTTCAAGTCCGGCATAGAGGTCTGCACCGTACTTGGCCAGCTTGGTCAGGGGGCTCGTGGACCATAATTGCCCCAAAAGACCGGCTGCCGCCCAGGACGTTCCAGAAGAAATTTTTTTTCGTTCCAGCAGCACCACATCTTTCCACCCCTGTTCCACCAAGTGATAGGCCGTGCTGCAACCTACAATACCGCCTCCGATAATAACTACCTGGGCCTGGGTGGGTAATTGACTGTTCATCTTTTAACTCCTAACGTTAAAGTGTTTTTTAATACCTTCATCAAAATTATCTTTTGTTAATTTGATTAAGACCTGAACTGAGCGATTTTTCCCGAAGAGGTGTGCCGAAATCTTGATGGAGAAGGTTTCGCAAAAAACACAGGCATACCCGTGGATCTGTCGAGGCTTTTTGCGAATCCTCGGTCCGCAAGAGATCGGTGCAGATCGAGATAAAAATCGCTCAATTCAGGTAAGAATAAATCGGGGAACGGCTCATGGCCACAACCGGCCCGAATGTCTTCGAACACGCTATTACTTAGATCGTATGACACTAATTTTTTTCCATGTCAATTTTCTCTTCTACTTATTTAAATTGTAACAAAAGTAAGCTTTCCTAACGGTTTCGATGATTTGATCTATGGTGATATCTAGCTTTTGTGGAAAGCTACCAACAGCTTATTTCTGAATGGCATAATAAATTCAAGGACAAGGGTCTTACAGCCCTGGTCGGATGCGGGTCGTCACCCGGGCTCGCCAATGGGATTGCTTTCCAGCGAACCGCGAACAGTTAAAGATGTTTCCATCGTACCCATGGATCTGGTACTTGATCTGTGCCCGCCTGCCCCCAAATATCCGGATGAAATAAAGGCCATTATCGATGAAGGTGTGATCACGGAAGAGGCCGCTTTTCTGGTCCGGGTGGATGGCCACAAGGAAGGAAAGCCTGTGAGAATCGATTCTTACGCCAATGCACCGGGTCTGGTGGAAAGTTTTGAATTGTCAGAACTGAGCCACGAAGCCTATATGACGGGTCAGTGCGCTGCAGTTTTCGTTAAAATGATGGTGGAAAACACCTTTTTGAAAAAGGGCGTGTATGTTCCGGAGCAGCTCGATGCCGATACACGCATCTATTTTTTTAAGGAACTCGCTAAGCTGGGTGTCACGGTGGATGAGATCATTGAAGCGGAGAAAGATTGAGATTTCATGGAAACGGCGAATTACTTTTGCCGTATTTTATTTATTGACTCCCAGACCTCTTTAACCTGCTTCTTTGTGTCTTCCAGTGTCCCTTCATTGTCTATCACAAAATCGGCGTAACTCGCTTTTTCATCGATGGGGAGTTGGGATTTCATAATATTTTCAGCGTCGGCTTCGGTGATTCCGTCACGTGCGGCGAGTCGTTCTGCCTGAGTTTGCGGCTTTACATGTACCACCAGCAGTTTGTCGAAAAGAAACTGAAGGTTCAACTCGATGAGAAGCGGCACCGATACCTGAATCACGGCATCGGGCTGCTTTTGGGTTATCTGTTCTATTCCCTTAAAAAATTCGTCATAAATATAAGGGTGGGTAAAACTTTCCAGTTTTTTTCGCTTCTCCATATCACTGAACACGACATTGGATAGTTTTTTCCGGTCCAGTTCGCCATTTTCCTGCAGGACCTGCTTCCCAAAATAATCCACGATATCCTTATATCCCTGGGTTCCGGGTTCCACCACCTGTCGTGCCAAAAGATCAAAATCGATGAGCGGCGCACCCAATGCCGACAGCATATCGGAAACCGATGATTTGCCGCTGGCAATGCCGCCCGTAACGCCCAGCAGCAGATGATTGCCGTTTCCTTTCAGTTTTTCCGAGACTTCCTCCAGTCCTGCATAGCTGGCCGGAAACATGGGGCCCACATCCCCCTCGGCGCCGGCGAAGCTGATGGGATAGCGAACACCCCTGCGGTAAAGCGTCTCCAGGCCTGCTAAAGCCTTGGTCATCATATCCTTGGGAATGGCCATCACCAGGTCTTCGTCCTGGGCATGGCCATACCGACGCTCTCCATAACAGGGAATGGTCAGAGAGGGTTTGCCCGATTCGTAGCAGCGGGCAATGGCATCCGAACAGGAAGACTCCCCGACGCAGAAGAACTGCATCACCTCGTAATCTTCGAACTGGAGTGCATTGATCAGCAGAATCATCTGGGCAGGGTTGGCATAAATGAGAACGATATCCGGCTCAAAGGGTTTGTACACCAGAGGTGCCATGGCAACGGCCTCATATTTTCCCAGGGGAAGTCGGGGTATGGAGGCTTCATACTTCCTGGCATCTTTTTTGGTTTTGACCCAGACAATACTTCTGAAGGTGCCATCCTTACAGATCTCGGGGTTGTCACAAAGACCCAGAATGGAAGGACACGCGTCAAATAGAAAATCATCCAGATCGGCCCCGACTGTCCAGTCGAAATTTCTGACCAGGGTGATCAACTGACAGAGGGTCGATTTATGCTGGGTTCGGCGAAGAAAGGGGATCTGCTTCAATTCCTCTTTTTTGGCCAGCATCTTAAATGCCACGGGAAACGATTTCAGCCGCAGCAACTGCTCCATTCTTCGGACCACTTTTTCCCAGTCAATTTTTTTATTTGTCATCTTGCACTCTCCTTCACTTCTCAGATCTCCAGAATACCATTTATTGCCACAAAGACGCCAAGGTTCTAAGGCTTTTCATTCTTTGCGACTTGAGCCTTGGTGGCAATATTATATCGGAATTTACAGGGTGTATAGTTGCCGCGCTTTAAGGCTTCGACAAGCTCCTCTTCATTCCCGATCTTCACATCAAAGCAAGTCGCATACTTGCCGACACCAGCCACGTCATGGGCATCGCTGCCGCCCGTAGCCGGCATGCCCAGTCCGGCTGCCACTTTACCGGCAAAGACATTTTCCCTCTCGGTCACTTTTCCGTTCAAAATTTCAAGGGCATTCACTTGTTTCAATGCCGGGCGTTGCATGGCCTTTTCGACGGTCAACCCGATTTCGTTGGTGTTGAATATCAGGAATCCCCTGAAGGGGTGGGCAGCAATAATAAAGCCGTTGGCATCGTCGACTAGCTGTTTCAGCTCCTTAAGCTTGATGATGCCCTGAACATCTTTGTGCATGCCGAATACGAGCATGTCTCCCTGATCCGTGGTAATTTCATTTCCGTTGAACACCAGGATGCCATGTTTCTCACTCAGCGTATGGATATCGGCTGTTTTCCATACATAGTTGTGGTCGGTAATGCATACGGCGTCCAGGCCGATTCTTCCGGCTTCCTGCAACATTTCATCGACGGACGATGAACTGCACTGAGAGGCCGGAAATGTGTGGATGTGCAGATCCACGCAAAATCCGTTCAAGCCCTCAAGGATTTTCTTTTCTTTGGTAGCTTGTTTTTCCGGTCTATCCGGCTGGACGCTGACCCGGGCTTCCGGCTTGTCTTTAGGGACAACCGGGGCATTGCCGGCAAGGTATTCCTCGAACGTCAGATCGGGCTGGTCCTTTCCGGCAGCTTCGAACTTGAGCATGTCCACGGCATCTTCAGCGGCGTTGCAGCATTCGATGATCAGGTTGGCGAAATGCGGGCAGGCTTTGCGCCCCACATGTTTGTTGACGTGCTGAGTGAAGTCATCGCTGTCGATCTTAATGCCGATGGCGTTTTTAAGAAAAGGGATGGCCCGCCGGCATTCTGAATTTTCTGCCCGGATCCATTTGCCATCGATGGCACGGATAGCATGGTCATCGATGCCGATGACCATATCGATTTCAATTTGGTAAATATGATCGTCCAGGGTGCCATGGACGGCCAGGGTCCCGTCGTTGTTGTTGATGATGTTGACCAGTTTGGTTCTCTGAAATTTCAGCATGTTCTGTATACCCTAATTGCAGGTTATGGCGGATCGATTCCTTCTACTATGGGACTCCCTGGCGCAAACGCGGCACAGCTGTTGTAGAGCCGGATGTTTTCCTTTACCATTTTGGCAAAGAACTCTTTCTCCTTGGCCAATTCTTCAGGGACTAAGCCCAACATGTCCTTAGTGAATGCGAGGATCACCGCGTGGCAGCACTCCTCCACCAGCCCTGCAACTTCATTGCAATCTGTAATTTCACCCACCAATCCGCGAATTATTTTTTTCATGCCGGCGCCGATGCGTACGCCGACAACCTTTTCCAGGGCTCTCTCGATCCCGCTGCACTCATCCCGACTGAACCTCGTAAAAGTTCCCTTGGCATCGATGATCTCCAGCTCGGGCAGACGAATACGGAGAGTCACCTCGGCATCGGTCAGAGAATCCTGAAGACGGCAGGTAGCGGCAAGGGTGGTCTCATCGATCTGCTCGACACTGGCGGCTCGATTTCTTGAATAGCACAGCAAATTAGCCATGATTGTATACTCCAGACATTAAATATATGTCACTGTAATTGCGAATCGAAGCACTAAGGACGATATGTCTCCGGCAATACGGCTTGGTCTGACCATTCCTCAGGAAATTTTTGGTCAGGGTTCTCTTCCAGTTTTTGCTTCCGTTTTTGTAAACCAGGCCGGGCGAATTCCATATGGCCTTCCTTCAGCGTCCGGCCGTTAATGACTGCTTCCGAACGCAAGCGGTGCCCCACGGTTCTTTCCATCTGGCGTCCCAGCCAGAGTATTCGGTCTACATCATAGCCGTGTTCGATGCCCATCTCGTCAATCTGAACCAGTAGGTCTTCCAGGCAGGTCAGCCCGACAAAGCGGGGATCCTTATAGTAGTAGTCCCCTGTTCCAGGAACCGGGCAGTCATCCAGAAAGTTGGCTGGCTGCCCGCCCATGCCACCGATGGTGGCTTCGAACTGGGTAATCCCGGCCTGAAGGGCCGCCAGGATAGATGCGGATGCCACGCGTTTGGTTTCGTGGAAGTGAGCCAGATGCAGGTCGGTATTGGGTATAGCATCAAGAATCATCGAAAAATAGCGATATACATCGGGAGCCGAGGCACTCCCGTCATGGTCGGCATGTTCGATATCGTGGGCGCCGATCTCCAGCCAGCGCTTGGTAAATTCAACGGCATCCTTCATGTCCGTGGCGCCTGCTATGGGACTGCCCCAGATGGTGCTGACCGTTCCACACATCATGATGCCCGCATCGGTACACTTTTTAATGCAGCGTTCGGCTTCGGCCCAATAGTCCGGCAGGGTTGTACCGGAATTGGCAAAGTGATGTTCCTCCTCGGTTGACACCATCATGAGAATACGATCCGGCCCGACGCCTTTCTTTTTCAGCTCAATGGCCTTGTCCACCGACCCTTCGCGGATTGTAACCGCCGTTATCACAATATCATCGATATCGATACCCTTCCTGGCACAGCGCTTTTTGAAGCGGTCGCTGCGCAAGTGAGCCAGGATCTCCTCGGCATCACTGAACTGCGGCATCAGATAAATATTACCAAGATTGGTCACTTCGATGTTGCGGCAGCCGGCAAAAATGAGTTCCTCAGCATAAAAAATCTTAGCTCGTGTGGAGATAAATTTTTCCAGATGCTGAAAGCCATCTCTGATAGTGATGTCCCCGATGGTAACTTTTCTGGGCATCCGTGGAAATATTTTCCAGTAATCATATTCCGTCATTCTTTTACTCCTTTCTTGTTTCAGGTAAAACGAATTTTTATCACGAAAACACGAAAGTACGAAACCACGAAAAAAAGATGATTAATATAATCTTTTGAAGATCACCAATTTATTTTTGGAGGTGACACTCAATTTTAATTATTTTCGTGTTTTCCAGATTTCGTGTTTTCGTGATTGAAGTTGTATTTCTCTAAGTTCGTCATTCTAAAATTCTACTTGCCTTTATAAACCGGTTTACGCTTTTCGCGAAAGGCGGCAAGACCCTCCAGCCGATCTTCTGTGGGGATGGTGATCCAGTATGCATTTGATTCAATAGCCAGGCCCGTGTGCAGGTCTGTTTCCAGGCCACAATTGATGGCATATTTGGCCTGCTCGATGGCGATGGGACCGGCTTCGCATATGGTTTCCGCCATTGCAACAGCTTCATCCAGCAGCCCTTCAGGTGGACAAATTCGATTAACAAGCCCGATTCTCAGCGCTTCTGCAGCATCGATACGCTGACCCATAAAAATGAGTTCTTTGGCTTTTCCTTTTCCAACCAGCCTTGGCAGTCTCTGTGTCCCGCCGGCACCGGGTATAATGGCAAGCCGTGTTTCCGTAAGACCCATGGTTGCGCTCGAAGAGGCGATACGAATATCGCAGGCAAGAGCCAGTTCGGTCCCACCTCCCAGCGCAACGCCATTTATGGCCGCAATGACCGGCTTGTTCAGTTCCTCGATGGCAGTAAACAGGTTTCGGATGGTGGTGATGAATTCTTTCACCTGAATCGGTGACAACGTCACCCGCTCCTTTAAATCCGCCCCGGCACAAAAGGCTTTCTCTCCTACAGCGGAAATAATAACCACCCGAATGTCCGTATTGAAACGCACAGCTTCGATCTGCGCCTTCAAGGCATGCAGCATCTTGAAATTGAGCGAATTCATAATCGCCGGCCGATTCAGTGTGAGGATCAATATGCCGTTTTTTTCTTCCTCTAAGAGCACTTTTTCACTCATCATCCATTCCTCCGATAGAGTATTAATATATCTATATTGCTTGTTCCAAAACCAAGTCATCAAAGCGGCGAAGCCGCGCTCCATAAATTTTGCTCTGCAAAATTTATTTTAGCATCCAATATACCGTGATATAACAATCCGCTGCACTTCTGACGTACCTTCTCCGATCTCTAAAAGTTTCTGATCTCGATAAAATCTTTCCACGTCATATTCCTTCATCAGCCCATACCCGCCGTGAATCTGGACTGCATGATCGGCCACTCTTCCCATAACCTCGGAACAGTATAATTTGGCCATGGCAGCTTCTTTTTCAAATGATCTTTTGTGATCCCTCAGCCAGCAGGCTTTGTACAAAAGATTTCTGGCACACTCTATCTCCATGGCACAGTCTGCCAGCTTGAAAGCAATGGCCTGGAATTTTGAGATGGGCTGGCCAAACTGCCGGCGCTCCCTGGCATACTTCAAACCAGCTTCATAAGCTCCCTGTGCGCCGCCAAGCCCCATGGCAGCAATGGAAAGCCGCCCGCCATCAAGGGTCTGAAGCATCTGGTGAAAACCGTCTCCCTTGTTTCCCAGGATGTTCTCCTTGGGTATTCGAACGCTATCAAAATAGAGTTCTGCCGTACTGGAAGCACGCCACATCAATTTCCTGTGCATGGGAACAGCCTTGAATCCAGGTGTTCCATGTTCCACTAAAAAACAGGAATACTCCGGTTTCCCATTGGGTCTCGTGCCTGTTATCGCCTGTACCGTTACGCCCAGGGAAAGATCGCAGGCCGCATTGGTAATAAATATTTTCGAGCCGTTTAAAATCCATTCATTTCCTTCGAGTACAGCGGTGGTCTTGCTCCCCCCGGCATCTGATCCCGCGGTTGGCTCAGTCAGTCCAAATCCCCACAGTGCTTCTCCAGAGCAGAGCCTGGGAAGGTATCGTTTCTTTTGTTCATCATTGCCAAAATAGTAAAGGGGACCGATACCCAGGGAATTGCCGGCTGCTATGGTAGCTGCCTGAGATCCGTCGACCCTGGCGATTTCTTCGACGGCAATGATGTAGGAAAGATAATCCAAGCCCTGTCCCCCATATGCCTCAGGAACAATCATTCCGAAAAGACCGATTTCTCCCATTTTCAGCGTGATCCTGGATGAAAATTCTTCATTTTCATCTAATTCAGCGGCAATGGGTGCAATTTCTTTCTTGGCAAACTTGCGGACTTCTTTTCGAATCATTTCTTGCTCAATGCTTAGGTCAAAATCCACCCAGTCCTCCTTTAGCAACGAATTTACATAGTCAATGATGTTCCATGGCACCACATGAATATTGAACGAGCGCTCGGTCGGATTAACTTATTATTATTCGAGCTGTTTTGTCAACAGCTTTATATGAAATCCAAGCCTGCCTCCAGGCATAGGCGATTCCGGGCGAATCAATCATATCTATTTGATTTTATATTTATAAAATTTGAAACG
>Ga0190293_1000823_pt1 | contig 11029 bp, 9 predicted proteins | sample 48693001_MG_FD_161671 | JGI IMG/M metagenome (GOLD analysis project Ga0190293, IMG submission 161671) | Hydrothermal vent microbial mat bacterial communities from Southern Trench, Guaymas Basin, Mexico - 4869-30-0-1_MG | ecosystem: Environmental > Aquatic > Marine > Hydrothermal vents > Microbial... | reverse complement strand
AATTGTATCCATAGAATCTAAATTAAATATTACTTTTTCTAATACCATTCCTAATTGTGTTACAGTCAATTTAAAATTTACTAAGTTTGAGTCCCTTTCAAAATCTGAATTTTCATTAGATTTTTGGAATTTATTTGGAATTTCTCCCCACAATATTTGAGCGATATCATATGATTCTATAATATCAAAAATGGGTATTGAATTGCCAATATCAGAATTGTATTGGATATTTTTTTGCATATCCCACAAGGTTATTTCGCTCGGTAAGGCTTGAACAAAAAGTACTCTCCTGCCTAAAATATCTCTGAATTGAAGAAATGAACTATCGTTTTGGGTTGTAAATAAATAATTTAGTTTCCACGGCAAATTGCCTCTCGCAGACATCACGCCTTTGCCTTTACAGGTAATATACTTTTGTTTTAATTCATGATAAGATAAATCAGAAACTTCATCAACTACAATTTCGGGTACTTGACTGCAACTAATAAGAATAAAGACAATCGTAATCTGTATAAATAATAATCTATAGATCACGTATCTTATCAATAATTTGTTGATTTTCCGGATCGATTAATAACGCTTTCTCATAGTATTCTTGAGCTTCAGCTTTCTTGTTCATTTCAATTAATATATCACCTTTGTGCTCAAGTACTTCAACATTTGTATTATCGATTTCGAGTGATTGATTGATATATTTTAATGCTTTTTTTAAATCTCCCATCTTAAATAGAATCCAACCATAAGTATCAAGATATGCTGCTTGTTCTGGTGCTAACTCAATCGCCCTGCGGGAATACTTTTTTGATAATTCATATTTATCGCCTCGTTCAACCAAACTATATGCATAATTATTATAAGCTTGCGCATCGGTGCTATCGGTCTGAATTAATTGCTGATATATTCCATCGGAAATAGCAAAATTATCAAGATTCTCATTAACAATTGCGAGTAGATGCAACGTATTTCGGGAATTGGGTGCAATTTGTCGTGCATTATCAAGAAACACAGCTGCCATCTTATAATTTTTTACAAAGTTATAACTCATACCTAATAAGTATTGAATAGAGTATTCATCCGGAAAATCAGCAGCAGCCGGAGACAAAATAGATATAGCTTTTTGATTGTCATCCTGATCAAGTGCTATTAGAGCGCTGTTAATAATTCCTTGCGGGTTTTCAGGATGAGCAAGTGCCATTTTATCAGCAAATAATTGAGCTTTATTATATTCCTTTTTCTCACGATATATTGTAGATAACAAATGTAAACCGGCAGTATTTGTACTATCTTCCTCTAATATTTCTTGAAAAACTGCTATCGCATCATCATCTTTTCCTAATTCGCTATATAATACTCCTAATTGAATCAAATTTTCTGTAATTGGTCCATCAATTTCAATAATCTGTTTTACCAATTTAACTGCTTCTTCAGGATTATTTAATTTTACATTAATATCTGCATAAGCACTTAAATAATTTACATTTAGACTATCTATATTTAATAATTTTTCATAAAATTCATCAGCTTGATTAAAGTCGCCAAGGCGATGTGTTATATCTGCTGCCAATTCCAATGCTTGAATATTTTCGCTATCGATATCATACACAGATTTATAATACTCAATTGCTAAATCATATTTCTTTTGAATTTTCGCAAGATCACCGAGCGCAAATAAATAATCTTTACTACCGGGATTTAATTCTAATAATATTTTATATTGTTCTTCAGATTTAGGAAAATCCTGGAGACGGAAAAGCTGTTCTGCCATGACTTCTCGATTAGCAGTGTTATTCGGTTCAATTTCAATGGCAGATTCCAAATATTCCATTGCTCTTTCAGGTTTTTTCAAATTCCAATAACATTCTGCTAATGAAATATAAATGGCGCTTACATTTGGCTCCAAACGTTGTGCCTCTTGCAATTCAACAATAGCCATCGCAAAATCACCTTGATCTAAATATAATTGACCATCCATCATATGTTGTAATGCTTCTGTATTAATTTGGTCTAAACCATTAGATTCAGATTCTTGTTCTACCCTGTGAGAAATATCACTTTGCAATTTCGGAGATTGTGTACAACCTATTAAAATTACTAATGTTAAAGATATTAGTCCAAAATAGTAAATAATCGTTTGTAAGTGTTTCTTCAATTTTAAATGTCCTGTCATTTTTTATACCAAACTATATGTATTCCCACCATGTTGTTTAGCATTGTACATTGCTTTATCAGTAGTATCAATCAATTTTTGCACTTGGTCTGAATCATTGGGAAATTCTGCCATACCGACACTTACTGTAATTTTTATTCGTTGATCATCAAAAATAAACATATTATTTGCAACATTACTAACGATACGTTCAGCAATTTGTTCGGCCCTGTTTTTATCAGAATTAGATATCACTATAATAAACTCTTCCCCTCCATACCTTGCCACTATATCTATATTTCTCACGCTTGAGGAGATTAAATCGGCTATTTTCTTTAAAGCAATATTCCCAGTCTGATGACCAAAAGTATCATTAATCCTTTTAAATTTATCGACATCTACTATCATAGTAACTAATGATTGTTCTGTTCTAGTAGCTCGATTTATTTCAACGTCTAGGCGATTTAGAAATGCTCTATAATTAAGTAATCCGGTGAGATGATCATAGGTAGTATTCAAATACATTTCGTGATACTCAGATTGCCATCTCAACAATATATTTAGTTTCTGAGCAATCATTTCTAAATAATATTGGTTAATTGCAGAATATTGCTTTTCCTCGAATCTTTCTAATGCAATACATCCTGAAATTTCATGATTAATAAATATTGGTATGGCAAGTACAGATGAAATATTTCGCTTAGTTTCTTCATCTTCGAAAAATCGATATCGTTTACCAAAATCATTTTTTATATTTTTTGAATTAATAAATTGATTATTCTGAATAACTCTTTTAAAAATTGAATTCTTTAATGAAAAAACCTCATCTCTGCTAATATCAAGCGAATATCCATCAACATATTCAATTCGTGCATTATCGATATCCTGATAACTAACCATTATTGTTAGTTTGTCATATTTAAATATGGATTGACAGGTTTCCACAATTTTTTCATGAATAGCAGATTTGCTATCGGAAATATTGACAGTATTAACTAATGAATTAATTTTCTCAATTATTGTGTGGTGTTTCTGAAGCGATTCGATATTGTCAATTAATGAAAGAGATAGTGTAACTTGATTAGCAAATTGACGGATAATGATTTGGTCATTAGATTCAACTCTTCTTACATCATCGACAAATGCGAATAAACAGCCAATAGGTGTTTTATTATAACTGATTTTTGAACCTAAAATACAACTTGAATTACTCGTTTCAACTTCTGCGAAGATTTCCGTCCAATCATCACGATATTCATTTGGTTTGATCATCAACGTTTGTTCTTCACGAAAAATCTTGTGAAATATTTTATTTTTAATATCAACCGAATTTGAGAAAAAATTGACACTATCTTCCTGTAAACCAAAACCAATACTACTTGGGTCAATTAAATATATAGCATACTTAAAAGTCGGTTTAATCGTCTCTAATTGTTCACGAATTAATTTTAAAGTTGCATTAAACGCAATTCGAGGATTTTCATTTAATTTTGAATTAGGTAATTCTAATAACGGTTTTATTTTATTTATTTTCTCTTTACCTAATAATTCCCATATAAATATTCCGAAAATGGTTACAATTCCCGCAATTATTAAATAAATGAATATTGTTCCGAATTGGATTTGTAAATATAGTAAAAAGATTAAAAGGATAATTAATATCGCAAGTATTGAGAATAGACCAATATTTTTTTTTGTTAAATACATTTCAGATATAAATATCCCTGTTATTCAAACTTACTGAACAACAGGGATATTTTAAAGTAGATTGTTAAATCTACTGTGTTCTCACATAGTTTATTTTACTCTCAAGTTCTGGACTAATTTGCTGTAATTCTTCCTCGATGAGAGAGCTGTCTTCTTGAGTATCGGCTAAGACAGGTTCAGTATTGACTGACTTCATTTGAGTGGAATTCACCGGTGCGGGCATTACATTATTTGTAGTTATTTGCGGTGGAATTGCCATAGGATTGGATTCGCTTGGCATTAACTCATAACCAACAAATACAATTGCTAAAACTACAAGTGACATCATACTGGCCGTCAGCGGTGTAAAACCGAATATCAACGGTTTCCGATGCTCCTTCTGTACTGGAACAACATCGCGTTGTTTGGCAACGCGCTCCTGCAATTTTGCCATAAAGTCATCGGATGTTTTCACCGCAGGCAGTTGCTTTAATTGCGACATTGTTGACCGAACTGATTCTACCATCACTTTCGATTCAGGATTCTGCGCTAAAAACTGCTCAAATTCCTTTCTCTTAGCGATGCTTAAACTATTTTCAATATAATCTGATATATAACCTTCAAACTGATAACGATCCATCGATAGGCTACGCTCCTATTTATACTCCTTAAGTGCTTCCTGCAATTGCAGTCTCGCACGATTTATTCTAGATTTCACCGTTCCCAGAGGGACACTAACGATATTACTAATTTCATCATAAGAAAGTTCCTGAATATCGCGTAAAATAATTACAGTTCTAAAATGCAGCGGTAAAGATTGTATGGCTTCTTGTATTTTTTTCTCAGTGTATTCGCCTTGGATATGCTCGCCTGTTTCCAATTCTACCGATGGTAAATCATAATCCTTGTCGTCCAAACCTAATGTACTCAAAGATGAGGTTTGTCGGCGTTTTCTTTTTCGTAATTCAGTCTTGGCTAAGTTTCCGGCTATTGTATAAACCCACGTAGAAAATTTGGCAACTTCTTTATAATAATGTTTATGTGTAAAAACTTTAACTAAGGCGTCTTGAACAATATCCTCAGCCTGTTCCATGTCGCTAACGAAGCGATATACAAATGTCATCAATCGGTCGCGGTAGCGTTTAACAAGTTCCGTATAGGCATTTTCGTCGCCCTTTTGGAAGCGGGCGATAAGTTCTTCGTCGGTATATTTATACTTATCGATCATTATTCCCTAATAAATTGAAGAGGAATTTAGTCATTTCTGATTCATCTGAAACAGTTGTTGTTTTACTTCGAAGATCAATTTCACCTAGCAATTTTAACGCAAGTTCAATTTCATCTCTTGAATATTTTTTTGCGAAATTAGGTAAATTTTTCACGATACTATTTGATAATGGTACATAACCACTTCTCCCCGGAATACCGCCATTAGGTAATTTTGCAAATAGTAATTCTTGAAAAAATGCGGTCAATGGATAAATAAGACCCAACATAGTTTCATTTTGGGTAATAAGAGATAATCCAATTTTTAAGGAATTTTTTAAATCCTTATTTCCCAATGCTTTAAAAAATTCCCATCGTTGATGTTCTCTTTTCCACCCTGAGAATTGACGAACTAAATCATCAGACAATTCCTGACCTTCGTCTATTAAAATACTGATTTTATCAATCTCATTGGCAATATGCCCGACTGAATCACCTGCCATTTCTACAATTGTATTTAAAACATTCGAATCTGTCTTTATATCTTTTTCTTTAAGAAAATATTGCGCCCATTTTCTCATATCATTTTCGAATGGTGAGCTTACATTTATTGCTGTAAAACGATTTGTAAGCTCTCTGACCATAGCAACATTTTTACCAAATTCTTCCAATACTATAATTAGACAATTTGTATTAATCGGATTATCGCAATAAGATAGTAGTTCTTTGCGGCTTTGTCCGCTAATTTTTTGTGGTTCTAATAATACAAACATTTTTTTACTGCTAAATAGATCAGTAGCTGTAATATTCTCAATTATTTCCGGACCTTTCATATCATCCGGTATTAATAATGTTTTATCTGATTTTGAATTTTGAAAATATATTTGTGCAATTTTATCAGACAAAAATCGTTGTAAATATTTATCAGGACCTTGAAATAAATAAATCGGTTCAATTACACCGTTTTTCAACGAATTCATTAATTGTGTAATAGATTGATTCATTTGGATTGTGATTTATCTAATAAACTGACTACGACAACTGCAATAAATGCAAAAATAAAGCTAACCAATCTCTCTGTAATGGCCGTTTGCAATACAGTAATATTTGCCCAAATTATTGTTGATATTGCACCTGTTAAAATACCAGCAATAACTCCACGCCTAGTTGTTCTTTTCCACCATAAAGTTAAAATTAGCACAGGTCCAAAAGATGAACCAAGTCCACTCCAGGCATAGCTCACTACACCAAAAATTGTTTTACCGGTTAATTGGGATATTATAGCAATAACATATGCAAAAGCACCAAATCCAACCGTTACAATTCTACTCAAACGTACCATTGATCTGTCATCAATTTTACGCTTTAAAAAACGATTATAGAAATCTACCGTAATTGCTGAAGTTGAAACTAATAATTGGCTATCAGCAGTTGACATCATTGCCGCAACTGCACCGGAAATTACGATTCCCGCAATCCATCCGGGAAGTAAATGCATCGCTAAATACGGCATCGCTTGCTCGACATCAGGAAAAAAGCCTTCTCCGAACATCGCTAAAGCGACTATGCCTATCAAGAATGCTCCCGTTATACCAGGAATTGCCCACGCTATAGCAATTTTTCGTGCTGTTTTGATATCCCTAGAATCCCGAATTGACATATATCTTATTATAAGATGCGGTTGACCAAAATAACCAAGTCCCCAACTAAGTCCGCCAATCACCAACGAAACCGCTGCCCATCCTGTTAAACCCATTGTAAGTGACGCATGATTACCACTCGCATTTATGACACTTTGTGTAACTGAAATTTCTGCTTCTTTTAATTCAATAAATCCAACGATTGGCAAAAAAACAAGAGTACAGATCATTATAATTCCTTGAATTAGGTCAGTCCATGCCACTGCAAAAAAACCACCCATTAAAGTATATGCAACAATAATTAATGCACCAATTGTGATTCCGGTTATTGGATTTAGCCCAAATATCGAATTAAGAATTTTTCCTGAAGCGTGGAATTGCGCGGAAACGTAAAAAGCAAAGAAAAAAGCTATAATAAATGATGAAAATAACCTTATAATGTTTGACTTGTCTTGATATTTTCTATGTAAATATTGAGGAATTGTGAGAGCATTATATTTAGCGGTTTCTTGTCGTAACCTATTTGCAATTATAAACCATGACAAAATTATACCACTTATTATTCCAATAACCGTCCAAATCTCGCCCATTCCAATGGCAATTGCAGCGCCGGGTAGTGCTAATATTAACCAAGCAGATTCACCTGACGCCCTCTCAGAAAACGCTACAACCCATGGTCCTAGTTTACGACCCGCTAATAAATAATCTTCCTGAGTTTTATTAAATCGAAAAGTGGCAATACCAACACCAATCAGAATTGTAAGATAAATAATAAAAACTATACCGGTTACGGTCATTTTAGATTATCCAACTTAATAATCCTACTAATAAACAATAAACTCCAAACCAATGAAATTTTCCCGATTTGATTAATCCTAATAACCATTTTAAGGAAATCCAACCAACCAATAAGGAACTTAAAAATCCAACAATAAGGATAGACCATGGTAGTATTGGTTCACTTGAGTCCATCAAATCTAAGCCGGCCAATAAACCGGCTCCGGCAATTGCGGGAATAGCAAGTAAAAACGAAAATTTTGCTGCTTTTTCGGGTGCAATACCAAGATACATAGCTAAGCTAATTGTCATTCCCGATCTAGAAATACCAGGTACAATTGCTATCGCTTGTGCGATACCAACCAATAGTCCACGTCCAATTGAAACATCTTTTTGCTTTGTTTTAATTAATTTTGTGAATAGCAATATCACTCCTGTTATCATTAATGTTATTGCCACAATTCTAATGTTTTCAAATGCTTCTGTAATGATATCTTTAAATAATAAACCAATAATTACAGCCGGTATTGTACCAATCAAAATCGCTAAAATATATTTTTGTGTAGTTAGTGATTTTAGAGATGTTAATAGTTGCCAAATATCATTCCAAAATACAATTAGCACACTTACTAAAGTTCCGAGGTGGACAACTACCTCGAAAGCGTTCCCGGGTACAGAAATATTAAGCAATTCTTGTCCGATAACAAGATGACCGGAACTACTGACCGGTAAAAATTCAGTTAGTCCTTGAACAATACCTAATATTGCAGCTTCAAATATATTCATTTTAAAATCTCATTATTGTTTTGCCAGCCAAACATTGCAATCATTCTACCAGCTTTGTCGCCATCCCTCCGAAAAGAATGATATCTATCTGAACAACATGTACATTCTTTTACATCAATTATATTTTTTGATTGAATACCCATATTTACTAATTTTTCCACCACAACACCTTGTAAATCTAATTGTGTTTTATCTTTTTTACCATTTTGTTGAAATTTATAGTTGAATAATTTGCTGACTTCAGGACCTACTTCAAAACAGCACTGTCGAATTGATGGACCAAGTAATACTTTTATAGCTGTAGACTTTGAATCCAATTCTTTCATCTGTGTAATACTATTTTCAATTATACCGGAATGTACTCCGCGCCATCCCGCATGAACTAATCCAATAATATTTCTTTGTTTGTCAAAAAGATAAATTGGGGTACAATCCGCAACCTGAATTGATAAAACTAACTCTTTATTGCTCGTAATTATTCCATCAGTATCATTATTATTTCCTGCCTTTGTGCAAATGGTAACCGTATTAGAATGAACCTGCTTTGGAATAACAATATTTCTATAATCTAATTTCAATATTTTGGCAAACTCAGATCTATCGTTTGCTGATGTGTAAGGAAAATATCGATTTGTAAAACCCGCAATTAAACTATCTTCTGTGAAGTAAGGAGAATAATTAGACCACGAATTTGATAACATTATTAATATTGAGCAGATTGATTTGGTACAACAAATGTATCAAAATTATATCCGTCAAATTGAACAATATTTAATTTAGAATTAACATTGTTGTCACTTTCAGCAAAATTATATGTACCAAATATCCCCTTGAAATCATTAATATTTGATAATATTTGCAATAAAGATTTATCTGAAGTATTTGCTACCTCAATTGATTTTGCTAATAAATTATAACTATCAATTGCTTTATAAAAATTGCCGGTATGTTTTTTATTAAAATAATTATTCAATAACTCTAATTGGCAATCATTGTAATTTGATATGACAACCAATCCTGAAAAATGGGGACCAATATTTTCTTTTCTTAGAACATCCAAGTCTGCCCAATAATCGTTCCCAATTACAGCTGCGTCTAAATTATAAGCAGGGAATTGTGCTCCCATATAATCTAAATGTCCCTCGTGAATTGGCATATAGATTGCATCTATTGAATTAAGGACAACTTTTGATGAATCATCAGCAGTCATTTCTTCTCCATCAAATCCATACAAAGTAATTATTGAATCAACAAATGTATATGAGAATTCCAAGGAATCAGTGGAGTTAGATAACTCCCAAGCTTCAGCTCTAATGGATTTAAACTGCCGATCTAAATTCATCGGGATATCGGAATACCATTCTATTATTTGCGGAGCTTTATTATATAAATTTAATTGATTAACAAAAGCATCAACGATGCTTTTTCCAAATTTGTCGGCGGGTGCGAGCACTGCAATATTTTCCGCCTCAAAAGATTCTGCGATTAGTTGTCCGGCTAATTCTCCGCGAGTTTTCAAATCAGAATTCAACATAAATATATTATTAGAAACTTTTGATAAATCATTGGAAGTAACCATAGGTAATATTAAGGGGATTCCATTTCTCTCAGCAATACTTCCAGCTATTATAGAATTATTAGTAGAAATTGGACCAATTACAGCTACAATATTTGGATTATTTGATAGAGATTGAAATGCTTCCAAGGTTTTTAATTCATCTCCAGCATTGTCATAAACAATAAATGATAAACCCAAATCATTATACGGTTTATTCAATTCTGCTTGCTTCAAACCATCAAGGAATTCTTTCCCAATTTTTGAATCTTTACCAGTCAACGGTAATACAACACCAATAATCGAATTCCCTGTTTTATTATTCTGAATTCTATTCTTTAATTTTAAATAATAATCGTAATCAATTTCTAATAAATCTGTGACTTTAATTTGAGATAATGTTGTTGAAGCTTTAGCTATTTTTCCAACTTGTAATTCAGAATGAGCCTTTGCTAATAATAGTATTTGTATTAATTGCGGCTCAATTTCGGTAGATAATAATTCATCGGGAATATTCTGAGAAACACCAAATTGCATCGTTAACAAAATGCGTTTCGTAATATTTTCTATGTAATTATCATCATTATTTTCTTTATATGATTTAATATAAGCACGAAATGCTGCATCATACATTCCTTGAGCAACAAAAATATCTCCAAATGTAATTAATACATCAATTTTATATTTACTATTTGGATAATTACGTAATAGTGATTTGCCAATTTCTTTACTTAAAGAATAATCATTTTGACGATATTTAACTCGCATGGACAGTAGAATAATTTCTTCGCTAAAATATTTTTTTTCATAAGCAGAAATATTTTCAATAATTAAATCAGCTTCTTTATAGTTAGCATTATTATATTCCTCAACGGCACTCTTAAAAGTATTTTCAGGAGGTGAATAGTCACTATTATTTACTTGTCCAAATATTGGAAAAGTTATCAGAAAAATTATTAAATATTTTATCAAATTATTCAACTGTGACACTTTTTGCTAAATTACGTGGCTGGTCAATATTGCATCCTCTTAATACTGCTAAGTGGTATGCAAGTAATTGTAATGGAATTGATACAAGAATCGGAAAAATACCGGCATGTGTACTTGGAATAACAATCAAATAATCGGATAATTTTTCTATTTCCTTTGAATACTTATCAGTAATAACAATTGTAATACCTTTTCTCGATTTCACTTGTTCAATATTAGATAGAATTTTCTCATATGTTTTAT
>Ga0190293_1000822_pt1 | contig 11034 bp, 9 predicted proteins | sample 48693001_MG_FD_161671 | JGI IMG/M metagenome (GOLD analysis project Ga0190293, IMG submission 161671) | Hydrothermal vent microbial mat bacterial communities from Southern Trench, Guaymas Basin, Mexico - 4869-30-0-1_MG | ecosystem: Environmental > Aquatic > Marine > Hydrothermal vents > Microbial... | reverse complement strand
CTAAACTTAAAAGCCCAAATATCTACGACAGGCTGATTTAAAAACCCATGCTTGAACCCTAAGCTCTCTTTTGCAGTGTATCTTCCATAATCATCTTTTACATGTGGCAAATACTCTTCGTATCGACTTAATAAATAAAATGAAGCTGCAAAAATATCGAAAGGTATTACACTCTTTTCACCATTAAAAAAAAAGCATTTAGTATCTTCCCAATGGTGTACATTTATTTCAACATCAGACAAACCTTGTTCAAATAGTAATTCATGACTTCTAATAAAAATCTCATTACTTAAAGCCTGTTTCGTATAAGACATTTTCAAACTATCGTGAGCGATAAACTCTTCAACTTTAGTTGTAAAAGAAACAGGTATTCCCAAAATTCTAGTACAAATTTGTTTAAATATGTACCTTACTCTAGGTGTTATTTTATGTGTATAAACTAAAAGCATCAACTTTGATAAATTCCAATTTTTAAAAATACAAATTCCAATATATTTCCTCCCTTTTTGTAATTAAAATAAATCATTTGTATTTGTTATTTGAAATTTATCCTAAAGTAGGTTCTCATCAGCAAAGCTAAAATAAGCCTTTTCTGTAATAATTAAATGATCAAGTACTTTTATATCTAAACTCTCTCCTGCTTTTTTTAATTTTTGTGTAATCTGCTTATCAGCCTGACTTGGTTTAAGAGTTCCTGATGGATGATTATGTGCTAAAATCAACCCTGTTGCACCAACATCTATGGCTTTTTTAAGCACCAAACGCACATCGACTAAAGTTCCTGTTATACCTCCTTTACTTAATTGATTTTTTTGAATCACTTTATTAGAATTATTTAAATACACAATCCAAAATTCTTCATGTGGTAATTCACCTATAATAGGTTGCATGAGTTCAAAAACTGAAATACTAGATGTAATTTTCATTTTATTTAATGCATCACTACTTCGACGTCGTCTCCCTAATTCTAAAGCGGCTATTATGGTTATGGCTTTAGCTTCACCAATTCCTTTAAATTCTTCAAGCTGTTTTATTGATAGTTTCCCTAACTCTCTTAAGTTATTATCTACAACTGCTAAAATTCGTTTGCATAATTCAACAGCATTTTCTTCTCTGTTTCCAGAGCCTATTAATATGGCTAACAATTCAGCATCACTTAAAATCGATTTACCTTTATATAATAATTTCTCTCTTGGTTGATCATCTTGTGACCAATTCTTAATTGAAAATGAAGCTTGTTTTTTTTGCATCTTTTACATCAACTTTATTATACTTTTATTATTATTAATTAAAAAGAAGATGAATATAGTAAATTTTCTCATGCTTGCTTTTAAAAACAAAAATATTTTTGTTACCTAATAAATATTGTAAATTTCAGTTTTACTAAAACAAATCAAATGGAATCATTATTTAATTCTGAAACTCATCAAGATATACTTAATCGTTTAAATCATTTAAATGAACACTCAACTCCTCTATGGGGGAAAATGAATGTTGGACAAATGTTGAAACATTGTCAGTTACCCATTCAAGTAGCTTTAGGAGAAAACAAAATGGAGACCAAAGTAGGCTTTTTTAAGAAATTCGTTTTTAAATTTTTCAAGCCAATGATGTATAATGACAAACCTTGGAAGCACAATATGGAAACTGCTAAAGAATTTATTATTACAGAACCTTTAGTCTTTGAATCAGAAAAAAATAATCTTGTTACTTTTATTAACGAGTTTGCAAGTAAAAAGGATAATACTAATTGGCCTGAACATCCTATATTTGGCTATTTCACAACTGAACAAAGAGGGAAAATGCAATACAAGCATATTGATCACCATCTAAGACAATTTGGAGTATAACCACAAATGAATTATCCACCAAAACACCATCAAGATAATAATATTAATCACATGATTGAAGTGATTAAAACCTATCCTTTAGCGACCCTAATTTCTGTGACTAACAATGAACCACTAATTACACATTTGCCATTAATATATGATGATAGAAAACTCATTGGACATATAGATAAATTTAATCCTCAAGCTGAATTATTGAAAGATGACAAAGAAATTACTATTATTTTTTCTGGTCCACAATGCTATATTTCTCCTAGTATTTATACGACAACTCAACTTCCAACTTGGAATTATATTAAAGTACATTTAAAAGGAAAAGTAACAGCAATCACAGATGAACAAAAAGTAAAGCAAAGTTTAATAAATATGACTCAATTTTTAGAACAACCAGACCGTAAATATGAGCTTAAAATAGACAACCCAAAAATGCAGGGTTTAATAAATTACATTAAGGGATTCGAAATAGAAATCACTGATTGGGAAGGCAAATTTAAACTCTCACAAGACAAAAAACCTCGTGATTTTGAGAATGCCAAAGCTGAGTTAATTCGATTAAATCAAGAAAATATTAAGATTTTTTTAGAGAAGGTGATTTTAGCATAATTTATTATCTTAGCTTTTCCTAATCAAAGTATAATATTATGTTCTCGAATTGCAAATTATTTTTAAGGACAATTACGCTAATCACATTTTTATTTATATCCTTTATATCTTATTCTCAGAATATAGATTCAGAGCAGCAAATTGACTCTACTATAGTTAACAAACCTGAGGCTATTCACGTAATAAATATTATACAAAACCTTGAAAGCATTAACGAGGAAATTGTTCATATAAATAAAAAAATATCGCCTCAAAGCAATATATTAAAAATAGATTCTTTATATCCAAATCAAGAAGATTTAATACAAAAACAAAAATTACATGTTGAGAATTTTATTAAGTCAAATCCCAACCGTCAGAAAATAGATAATTTAATAAAAAAATGGAATAGTCATTATGATTATTTAAGTGACTGGCAATCAACAATAAATCAAGCTAATTCCAGAAATTTAATATTATATGATGAAGTTTCATTTAAAGAAAAGACTTGGGAATTAACCTATCAAAACGCATTAGAAAAAGAAATTCCTAATGATGTCCTTCATGATACTAAAAGTGTTTGGAATAATCTTACAAACGTTAAAAATACAATAGCAAAAGAAAATAATGATTTATTATTACTTGAATCAAAAATTAATAGCCAAAAAACTATTGTCACCGAGGTTATTGATAGTTTAATAGTTCTAAAAAACTCTAAAGTTTATAATTTATTCTATTTACGCCATCTCCCTATTTGGAAATCATTCACTAAAAAATCAAATAGAAATCCTGAAGCAGAAAAAGAAGAAGTTGAATCTATTAATGAGAATTTTTATGAATCATTTCAATTCTTTAAAGTAAATCAACAAAAAATACATGTTTACTTAATAATTATTGTTATAATCGTATTATTAATTCGGCTATTAAGAAAAACTTTCATTAAGCATAGTTTTAATGAAGAAGATGAAAGTCTCCAAAAAGCTAAAGACGTCATTCTAAAAAACTATCTAGCAGTTTTTTTATTTTTAGTTCTTCTAATTGCAAAATTCTTTTTTATAAATGCTCCCATGTTATTTGGAAATCTTTTAATATTTTTTATTCTTTTAGATTCAGTGTTATTGGTTCAACCCTACATGTTTAATCGTTTCAAAAAAGTAATCTATTTTATTATCCTTTTCTATTTAATGGATGCTTTAAAGACCTACATTTGGTTTTCAACACTTCAATATAGAATATATTTATTATTCGAAGCTTTTATTGTTATTGGATCAGTATACTACTTTACCCATCCATATCTAAAAACAAAGAAAATAAAACTAAGTAAATTTAGTTTGTTAATCATTAAATTAACGCCATATATATACACATTAAGTATAATATCAATAACTTCTAATGTTTTAGGTTACACTAACTTAACAGATATTGCATTAAAAATTTGCACACAAGGTTGTGTTTATTTAATCATTTTTTACTGTTTATTACTGATTTCAAACGGAATTTCTACTGGGATAATACATTTTCATTTTAGTAGTAAAGAATCATATGACCAACAAACAAAACTTAAAATTGAAAGAAAGGCATTAGTTATAAACAGAGTTATTGCATTTATTTTTTGGATTCTATTTTTCTTAAAAATGATAGATTTATTATCCCCAATATCATCATATCTAAATGATATTATTACTGAACCATATCAAATTGGAAGCATCACATTTAATATTAAAGTCATCCTTGTTTTTATACAGATTCTTATTATTTCTTATCTTATTACACATTTAATTTCAACGATTTTTGATGACACTCATGGTGGAGGAGGTATTCTTAAATTTTTAAATTTACCAAAAGGAATTCCTGCTGCAATATCTTTAGTCCTTAGATATTTTATTATTGGTTTAGGTTTTGTTTTGGCAGTATCATCTTTAGGAATTGACTTAAGCAAGTTTAATTTAATGGCTGGAGCACTTGGTTTGGGAATTGGATTTGGATTACAAACAATTATTTCAAATTTCGTCTCTGGTTTAATTTTAGTTTTTGAAAGACCTATGTTACCTGGAGATACTATTGAAGTTAATAATTTGATTGGAACAGTAAGTAGAGTTGGTATACGATCATCAAATATAAGTACTTTTGATGGTGCAGAAGTTGTTGTCCCTAATAATAATTTAATTTCTAATGATCTTATTAATTGGACACTTTCTGATAATACTAAGCGTGTTGAAATAAATATAGGAACAACCTATGATGCTAACCCAAATGATGTTTTAAAAATACTATCAGGTGCTGCTTTAGAAAATAACGATGTTTTAAAAACCCCACCACCAATAGCACTTTTTAATGACTTTGGAGATAGTTCTTTAAATTATAAACTTCTTTTTTGGGTTCATTATTCCCTTGGATTACAAGCTAAAAGTGATGTGTCAATTATTATTTATAATAAATTCAAAGAATTAGGTATTGAAATTCCATTTCCTCAACAAGATATTCATATTAAAAATTCTTCAAATAAAACGGATACAAATGTATCAACAGAATTTATGACTAAATTAGATGAAGATAATGACAGACAAAACAAGTCAAAAGAATAAAACATAAATTATTAAACAAAAATAAAAAATTATCTAAACAAATTTTTAATTTCATCAAAATCTAAACCTCCATAATTACCAGAACTCATAAGTAACAAGGCTTTATTATCAAAATTTTGTGCAAACAAAAACAACTTAAAATCATCAGGGTTAGTATAAATAATTAAATCATCGCGCTCAAATGCATTCGCAATTTGCTCTTGAGTAACTTCTTCCAATTTTTTGATTTCAACAGCATGTGGAGAATAGAAAACCACAGCAACATCAGCTGCATCTAAAGCACCTTTGTATTCTTTTAAAAACTCAGCAGTTAAACTGCTATACGTATGCAATTCAAGGCATGCTACTAATGTTCTGCCTCCATATTGCTCTTTTACTGCATTAGTAGTTGCTTCAACTTTACTAGGTGAATGAGCAAAATCCTTATAGGCTACACTTGTTTTACTTTCTGCTATTTTTTCTAAGCGTTTACTCGCTCCTTTAAAAGTAGAAATGGCTTCATAAAAATCGTCTTCATCAATTCCCATGTGTTGGCATATCCACTTCGCTCCTGCTAGATTATTAAGATTGTGTTTGCCGAAAACTTCAATTGGTAATGGCCCTTCTGGAGTTTCTAATAATGTTTGTCCGTTCTCAACACTATATTGAGGTGTTTTGTATGGTATTCTTCTTATGCTATTAGTACATGCTTCCACAACACGTTTTACTTCTATATCTTCTTCATTATAAGAAATACTACCTCCTTTTACTATTGAATCTAAGAATATACTAAATTGTTCTACATAACCTTCATAAGTAGGAAATACGTTAATATGATCCCAAGCAATACCACTTAACAAGGCTATATTGGGCTTATACAAATGAAATTTTGGTCGCCTGTCTATAGGTGAACTTAAATATTCGTCACCTTCCAAAACTATAAAGTCGTTATCTTCAGTAAGTTTCACCATGACATCGAAACCCTCTAATTGTGCTCCAACCATATAATCTACATCTCTGTCATGATAATGCATCACATGCAATATCATAGATGTAATGGTTGTTTTTCCATGGCTTCCACCAATAACAACTCGTGTTTTGTATTTTGATTGTTCGTATAAAAATTCAGGATAGCTATAAATTTTTAATTCTAATTCTTGAGCTTTTAGCAACTCTGGATTATCTTCTTTAGCGTGCATTCCTAATACGATTGCATCTAAATTTGAAGTGATTTTTTCAGGAAACCACCCAGAAACTTCAGGTAACAATCCTTTAGCATGTAGTCGCGATTTTGAAGGTTCAAAAATAGTATCATCACTTCCAGTGACTTGATATCCTTTATTATGTAATGCTATAGCGAGATTATGCATTGCACTTCCTCCAATGGCAATAAAATGTACGTTCATAAACTTATATAGTAATATTCAAATATAAGAATTGAAGTTGAAAGTTTACACCTTTCTAGAGATTCAATATCTTATTCTTCTCTATTTTAAAAGGCTGAATATTTGGCAATTCTAAAATCGCTAAATCTATATGTTTTAATGCTATTGTTTTATTACCTTTATGTTTGTGTATTTGTGCTAATCTGTAATTTGCCCAAGCCTTTGGAACACCATCCTTTGCTGAATAGTTTTGTAAATAAACATTCAAACAATATTCACCTTTTTCTAGTTGTAAATTATACTCAGCACAAACCTTTCCCAATTGATAATGCAAAGCATTTCGTTGATGTTTTACTTGTGTCTCTTCAATATTTAAGATGGCCTTTTTTGGTTGATTATCAGACTCATATAAACTAGTTAGCGTATTAAAGCAGTTTAATGATCCACCCTCTTTAATAGCCATTTTATAATATTTTTCAGCTAATTCTGGTTCATCATCATATTCATAAATATAACCTTTAGATAAATAACCATCAACCTTTGACAAATCTTCCAGCTCGTTAGCATAGATAAATGATTTGCTTTTACTTCCTCCAATTATTAAAGGTAATTGCATATATAATTCTACTAATGCCCAACGTGTATCAATATGCGTTGAATCTAATTCTGCAGCTTTTAAAAAAGCGACCTTAACATCACCAATTATTAATAATGCTCTAATCTTACTAATACTTAGAGCTTTCATGGCTAGAGCTCCACCATATTTATAGTGATAATTAGCAACTTTTGGATTTACTTCTACTATCTTTTTATATTCTATAATAGCTTGGTCCCATTTTTCTTGATATCCAAAAGCATCACCTAACAATTCGATAGCTTTTAAATTATTAGGATATTCTTCGACAAAACTAAAAAGTAATTGTTCGGCTTTTATATAGTCTTTTTCTAGAATATACTGTTGAGCATTATCAAATGTTGATTGGCTAAAACTTAATAAAGGAAAAAGAAAATATATTAAAAATCTATTCATTATATAATTGTCGAAAAATCAAAAGTAAGCTTTCTAAATAACATAAGAATATTTAAAAATTATGCATCTTTTTATTAGTACAGCTTCTAAAATTGTTAGTAACTAACTTATAACACGACAAAATCAACATAAAAATGTAAATAACCATTTTGTAACTTTAATATCTAACTAATACATATATCATTATGAATTCAAAAGTTTTTATGGTTTTAAGAATTCTTCTTGGAGTTTTTGTAATCGTTTTCGGATTAAACAAATTTCTAGATTTTATGCCAATGCCAGAAATGTCGGCTGAAGCTGGAGCGTATTTTGGAGCATTATCTTCTGCTAAAACAATTACACTTGTTGCAGTTGTTGAAATCGTAGCCGGACTGGCATTAATTTTTAACAAATATGGTGCTTTACTTGCGCTTATTTTGATGAGTGTATCTATTAATGCCGTTTTATTTCATTTGTCATTAGATCCAGGTGGCATTGGAGGAGCTGCAGCTTTATTAATTTTAAATATTGCTGTTTTAATTGGTTATAAAAGCAGCTATAAAGGGTTACTCAACTAATAAAATAATATATTGTTTGTCATTCTGAACACAGTGAAGAATCTATATAAGTAAAAAGATTCTTCGTTGCACTCAGAATGACATTTTTTTTGGATATAGTTTGCCTGTCTATCTATATAGGTGAAATAAAAAATGACTAACTTTTATTTTTTGGTGGATATTCATTAAATACTTTTTCTACAATAGCTTGAAGTTGTTCTTCTCGCTTTTCAGGTGTTGTATTTGGATTCATGCTACTTTCACTTACTGCTTCCCAAAATAATCCAACTCCATTTTCGTCAATAAAATCAAAAATGATTTGTCTGTTCACTTTTGATTGTCCAATTGGAATACCAACTGATATTCCTCCTCCTACATTACTTCCACTCCCACCAACACCTAAACCTACAGAACTATTTTGTGCATTTTGAAATGCAGTACTCTGAATATTAATAAAAAAATCGGGTGTTGCGGAAAGTGTTAAGCCTTTAGATTGCAATTTAACATCTAAGACATCTAATAGCCTTCTAGTATCAAGCTCACTCAAACCTGTTTCAATATCTGAATAGTAATTATACGTTTTATACCTCGTAAAATCTGTTCCTTTTTCATAATCGTAATTGACATAAATTGGAGCACAGGAAATTATTAATAAGCCTAACAAAATAAATTTTAATGATTTCATAGTCGTTTTTTTTATAAAGTTAATTAAAAAATATTCTGTTTGTAATTTAGAATCGAACTTTTTTGGTGTGATGTGGTAATCTCACGAGGTATGGTTTCAATCAAAAGATTACTTCGTCTCTTCATTTCTCGTAATGACGGTTCTAAAGATTCTTATCGATAATCAAGATATCTATTATTTTACGTCACTGCGAGTCATGCTTTTTGGCTTGACGTAGCAGTCTTATGATGTGAACTCAAATAGAACTAGATTGCCGCGACCTAAAGGTCTCGCAATGACGGTAAAAACTGCATTAAGGATTGCAACGGTATCCTTTTATTTTTAGTCTCTTTGAGCGTGATCGAAATGTTTAAAAATAAAAGATATAGTGGAAAGCCTGACGTTTCTTTTCGAGAGGCTACGAAGCGAGAGAAAGGGAATGCCCGAAAATTAATTATTTAACATCCTCCACAAAATGTCTTTAAGTTCTGTTAAGCCTTGTTGTGCCACTGAAGAAATAAAAAGATAAGGAATAGGCAATTCGTTATCGAGCTCTATTTTAAGTTCTGCTTTAAGTTCATCGTCTAACATATCACTTTTAGATATAGCAATAAGTCTGTCTTTATCTAACATCTCAGGATTATAGCGCCTTAGTTCGTCTAATAAAATATCATACTGTTTTTTAATATCGTTAGCATCTGCCGGAATTAAAAATAATAAGATAGAATTACGTTCTATATGTCTTAAAAAGTAATGTCCAAGACCTTTACCTTCTGCAGCTCCTTCAATAATTCCAGGAATATCTGCCATCACAAATGTTTGATGGTCTCGATAGTCTACAATCCCTAAATTTGGTTTTAATGTTGTAAACTCATAGTCGGCTATTTTAGGTTTTGCTGAAGTAATTACAGATAATAATGTCGATTTTCCAGCATTTGGAAAACCAACCAATCCAACATCAGCTAACACTTTTAATTCTAAAGTGATATCTTTTTCTTCTAGAGGAATTCCTGGTTGTGCATAACGAGGAGTTTGGTTTGTTGAACTTTTAAAGTGCCAGTTACCTCTTCCTCCCATTCCGCCTTCAGCAATAATTCTCTCTTTGTTCTCTTCAGTGATTTCAAAGAGGATATCATTTGTTTCTGTATCTCGAACAACTGTTCCTAAAGGCACATCTACATATACATCTTCACCATCAGAACCAGAACTTCGTCCTTTACTTCCATGTAATCCATGACCAGCCTTTATATGTCGTTTAAATTTTAAATGCAGAAGTGTCCAAAGGTTTGAGTTTCCTCTTAAAATAACGTGCCCTCCTCGTCCACCATCACCTCCATCTGGTCCGCCTTTAGTTATATATTTTTCGCGATGTAGATGCACAGAACCTTTGCCTCCATTACCCGAAGTAACATGCATTTTTACGTAGTCTACAAAATTTCCTTCAGTCATATTTATTTCCCACAAACGTGAGAATCTCTTTTAATTGAAACTAAAATCAAATGGATTCCTATTCCTGCTTACGCAGGAATGACAAATTATAAATTATCGATAACCTTACTCAATCGCTCAGTAATATCTTCAATACTACCTACACCATCTACACCAAAATATTTGTCTTGTGCAGAATAAAAATCTTTAAGTATTGCTGTTTTACTATAATATTCTTTAATTCGGTTTCTAATAATACTTTCATCCGCATCATCAGCTCTTCCACTTGTTTTTCCACGTTCTAATAGACGTTGTACTAAAACTTCATCATCAACTTCTAAAGCAATCATTGCATTGATTTGCGAATCTTTACTTAGCATCAGTTGATTTAAAGCATCTGCTTGTGCATTAGTTCTTGGAAAACCATCAAAAATAAAGCCCTTTGCATCCGCATTTTTTTCGACTTCAGCATTTAGCATATCAATGGTTACTTGATCTGGAACAAGTTCGCCTTTATCCATATAAGATTTAGCTAACATTCCCAAAGCAGTTTCATTCTTTATATTAAATCTAAAAACATCTCCTGTAGAAATATGAACCAAATTATAAGCTTCCTTTAAAAAGTTGGCTTGCGTTCCTTTACCTGCTCCTGGAGGTCCAAATAGGACAATATTTGTCATGTGTTGTGTTGTTTTTAATTGATATATTTCTGGTAAATCTCTTCCTAATCCGTCATAATCTAAACCATACCCAACAATGAATTTATTTGAAATTTCCAAACCTACATAATCTAATTTATAATCTTTTTTATAGGCTTCAGGTTTAAAAAATAGCGTCGCTATTTTAAGTGCTTTCACTTTTTCATTTTCAAAAATTCTATGCACTTCCACTAATGTATTACCAGAATCGATAATATCTTCAAGAATTACAACTGTTCTACCTGTTAAATCTTGAGTTAAACCTATAAGTCTTTGTATGTCTTCTGTAGATTTCAC
>Ga0190293_1000820_pt1 | contig 11043 bp, 9 predicted proteins | sample 48693001_MG_FD_161671 | JGI IMG/M metagenome (GOLD analysis project Ga0190293, IMG submission 161671) | Hydrothermal vent microbial mat bacterial communities from Southern Trench, Guaymas Basin, Mexico - 4869-30-0-1_MG | ecosystem: Environmental > Aquatic > Marine > Hydrothermal vents > Microbial... | reverse complement strand
GCGATTGATCCGGGATTTTCCCCACCGGGAACCAGCCAGATTGCGGTCATCGTTTTACAGGAGGCTGAACCCTGGCTATCCATACCACCCAACGAATATAACGACACCAAGTACCGTTATGCAGATTCAGTTCTTCGCCTGGTGGAGAAATTCTTTCCAGCCTTAAGAGGGCACATTGAGGAAGTTGATGTCGCAACGCCCATTACACTTATGCGTTACCTGGGTACGCCGGGTGGTTCCATCTACGGGTTCGCCCCGCAAGCCAAAGATTTAAAAATGTTTGATGACAAAAAAGGGCCAATCAGGGGGCTGTTCCAGGCAGGAGCCTGGGTAGCGGGTGGTGGGTATCAGCCATCCCTGATGTCAGGCGTTGCTGCAGGCACGGTCGCAACAAAACAGTTTCAACGTGAGAGGGCAAGCTAATGGGCAATGAAACTGTGTTCTCAAAACTGGAAGGTTATGCCGATGTTTTCAGCGCCAAAAAAGCGTCCCGGGTTTACGGCAGAGATCTGTCTTTGCAGGGCAAATTGGCAAGTGATTTAGTAAACCGCTTGCACCCCAAAAAACTTGATCTGCGGGTTTCACTGATCACCACGGAAATGAAAGACGTCAAGACGTTCAGGCTGGTGAGTGAAAGTGGATATCTGCCACCATTCGAGGCAGGTCAATACATCAACCTGTCCGTTAATATTGATGGCATTGTCACCTCCAGGCCCTACAGCGTATCATCTCCACCGAGCCAAACGTCTTACTATGAGCTGACGGTCAAGCGCAAGCCGAACGGTTTTGTATCGAACTTCCTGCTGGATGGCATCAAGCAGGGTGATGTGCTGGAAAGCACTGCCCCGGCGGGTGAATTCCACTACAACCCCTTGTTTCACGGTGAAGAGCTCGTGATGATTGCCGGTGGCTCGGGTATCACACCGATGATGAGCATGATTCGCGAGGTCACCGACCGGGGCCTGAAGCGCCGGATACATCTCTTTTACGGCAGTCGCAACACCGACGACATTATCTACAAACAAAAACTTGAACGATTGGCGAGCAATCACGAAAACCTGACGGTGGACTTTGTGATCTCAGAGCCGGAAGAAGCTTACCAGGGCCTGACCGGGTTTATCGACGGCAAGCTGTTAAAGGACAGGCTCGGCGACCTGACGAAAAAGACCTTCTATTTGTGTGGTCCCGAGGCAATGTACAAATTCTGCCAAAAGGAACTTGAAGGGCTTGGCCTGAAGAGAAAACAGATCCGGATGGAAGTGTTTGGCCCGCCGGCCGATGTAACAAGGCTGGCAGGCTGGCCTGAACGTGACGAATCTGATACATCCATCAATATAAAACTGACTGATGGCCGGGAGTTTGAAGCACCCGTTGGCGAACCCTTGCTGAACTCCCTGGATCGAGCAGGTTTAAGCGTGCCATCCAGTTGTCATAGTGGTGAGTGCAGCCTGTGTCGTGTCAGGCTGCTGAATGGCAAAGTTTTCCAGTTGCCGACCACGAAAATTCGTGTTTCTGATAATCAGTTTGGCTACATCTATAGCTGTAGCGCCTACCCCACCGAAGATATTGAAATTGAAATTTGAGTGCATTGAAACATACGCAGTGCAGTATTCAACGGAGTTCCCAAATGAAAAAGCCTGAAAAAACTATCATCACATGTGCCATCACCGGTGCAATTCACAGCCCGTGTATGTCGCCTTATTTGCCCATCACACCGGAACAAATTGCCACGGAGGCCATCGCTGCAGCGGAGGCTGGTGCAGCCATCATCCATCTGCACGCACGTGAACCGGATACCGGTATGCCAACCACAGATCCTGAAATCTATCGTCAGTTCCTGGAACCGATCAAGGATAACTGTGACGCGATAATCAATATCACCACGGGACAACCTGACCGACAGGCATTTGAAAACCCTGATGCACAGGCATTGTTTCAACGGCGCCTGGCTGCACCCAAGGAGTTTGCCCCGGAAATCTGCTCGTTCAATATGGGGCCCATGAACCCATCCGCGTGGGTCATGCACGAGAAACTCAAGGACAAATATATTCATGAATGGGAGCGCCTGATGATGACGCTTACCAAGCAGTTCACCATTCAGAACACCTACGACAATATGCAACAGATTGCCGTTGAACTGGGCGAAGAACGGGGCGTTCGTTTTGAGTTTGAATGTTTCGACATCGGCCACCTGTACACGCTTAAGCTTATCGCGGACCAGGGGTGGCTGAAGCCCCCCTATTTTATCCAGTCCGTGATGGGCTTTGCCGGTGGCTTGAGCTCTGATCCCAAGCACGTAATGCACATGAAACAAACAGCAGATGACCTGTTTGGCGACGACTACCAATGGTCATGCCTGGCCACCGGCGCATCACAGATGGCCACGGTTACAATGGCGGCGATCCTTGGTGGTCATGTCCGTGTCGGAATGGAAGACAGTCTCTGGTACGGCAAGGGTGAGCCGGCAAAATCAAATGCTGACCAGGTCGGCCGTATCAAGCGTATTCTTGAAGAACTGTCCATCGAGGTTGCCACGCCTGATGAAGCGCGTGCGATATTACAAACCAAGGGTGCTGACAAGACCAATATCTGACGGAGTCCAAAAAATATGAGTTATAAAGCGTTCCAAGTTGAGATCGAAAACGGCATCGCACAGGTCACCCTGAACCAACCAGAGTCAATGAATGCCATGGGAGAGGCATTCTGGCCGGAGTGCCGGGAAATATTCGAAAGCATTTCGAATAACCCCGATGTCCGGGTCGTTGTTGTGACATCTACCGGCAAACACTTTAGCGCGGGGATGGATCTTGGCTTTTTTGCAAAGCTTGAAGCGCCTGCCACCGGTGATCCGGGCAGGATGTCCGAGCAACGCAGGCGGTTCATACTGGACTTGCAAGAGAGCTTCAATGCAATCGAACGATGCAATGTGCCGGTCCTGATTGGAGTGCATGGGGCCGCCATTGGCGGTGCTGTCGATATGGTCTGTACATGCGATACACGCTACTGCACTGAAGATGCCTATTTTGCAATCCAGGAAATCAAAATCGGGATGACCGCAGATCTTGGAACACTACAGAGGTTACCGCATCTGATTCCTTCCGGTCTGGCTCGGGAACTCGCATATACGGGCCGAAAACTCAAGGCGGAAGAGGCACAGGCGAGTGGTTTCGTGACCCGTGTTTTTGTCGATCATGAAGCCATGATTGAGGGGCTTATGAGGACCGCGCAGGAGATCGCTGCCCGTTCACCACTGGCAGTCGCAGGATCCAAGGAAATGCTGGACTATGCTCGTGGTCACACAATCCCGGAAGGGCTGAATTACATTGCGACCTGGAATGCAGCGATGATAGTGACCGATGATCTGAAAGAAGGATTGCGGGCTCAATCAGAAAAACGCCTGCCAAAATATCATGACCTACTTGGTAACTCCTGACACATGTTGAAATTCAGTGCGAACCTGACATTTATGTACCGGGAACTGCCGCTGGTTGAGCGATTTGCAGCTGCAAGACAAGATGGCTTTGACGCCGTCGAGATTATTTCTCCAGAAAATGCATCGATACCTGATTTGGCGAATGCTGCTACCGATGCTGGTATCGACATAATCTTATGCAATGCACCAGTTGGTGACTTTCTCGAGGGCGGACCCGGACTGTCCGCAGTGCCTGGTCGAGAAGCACAGTTTCGCAAGGGTATTGACATGGTCCGGCAGGTGGCTGAAATGCTAAGTTGCCCCAGTGTAAATATAGGCCCTTCCCGGATAGCCGAGGGGTCAGACAAAACAGAGTGTCTGGACGTGCTGGCAAAAAATCTCGCATACGCAGCCGATACGCTCGCGGAGGCCAATATCCAGGCTTTGATTGAGCCTCTGAATGCGTATGACACACCCAACATTTGCCTAAGCCGTGCTGAAGATGCACTCACTGTCCTGAACGAAGCGGGACAGGTGAATGCAGGCTTGCAATTTGATATCTATCACATGGCGCAGGTGGAAAGTGATTTTATGACGCTACTTGAAGATCACATCGGTCGCATTGGCCACATCCAGTTTGCCGACGTACCCGGTCGCGGTGAACCGGGTAGCGGAGAGCTTGATTTTGGTGCCATTTTTGAATTAATAAATCGTCTTGATTACACAGGTTTTATTGGAGCCGAATACAAACCGGTACACACAACCAGTGAGTCGTTGGACTGGCTTCGAAAATATCGTGAAAAAGATTCTCAGGTTGCAACACGCAGGTCATGCTGATGACCTGGTTAAAACCCTTTCAATCAACAATATAGAATCAATCACTCATCTTCGGTCACGATCAGGAAAATCTGATCGTGACTCTTGCCGAGCAGTTCACCATTCCAGATGCTTACGTTAATATGAGTAAACGGAATATGTGATGGGGATAAAAAGATGGACAAAAACCACCCGGGTACAAAGCCGACTGTTGCATTTCTGGGCACCGGCATCATGGGGCTGCCAATGTGCGGTCACCTGCTGGCTGCCGGTTATCCCGTACAGGTGTGGAATCGCAGCGCTGAAAAAGCAGCACCGCTGGCTGAGTTGGGTGCGACTTTATGCGGCTCACCACGTGAAGCCGTTACCGGCGCAACATTTGTTATTTTTATGCTTAGTACCGGCCCGGTCATCGATCAGGTTCTGTTTCAAGCAGACAGCACCGGCAATACCGTAGAACAACAGCTTGATGAAGGTGCAACCGTCATCATGATGAGCTCGATCCCAGTGGAGACAGCAAGAGATCAGGCAACACGACTGAGTAAAATCAATGTCGATTATGTCGATGCGCCGGTATCAGGCGGTGACATAGGCGCAGTAAATGCTCGCCTGGCGATCCTGGCGGGTGGTGACAGCGAAAGTATTACCAATGTACAGGACTTGCTGTCGGTCATGGGCCGGGTCAGCCACGTTGGACCGGTGGGTTGCGGACAACTAGTCAAGCTTGCAAACCAGACGATTGTCGGCATCAATATCGATGCCGTGGCCGAGGCCTTCCTGCTGATTGAAGCGGGTGGCGGCGACCTTGCTGCTGCACACAAGGCACTTATCGGCGGGTTTGCCGATAGTGCAATATTGCGTCATCACGGCGAACGTATGATCAACCGTTCATTCAAACCCGGTGCAACGGCTGAAACTCAGCTTAAAGACATGCGTACATCGAGAGAACTTGCTGAAAGCCTGGGGCTGGATTTACCCGTTTTGCAACTCACCGAATCGCTCTACCAGGGCATGTGCCAAAATGGCCGTGAAGACCTTGATCACAGTGGCCTGTACCTGGAAATCGCTGACCGGACCAAAGCATAGCGGTGGTCCGGGGGATACTTATTACCCCAGCACTTCCGTTATAGATTTACTGGTGGCATCAGCAACAATGTCGGCTTCATCACGTGTGAGGCACAGTGGTGGTGCCAGGCCAAGAATATCACCCTGGGGCATGGCTCGACCGATTACGTCGTGTTTTAACAACGCGGCAGCAACCTGGGGGCCGACTTTGCCAACCGGGTCATAGAATTTACGTGCTGCTTTGTCTTCGACAAACTCAATCGCCAACATCAGACCTTCGCCGCGCACTTCACCCACATTTGGATGGCCGCCTATGGCATCTTGTAAAGCCTGTTTGAGATAGGCACCCACCTCACCGGCGTTGCTAACCAGGTTTAGTTCATCGATGACGTTGAGGTTGGCAACGCCCGCTGCCGCACCAATCGGGTGTGCGGAATAAGTCCAGCCATGTCCGATGGGGCCGATTTCATCGGTACCCTGTTCCAGCACTTTCCAGACCTTGTCAGAAATAATTGAGCCGGACAACGGTACATAAGCCGAGGTCAGCCCCTTGGCGATGGTGATGAGGTCTGGCTCGATTGCATAATGCGTTGATCCAAACATCGAACCCAGACGGCCGAAGCCCGTTACGACCTCATCGGCGATGAGCAGGATGTCGTACTTCTTCAATACGGGCTGAATGGTCTGCCAGTAACCCTCGGGAGGTGGTACCAATCCACCCGTTCCCAGTGCAGGCTCACCAATAAAGGCGGCAATTGTGTCCGCGCCCTGCGCAAGGATCAGCTTTTCCAGTTCTGCAGCACAATGGGCTGAGAAGGCCTCCTCAGTCATATCATTGTCGTTGCGATGGTAATAATACGGTGCTTCAGTGTGGATAACCTGCTCCATCGGCAGGTCAAATTTCTTATGGAACAGTTCCAGCCCGGTTAACGACCCGGTCATCAGGCCGGAACCGTGGTAACCGCGCCAACGGGAAATGATTTTCTTTTTCTGCGGGCGACCGAGAATATTGTTGTAGTACCAGATGAGCTTGATATTAGTCTCGTTGGCATCTGATCCGGAAAGCCCAAAATAAACCTTGGACATGTTGTCCGGAGCACGATCAAGGATCATTTTTGCAAGCGTGATGGATGCCTCGCTACCATGCCCGACATAAGAATGGTAATAAGCCAGCTTTTCAGCCTGTTCGGCAATCGCATCAATAACCTGACGACGGCCATAGCCAACATTGACGCAGTAAAGACCCGCAAAGGCATCCAGCAGGTGATTGCCCTCCATGTCATCGATATATACGCCTTTGCCGCCCGTAACCACCCGGTTCGGTATGTCTCCACGCGCAAATCCGGCCAGGTGTGTTGAGGGATGAAAAAAATTCTCACGATCCCATTTTTCCAGTTGCTTGCTGTCACTCATGATCATTTCCTGTCATTGTTTTAATGTGTTTTAAAATCTCTCGCGGATCGACTCAGATGTAATCCCTGCATACATATTTCACCTGCGTGTAGGCTTCCATGCCAAGACGCGCACCTTCAACGCCAATGCCTGACTGTTTCACACCACCGAATGGTACCGGTGCACCGGTCACCTTGGTGCGGTTCACCGCGACCATGCCGTATTGAAGTGCGCGGGTGAAGTGATATACCCGCCGCGTTTCGCTGGTGTGGACATAGGCAACCAGGCCATATTCGGTATCATTTGCCCGCTTGAGTGCTTCTTCCTCATCATCGAAGGGTGCTATGGCGATGATCGGTCCGAAGGTTTCTTCATTGAAGATCAGGGCATCGGCGCTTACGTCGGCAAGGATAGTGGGCTGAAAAAACAGGTCACCAGCTTCGTGGCGGTCACCGCCCATAAGCACCCGTGCACCCCTGGCAACCGCATCGCTGACGTGCTCGATTTGTTTGGCAACTGCATTTTCTGACATCAAAGGGCCAATATCCGGGTCATCCATGCCAGGCCCGACGCTCAGTTTGGCGACTTTTTCAACGAGTCGCTCACAAAACTCTGCATAGACAGTGCGTTCGATAAAGAAACGGTTAGCGGCCAGGCAATCCTGTCCCGAGGTGGCAAACTTGGCGGAGATCGCGCACGCGACAGCCCGTTCCAGGTCGGCATCGGCAAACACCAGGAACGGAGCGTGGCCACCCAGCTCCATAATCAGGCGTTTGACGGTATCAGCTCCCTGACGGTAAAGCAGACGCCCAACCTCGGTTGAACCGGTAAAGGAAAGCAGGCGGACTTCCGGCATCTCCATCCACGAGGCTACAATGGTCCTCGCACGACCGGATAACACATTAAAAACACCCCTGGGTACACCGGCCCGATCGGCCAGTTCTGCAAGAGCCAGACCCGAAAATGGTGTTTCATGCGAGGGGTGTACAAGCACGGCACAACCGGCTGCCAGTGCAGCACCCGCTTTGCGGGTAATCATGGCAGATGGAAAATTCCACGGTGTAACCAGTCCGGCAACACCGACTGGCTCGCGCCAGACTTCCATTTCGGCATCGGGCAAATGCGAGGTGACGCCCTCAATATTCGGTCGCTTGGCCTCCTCGGCATAAAACTCGAGGAAGGAAGCCGCATATTCAATTTCACCGAGTGATTCAGACAGTGGTTTACCCTGCTCAAGGGTCATCAGCAATGCCAGGTCCTGTTTATGCTGAAGCATGAGCTCAAACCAGCGACGCAATATAATGGACCGCTCCTGGGGCAACTGCATCGACCATTTCTTAAATGCATCCTGCGCGACGTGGACTGCTGCCCGGCTCTGACTGTCTGAAATATACGCAACCGTACCGATCCAATTACCATCAGCTGGATTGCAAACATCAAGGGTTTCACCATTATCACCAGCACACCATTCGCCGTTGATGTAGGCAAACTCCCGAAACAGTGCCGGGTCTTGCAGTTTGTCCAGGTATGGGGTTCTTTCCTGTCGTTTTGCTAATGAGTTCACCAAGGCTATCTCCGGAACAAAGGTTTCACTGACTCCAGACGATTTTAGGGCCACCAATGGGGAGATGTTTTTTGAAATCAGACTTTAAACAGGAAGAATTTCTTTTTTTAGCGTGGCTGGCAGGCAGTTTGCCTTATCCGGTTTGGTCTGCAGGAGAAGTCAAATGCAGGGGCAAGGATGATTTTTTTACATGCTTGGTAACGATATATGTGTAATAGCGTTTAAGCCCGATATCCGCTTTGAGTATTGAATCAACAAAACGCTGGTAGTCATCGATATTTGCAGTGACAATTTTGATCAGGTAATCGAGACCGCCTCCAACTGCCCAGCATTCAATTACTTCATCCATGGACTGCACCGCTCGCTCAAAGCAATCAAAGTCGTGGGCCTGATGACTTTTTAACTCAGCTTGCATAAACACTGTTGTGTGATTACCCAAAATTTTGGAGGAAATTTTTGCGCCATAACCCTCAATGATGCCAGCTTGTTCCAGGCGTTTCAGCCGTTCCCAACAAGGCGTGGATGACAGGTTGACACGCGCCGCCAGTGCCGTCTTGGTTATCCTGCCCTCTCGTTGCAGAATTGAAAGTATCTGGATATCCCGGTCATCAAGTTTGAGCATTAAAAAGTGTCCAGTGCTTGCAGGAAGAATATCAGCGCAACGGCCATCAACACAAGAACATCGCTGACCGCAAGAAAGCATAACGGTTGTCCGATCATGATTTGAATCACATTTTACTCTAATAGTGCGATAGCGCGCTTTCATTATCGCACCAATACCTATATTATCCAATATCAAACATTACCAGGCGACATCACAGGCAGGACGGAGGTTCGAATATGACTTATTTTCATGAAGTTCAGAAAAAAACAGGTGCACGGCTTTGGGTCAATAATCCCACGCCGGAAGAGGCCCAGAAAGCCATTGCTGATGGTGCTATCAGTTGCACCACCAATCCGACCTATTGTGCACGGATGATCAAAATGGCACCTGAGAATACACAGGCGGTCATCGATCAATGCCTGGACCAGTCCGATGATGATTCACGGGTAGCAGCCCTGGTTCAGGGTGAACTGGTTCGCCCCCTGCTGGCGGCATTTCGACCGGTTCATGATGCATCAAACGGCGCCGATGGTTGGGTGTCTATCCAGGGTGATCCGTACCAGGATGAGGACGCCAATCATATCCTTGAAGAGGCTCGCGAATACAGGGCACTGGGTCCAAACTTCATTGCAAAAATACCGGCCATCAAGGCCGGACTTGGCGCACTCTCCACCCTGGTGGCCGAGGATGTGCCTACTATTTTCACAGAGGTGTTCAGTCTGAGTCAGGCACGTGCCTGCATAGATATCTACTCGAAAGCCTGCGTGTCCAGCGGCAACAACCCTACCACTTTCCTGACCCATATCACGGGTATTTATGATGAGTGCCTGACCCAGGCCATCGAGAAAGAACACATTGAAATTGCGCCTGAAGTATTGCAACTGGCCGGTCGTGCGCTCTGCCGCAAACAATACAAAGTATTTGTAGATGAAAATTGGCCCGGACGCATGCTCGGAGGCGGCGCAAGGCAAGCTTATCATTTTTCCGATTTATTGGGCGCCCGGATGGATATCACCATCAACCCCGGCACCATAAATTCACTGATGGCCTCGCCGCCTGACATCGCTGAAACCATGTCTCTTTCCACGCCGGATGCGGTGATTGAAGAACTCAGGGAAAAAGCCCCTATCTTCAGGCAGGCATGGGACGAAGGCGCACAGTCAATTGATGACTTCTATCACTTCCCTCCTGTGATTCATTTCCGCAACGCTTTTGTTGCCGGCTGGGATGCCCTGGTCAGCCTGATCCAGGACAGAAGGGCCACACGATAGTAACCAATCTTAAAGAGACGCAAATGCGAACAAGCCAGGAGGCTCTCTATTCTCGGAGAGTCCCCCAGGAAAAACATCATGGCTACAGAAGTTTTAATGCCCAGGCAGGGGCAATCCGTCGAGTCCTGCATCATCAATGAGTGGAGAGTAAGCGAAGGCGACACGATTGCCGAGGGTGACATCGTTTGCGATATTGAGACCGATAAAGCCACCTTCGAGGTGGAATCGCCTGCAAGTGGAACCGTGCTGAGTATTTTCTATCCTGTCGACTCCGATGTCGAGGTACTCAAGACGATTGCCGTCATTGGCGAGCCAGGTGAAGATATCTCGGCCCTGCGTCCCACAGATAAATTACCTGATACCGTAGAAGCACCCCAGGCCGGGGCGCTGGAAGTGGCTGCGCAGGTTTCGGTGACCAGTTCCCACGTGCAAGTAACTCCGCAGGGTGCCTCGCCCAGGGCCAAAAAGCTGGGCAATGAAAGAGGCATTGATATTTCATTACTAGCGGGTTCAGGCCCGCATGGCCGTGTAATCGAACGTGATGTTTTAGCGGTGCAAGCGATACCGGTTTCGCCGGCCGCACAGGCCAAAGCCACTGCTGAAGGATTGCAGGTTCCAAACACTGGAAGTGGCATTGGCGGACGTGTACTCACATCCGATCTGGTCGGTGCACCACCGGAATCAGGTGCACCCTCCGGTGCTTCCATGGCATTTCCAGGAAGTGTTGTTGAGGTTCCTGTGAAGGGTGTTCGCAAGTTGATCGCAGAGCGTATGCTTGCCTCGCTGCAGAACAGCGCGCAGCTGACCCACCATGCCTCGGCCGATGCACGTTCCATTCTGGATTATCGAAAAAAATGCAAGGCCGCTCCGGAAGGTACCGGTGTTAACGGCATCAGCATCAATGACGTGGTGATGTACG
>Ga0190293_1000819_pt1 | contig 11045 bp, 10 predicted proteins | sample 48693001_MG_FD_161671 | JGI IMG/M metagenome (GOLD analysis project Ga0190293, IMG submission 161671) | Hydrothermal vent microbial mat bacterial communities from Southern Trench, Guaymas Basin, Mexico - 4869-30-0-1_MG | ecosystem: Environmental > Aquatic > Marine > Hydrothermal vents >... | reverse complement strand
AATCTTTTAATTGCTTTACTTTTTTATCTGAATTGTCTTCTATTCTAAAAGCACCAGCAATAATATGGTATCTCCCTATTGGTTTTGTAAGTGTAAGTGTTATTGCAGGGAGTGGATTATCTAAAACAAAAGTAGCTTCTTGTATTTTGTTTTCTAATTGATTATTAGCTTCTTCTTGTGCTAATTGATTATGTGATTCAATTCGGTTTATATAATAATTAGTCGATACTAGGCCTCCAAGAGTTAAAAACGCTAATGCAATGGCAGCATATTTTAAATAGGGTCTTGCTTTTCTTTTTTCTGGAGTAATTGTTAATGGAATAGAATCTTCAATTTCCAGAACCTCTTCTTTATAAACTTCTCGATTTACACTTGGAGAAACAAATTGACATAAGCCAAAAGCATCAGTTTGATAATTTAAGTGATTTGAAGGTTCAAATAAAATTTTATGATCTTTATTTAAAGAGATATCACCAATGTTATCAAGTGTAATTAGCTCACCTTGTTTTAAATTAGATTTTAATGATTTTACACGTTTCTGAATTTTTTGCAATGCAACTTCAAAAGGAATTTTTTCAACATCAGCAATATAATGAGCTAATAAACCATCATTGTGCTGTATTTGTTCATTAAATGATACTATTTTTTTTGGTGGATAAAATGCGTTAGTAGACTCATGAATTTCCGCAGAAATGCTTTGTGTTAAAAAAGCTCCAAACTCAGGGACAATAACACATTCATATCTATATAATAAATCGCTTATATAAGTTTCTAATTGCATAGAAACAAAGTTAAAAATTTTTGTTTGTAGAAAAAGCTTAGCGTGAATGAGTTATTAACATATTGTTTTTCTTTATTTGTGTTGAGAAAAAATTCTATACCATGACTGATAATGATTTAATTTATGCCTTGGCTTTACAACATGTTTCTAAAATTGGAGATATAACTGCTAAAAAGCTAATTTCTTATTGTGGTTCGGCCGAAGCTGTTCTTAAAGAAAAACCTCAAAACTTACTTAAAATTGAAGGCATAGGTAGTATAGTTATAAGTGATTTATTTGGATCACATCATTTAAAAGCAGCAGAAGAAGAGTTAAATTACATAAATAATAATCAAGTTTCTTGTTTGTATTTTACAGATGAATCATATCCTGAAAAATTAAAGCATTGTATTGATAGCCCGATTTTATTATTTCAATCAGGACAAATAAATTTGAAACAGCAGCATATTATAAGTGTTGTTGGAGCTAGGAAAATTACAACGCAAGGCATCAGGTTTTGCGAAGATTTAATAGAACAGTTATCTGTTTTTAATCCAGTTATTGTATCAGGATTTGCATATGGAACAGATATAACTGCTCAAAAAGCTGCGATAAAAAATAATCTACAAACTATTGGATGCTTAGCACATGGTTTAAATCAAATGTATCCTAAAACTCATAAACGCTATGTAGCTGAAGTTGAAAAAAATGGAGGATTTTTTACAGACTTCTGGAGTAGCGATACATTTGATAGAAATAATTTTTTAAAAAGAAATAGAATCATAGCAGGTATAAGCGAAGCAACTATAGTTATTGAGTCAGCTGAAAAAGGCGGAAGTTTGGTTACTGCAGATATTGCTAACTCATATAATAGAGATGTATTTGCGGTTCCTGGACGAACAACAGATTCACAAAGTTTAGGATGTAATAACTTAATAAAATATCAAAAGGCTCACATGCTATCAAACCCTTTAGATGTGCCTTATATTTTAAATTGGGAATTAGAAACAAAACCTAAAACAGTACAAAAAAAATTATTTGTTGAACTTGACGATGATGAAAAAATAATTTACAGCTACTTAAAAGAAAACAGCAAGCAGGTTTTAGATGGTATTGCATTGTATTGTGATATGCCTACGTTTAAAATCGCAGGCTTATTATTAAAGATGGAACTTAAAGGCGTGATAAGACCATTACCAGGAAAATTGTTTGAAGTTATTTAGTAACCAACTTTTGTTCTCACTCTTTTAAGTACAGTATCCGCAATAAGTTTTGCTTTTTTTGAACCAAACGCTAACGCCTTATCTATTTCGTTAAAATTTTCCATATAATAATTATATCGTTCTCGTTCAGAAGTGAATTTTTCAATAATTAAATCAAATAGAGCTTGTTTTGCATGACCATAACCATAATTACCTTTTTCGTAATTACTTTTCATGGTTTCCACATCAGTTTCAGAAGCTAATAATTTATAAAGGTTAAAACAGTTGCATGTTTTCCAATCTTTTGGTTCTTCTAAAGGAGTGCTATCAGTTTTAATAGACATGATTTGTTTACGAAGCTTTTTGTCATTTAAAAAAATATCAATAATATTTCCTTTACTCTTACTCATTTTTTCACCATCTGTCCCAGGAACTAGCATAGTATCTTTCTGTACATCTGCTTCAGGTAATATAAAAGTTTCTCCTAGTTTTGCATGAAATCGCGAAGCCACATCACGTGTCATTTCTATATGTTGTAATTGATCTTTTCCTACAGGAATAATTTCAGCATCGTATAATAATATATCAGCCGCCATGAGCATTGGATAGGTAAATAAACCTGCGTTTACATCTTCCAATCTCTCAGCTTTATCTTTAAAACTATGTGCTAATGTTAAGCGTTGATAAGGAAAAAAACAGCTTAAATACCAAGATAATTCAGTGACTTGAGGAATATCACTTTGTCTATAAAATATAGTTTTATCAACATCTAAACCAAAAGCCAACCATGTTGCAGCTGTAGAATAGGTGTTATAGCGCAAAATATTTGTATCCTTAATTTGAGTTAATGAATGCAAGTCTGCTATAAATAAAAAGGACTCGTCCGCACTTTTATTAGACATTTCTATTGCTGGAAGGATTGCACCTAAAATATTTCCTAAATGAGGTGTGCCTGTACTCTGTATTCCGGTAAGTATTCTTGCCATCTTAATAAGATTAATGTCACGCAAAGGTAATTTTTTTAGTATAATAGCTCAATAAATTTAATTAGTTTTGAAACTTATGATGTTATTTAAATATATTTTTTGGATTTTTTACCGTATTTGGTTTTACATTCTTGTCGCAATACCAATTATTATAATGTTTCCATTGCTAATTATTTCTATTTTAAAGGAAGAGTGGTATCCGATGTTTTTTAAAATGGCTAGAATTTGGTCAAGATTTATTTTAATTGGAATGGGGTTTAAGTGTGAGATTGATAGAGATCAAACACCTGAGATTGGAAAAAGCTATATGTTTATTGCGAACCATACCTCAATGATAGATATTATGTTGATGTTAGTGTCTATTAAAAACCCATTTGTATTTGTTGGGAAAAAGGAACTGGCTAAAATACCATTATTTGGATTTTTTTATAAGAGGACATGCATTTTGGTAGACAGGAGTAGTCCGAAAAGCAGAAAAGCAGTATTTCTTAGAGCACAACGTCGTTTAAAATCTGGATTGAGTCTTTGTATTTTTCCTGAAGGACAAGTCACAGATGAGGATATAGATTTAGATGAATTTAAAGATGGTGCTTTTAGATTAGCAATTAATCATCAAATACCAATTGTACCTTTAACTTTTGCAGATAATAAGAGGCGATTCTCTTACAATTTTTTTAGTGGTGGGCCAGGAAAATTACGTGTAAAAATACATAGATTTTTAAGTACAGAAAATTTAATAGTTGATGATACAAGGTCTTTAAATAACACATCAAAAGAAATTATTTTAAAGCAATTACAACTTTTCAATGGAAATTAAAAAGGTCACTCTTGGCACAGAGTAACCTTTTTAATCATTATTTTTTCGATTTATCGAATTAACAAAAATCAACCTAACCAACTAAAATTCTAAAATTTAAAACTAAAGCCTGTATAAATACCAATAATATATGGTTTAAAGTCTCCAGAGGTTTCTTTAAATGCATTTAATTGATATTTAAATGTAGGCTCTAAATTAAATTTTAATTTTTCTGTAAATTTATAATTTAAACCTAAACCAATGTTAGTACTAAAACTTACATTAGTAATATTGTTAGCTTCTCCAATGTAAGTTTTCCTGTCGTCAAATTCAGAATACACTTCATTTCCATCAAGGAAAAAAGTACTAAATCCTCCTATAATGTTTACACCAAAATCTTTATTTACAATACTGTATTGCAATTCTAAAGGGACTTCGTAATAACTAATACGCTGACTTATGGCTGCGTTATAATTATCACCAAGGATTCCATCTATTTGTTGCACACCTAAATTACTTGCACTTAAGACAGAAATATTTCCAGCACTTGGCGCAAAAGTTATATTTCTTAAAGGATTTGTATCAGGTGAATTACTAACACTTTCGTATAAAATAACATTATCTGTATCGTAGCTTAGATCAAGTGAATTAATCCCAGTCCGTATAGTTAATTTATTATTTATAGCATAACCAACATTAACGCCATAACTTGTGTTTACTTCACCACTTTTTGGATTATTAACAAATTGATCATGTATGTGTGAGCCATTTCCGAGGGTATTATAGTAAACAGGCGCAATGTTTGCGTACACTTGCCACCTGTTTACTTTCTCTTCTTTTTCAATAAGATCTTCGGCTTTAGCTATAGCTTCTTCAATTGAGGTAGAATCCTTTTTTGCTTCTTCTTCAATTGTATTTTTTATTTCTGTTGTGTCTTCATTATCTGCTAATCCAGTATTTTCTTTCATTTTACTTAAAGTAGCATTTGCATCTAATTCAGGATGTGTGTTTTTCTCTTCAGCATTACCATTCACTTGATTAGAAATATTTTGATTACTAGTGTTAGGTTGCTTTGATGCTAAGCCATAATTAGTACTAGAATTATGAATGTTATCTTTTGTGTTATCATGTTGTGGTTGTGAATTATCTTTTCTTTCTTTATTTTGATTGAGATTATTTATAGGAATAGCATCGGTTTTTTTGTATGATTTGTTACTAATTGTTCCCTCGCTTTTTCCTTTTTTAGAATCACTAATCACAACAACATTATTTTTAGATGTTGAATAAGTTGAATTTTTATTTGATAATGTTTCTGGTGTTAATTTGTCAGAATCATTTTTATGATTGACGTTGTTGTTTTTAACAATTGCTGAATTATCTTCTAAATTTTCAGTAGAATTTATTGTGTTTGATTTATTTAAATCTTTAAGATTTATGCTTTCTTTATTTGATGTTGTAGATTTATTATCTGAAGCGATGACTGATTGTTGAGAGTCATTGCCTTTTTCTGTGTCAACCACTTTAATTGGTGTTACTATATCTTCAGAATTAAATAGAAGGTTTCCAATAGTTAGGAACAACAACAAAATAGCAGCAACTCCAACATATTTTAACCATACTGGAAATACTTTTTTATGATGTTTTTCTTGATTATCAAGTGTATTCTGAATATTCTCCCAAACTTTTGAGTTTGGAGAAATTTCAAAATCTTTTAGCTTTTCTTGAAAAACTCTATCTATATGTTTTTTATCACTCATTATAATGACTTTGAGCTTATACTCAACTTGTAATTTTCTATTTTATCTTTTAAAATCTGTCTAGCTCTTGCTAGATTTGATTTTGATGTTCCAGTTGTTATATTCAGCATATTTGCAATCTCTTTATGCGAATATCCATCAAGAACATATAAATTAAAAACTAATCTATATCGATCAGGTAATTCTTGAATAATTTTCAAAAGAAAATCTATAGTTACATCATCATCATCAACATCTAAAATAACATCTTCAATGCTATCTTCCTTTATAATATCAAAAACACCTTTATTTCTATAACACTGCAATGCAGTATTTATAGTTATTCGTTTTAACCAACCTTCAAAAGAACCTTTGTTATTAAATTGTGATATTTTATTAAAAATAGTCACAAAAGCATCTTGCAGATTGTCTTCTGCTTCCGCATAGTTTCTTGAATACTTTAAGCAAATAGAAAACAATTTACTCGAAAAGAGGGTATATAGTTCACTTTGTGCTTTAGTATCATTATTACTACATTTACGTATGAGTTGTTCTAAACTCACATTATTAACATGTATTAATTAAACTTAATTTATATTACAGGAACTTCAATAACCAAATATTGGTCATCTCCGTTGTCATCTTTTCCTTGCCAAAAATTAAAAATATAAGACCCTGTATTTGTTGGTTTAAAATCAAATGATGCTTGAAGTTCTGTAAAAAGATCCTCACAAGGGCTATTACTAATAAATACAGTAGTAATAATTGCAACAGTTCTTTCATTTGATTCACTAACAAAATATATATCACTAAACGCATGACACGTAGTTGGTCTCAAATATGTCAATGAAATTTCATAAACTTCATTTAAAACAAATTCAGTAGGCATCATAACACTTTCAACAGGAACAATCTCAGTATATGTTTCTTCATAATCATTGTTGACACTGCATGAAAAAGTTATTAAGACGAAAAGACAAGCAAATATTTTTTTCATTAATAAATTAAGTACATGTTTACTCATTAGATGCATGATTATGTAAAAGGTTGCGTGTAAAATTAAAAAATCCCGAAATTTTTCGGGATTTTAATTTATTCTTTAGAGGATTTAATCGCAATCTTGATTTTTTCTTCTAATTCTTCCAGAAGTTCAGGGTTATCTTTTATGATGCTTTTAACCGCATCCCTCCCTTGTCCAAGCTTAGTGTCATCATAGCTAAACCATGACCCGCTTTTTTTAATAATCTCATGTTCTACGGCAATATCTAATATTTCTCCAACTTTTGAGATGCCTATACCATACATTATATCAAATTCTGCTAACCTAAAAGGTGGAGCTACTTTGTTTTTTACAACTTTCACTCTAGTTTTATTTCCCATCACATTACCATCAGAGTCTTTTATTTGAGTAGACCTACGAATATCTAAACGCACTGAAGCATAAAATTTTAGAGCATTACCACCTGTAGTTGTTTCAGGGTTTCCAAACATCACACCAATTTTCTCCCTTAATTGATTAATAAAAATTACAGTACAATTTGTTTTACTTATAGATGCTGTAAGTTTTCTAAGAGCTTGAGACATTAAACGAGCATGTAATCCCATTTTAGAATCTCCCATTTCACCTTCAATTTCACTTCGCGGAGTTAATGCTGCAACAGAATCTATAACAATAATATCTATAGCTCCAGAACGAATTAAATTATCTGTAATTTCTAATGCTTGCTCACCATTATCAGGTTGAGAAATAATTAAATTATCAATATCTATACCTAATTTTTCAGCGTAAAACCTATCAAAAGCATGTTCGGCATCAATAAAAGCTGCTATTCCTCCGGCTTTTTGTGCTTCAGCAATCGCATGCAATGTTAGTGTGGTTTTCCCTGACGATTCTGGTCCATAAATTTCGGTGACTCGACCTCTTGGATAACCTCCAACACCTAAAGCAATATCTAAGCCTAATGAACCAGATGAAATAGCTTCAATATCTACTATCGCAGCATCACTCATTCTCATTACAGTTCCCTTCCCGTATGCTTTATCTAGTTTGTCTAATGTTAGTTTTAATGCTTTTAATTTTGCTTCTTTTTCGTTGCTCATTGGTCTGTTTTTTCTTATCTATTATTGATGCTAAAATACTATTTCTTTTTTCTTATTACAATTTCTGACGCAACCTTTTCGTACTTTTTGCATCTATTAAATAAAGTGGGAAAAATTATGCTATGAAAAAGAATTATTATCCCAGTTTTAAAAAATAATTTGAACTTTAATATTTTTATTGAAGCTATGAGATTTTTTAAACGCTTAGTGTTTAACAAGAAATCAGGTGTTTCAGTTACTATCAGTATTAATGGTAATTGTAAAGCCGATGGAGGTTAGCTCGTTAGATTTTTTTGAATGATAATTTAAAAAAAATAATAACGAGTTAGTCTAAGAAAAGTCCTTTGCAAAGCGCAAAGGACTTTTTTTGTCTTAATTAATCAGCATACTTTAAAAGCATTATCTTTGCAAAATCTAAAAAGGTGAAACACATCTATTTATAGATTTAATAAAAAGGTATGCAGCATATAGAATTAATGGCTCCCGCGGGAAATTTTGAATCATTACAAGCAGCACTTGATAATGGAGCAAATTCAATATATTTTGGAGTTGAACAGTTAAACATGAGAGCTAGAGCATCAATCAATTTTACTTTAGATGATTTAGCAGAAATATCTCAGAGATGTGAGGCTAAAAATGTTAGAACCTACCTTACATTGAATACTATTATTTATGATCACGATTTATCAATTGTAAAAACATTAATAAAGAAAGCTAAAAAAGCTAATATAACTGCTGTTATTGCTATGGATCAGGCAGTAATTGCTTCAGCAAGAGAGGTAGGAATGGAAATCCATATTTCTACCCAAATTAATATCACAAACATTGAAACAGTTAAGTTTTATGCTATGTTTGCTGATACAATGGTGCTTAGCAGAGAATTAAGTTTAAGACAAGTTAAAAAAATTACTGAGCAGATTGAAAAAGAACAAATAAAAGGACCTGCTGGAAAATTAATTGAAATAGAGATTTTTGGGCATGGCGCACTTTGTATGGCTGTTTCTGGGAAATGTTACATGAGCTTACATTCGCATAATTCTTCAGCTAATAGAGGTGCTTGTAAGCAAAATTGCAGAAAAAAATATACCGTTATAGATCAAGAAACTGGTTTTGAAATGGAGCTTGATAATGAATATATTATGTCTCCAAAAGATTTATGTACTATCGATTTTTTAGATCAAGTGGCAGATGCTGGAATTAAAGTTTTAAAAATTGAAGGCCGTGGTCGTGCTCCAGAATATGTAGCAAATGTTATTAAATGTTATCGCGAAGCTATAGATAGCGTAGCAAATGGTACATATAATAAAGATGAAGTTATTTTATGGATGCAGGAACTTGAAAAAGTTTATAATCGTGGATTTTGGAATGGTTACTATCTTGGTCAAAAACTTGGCGAATGGAGTAAAGGATCTGGATCTCATGCTACTCAAAAAAAAGTTTACCTTGGTAAAGGCATGCATTTTTTTCCAAAAGCAAAAATTGGTGAGTTTAAAATTGAAGCTTATGATTTAAATATTGGAGATACAATTTTAATTACTGGTCCAACAACTGGCGTAAAGGAAATACAACTTGAGGAAATGCTAGTTAATGATAAAAAACAAAAAAAAGCTTCAAAAGGAGATTTAGTGACAATTCCGTTAGAATTTAGAATACGCTCCTCAGATAAGCTTTATAAAATTGTAGAAAACAAGGTTGAAGTTTAATGGTCGTTATTACTTTACAACGAGATAAATGTATTGGTTGTAATTACTGTGTAGAGTTAGCTCCCCGACAATTTCAAATGTCTAAAAAAGACGGAAAAGCTGTATTGTTGCACTCTAAAGACAAAAAAGGATTTCATACCATAAAGATTTTTGATGATTTTATTTTTGACGATTGTGACAAAGCCGCAAAAGCGTGTCCTGTTAAAATAATAAATGTTAAAAATGTTTAATAAATTAAATGGACATTTATAAATTATTAAAGTTAAATAGAAAAATAAAAAGCCATAGAATTAAATTTCTTGGCCTTTGGTTGCTACATAAATTAAATCAAAGATATTTAGCTGTAAATCTAGATCCTGTTTTAGCTTGTAATTTACGTTGTAAAATGTGTTATTTTACAGATGAAGATTATGTAAAAACTTTAAAAGGACAATTTATTGATGACGATTTAGACCAAGTTGCAAAAACCATTTTCAAAAGGGCTTTAAAACTTCAAATAGGTTGTGGTACAGAACCAACTTTATATAAAAATTTACCTAAAATTGTCGAACTAGGGAAAACATATAATGTGCCCTATATTTCACTCACTACTAATGCTAATTTACTTACTGAGGAAAAAATCGAAACGCTTTTAAAAGCAGGATTGAATGAGTTTACTATCTCCCTGCATGGTGTCACAAAAGAATCCTATGAGAACTTTATGAAGAAAGCGAGCTACGAAAAGTTTCATAATGCTTTTAGAGCTTTTGCAAAACTTAAATCGAAGTACAATTTTAAAGTACGTATTAATTATACTTTTAATAAAGATAATTTTTACGAATTAAAAGAATTCTTTAATCATTTTAATGGAGATAGTTTCGATATTCTTCAAATTAGACCAATTCAAAAAATAGGAAATACAGAGTATAATGATTTTGATTTGGAATCTTTGCGTAAAGATTATCCGGAACTAATTAATACTATTCGAGAGCAATGTAAAACTCATAATATAACTTTATTAGCCTCAAATACAATCCCTACAGGTACCAATAAAAATGAATCTAGTTTTATTTTCGATTATACATTCTGCTATATTTCACCAAATAAATTCTGGAAATCAGATTTTAATTGGAGAGAACAAAGCTTTGAAAATTATTCCAAACAAATAGGATGGAGCAAGCAATTATTTTCTAATATTTTTAAAACTAAAAACGACTTAAAATCTCTTTCCAACAGATTAAACTACGAAATAGAGTTTAATTAAAATTCTTTGTTTTTAAGTCATTAGAATAATCTTATCTTTACAAACTAGAGTAAAATCTGGATTATATTTCCAACGATTTATATTGAACGTATTTCAGTAAATTAGGAAATTCAATAATTTTTTTAATCATCTTCTGAAAATTATATTTTTTCAGAATCTATATATATCTACTTTATGGCTTGTGGCACTTGCTCAACAGGAAATGATAGTCAACCAAAAGGTTGCAAAAATAATGGTACTTGCGGGACAGATAGTTGTAATAAACTTACAGTTTTTGATTGGTTATCAAACATGTCGCTTCCAAATGATGAAGAACCATTTAATTGGATTGAAGTGCGTTTTAAAAATGGAAGAAAAGTCTATTTTAAAAACACAGAGAATTTAACCCTCAGTATGGGAGATGTTGTAGCAACACAGGCTCAATCTGGTCATGATGTTGGAATGGTAACTCTTACAGGAGAATTAGTAAGAGTGCAAATGAAGCGTAAAAAAATATCAGAAACTGACGAGGAATTCCTT
>Ga0190293_1000817_pt1 | contig 11066 bp, 9 predicted proteins | sample 48693001_MG_FD_161671 | JGI IMG/M metagenome (GOLD analysis project Ga0190293, IMG submission 161671) | Hydrothermal vent microbial mat bacterial communities from Southern Trench, Guaymas Basin, Mexico - 4869-30-0-1_MG | ecosystem: Environmental > Aquatic > Marine > Hydrothermal vents > Microbial... | reverse complement strand
CAAGGGCACTATGCCTAGAAAAAATCCGTTTATTCCTTAAAGAAGTTGTACTTTCTTAAAAGCAGGATGGGGCTTGCATTGTTTTAACTGGGTATGTGACAATACGTCTGTGTCTGCGATTGAAACAAACTAATCTCAGGAATGAGTGTGAGACACAATCGGCGAAAACCATTGAATCCATTGACAGACGTAAGCTTTTAAGTGGCGCGGGCGCTATTGTATCCGTCGCCAGTGCCGGCGCGGCTTGGGGAGCGAGCGTTCATCAACATCAACCAAGCTATAATAAGCAAGGTATTATAGATGCGTCAATTGACTGCATAAAAAAAGGCCAAGCCTGCGTGGATCATTGTCTTGAACTTTTTAAGACGGGAGATACCTCTGTTGCTGAGTGTGCAGATGCCGTACATGAAATGCTCGCCATTTGTACCGCACTTTCTCAATTTGCCTCTTATCAATCGCGGCACTTAAAGTCTCTCGCCAAAGTGTGTATTGATGTGTGCCAAGATTGTGAAAATGAGTGTCGCAAACATGCAGAAAAACATGCCGCCTGTAAGGCGTGTGCAAATGCCTGTGCTAATTGCATTGAAGAATGCCAGAAAATCGTGGGGTAGTTATTTCAACACAGAGACACGGAGCTTTACTACGTTTCACAGAGATTTTCCATAAGAGATGGCTCTGTGTGACTCTGTGGTTCTTTGTGAGCTCGGTGTTTAAAAATAATGACTTTTACAAACTGATAGGTGGTAAGGGAACTAGGACTTACGCATTGACATCATTTATGTAATTTGGTTACTTATACTTAGCACCGTTACAAACTTCAGCAAATTTTAGCTTGACTTTCAACCCTTCGATTCGGCCTGAATCAAAAATCCGTTTATTCCCCAAATCCGTTGTACTTTCACTACATAATCATGCAAGGAGTGAGTTAATGAAATTGTTCCACAAGATGTTAATGACGGGAATCTTAGGTAACCTCACGTTACCCATGTATGCGGCCCAATGGGAAGTCTTACCAGACACGCCCCCCATTCCGGCTAATAATTCCCAAAGTGAGGCCAAAATCAAACTCGGACAAACACTGTTTTTTGATCCGCGTCTTTCGAGTACAGGCACGGTATCCTGTAATTCTTGCCACAATGTGATGGCCGGTGGTGACGATAACCGCCCAAATTCGGTGGGGGTAGAAGGCAAGACTGGTGGACGCAGTGCGCCGACAGTCTGGAATAGTGCGTTTTTATCCGTACAATTTTGGGATGGGCGTGCCCCAACGCTTGAAGAGCAAGCGAGAGGCCCGGTGACTAATCCAATTGAAATGGGCATGAGTGATTGGGATGCCGTTGTCAAACGACTCAAGTCGATTCCCGGTTATAGGGCCTTATTTAAAGCGGCTTTTGGTCCAGATAATCCAATAACGGCCGACAATGCGGTTAAGGCTATCGCCGCTTATGAGCGTACTCTCATTACTCCCAATTCGCCCTATGACCGTTATGTCAAAGGGGATAAAAAGGCCCTGACTGAGCAACAGGTGAGAGGCAGGAATACCTTTGCCGAAATTGGGTGCCCGGCCTGTCATTCTGGGCCCAATTTCAGTGGGCCACAATTAACGATGGGGTCTGGATTTTATATGACATTTCCACTGGTGCCGGGCAGTAAGTACGAGACTAAGTATAAGCTGATGGAAGATATTGGGCGGTATCAAGTGACTGGAAACGAGGCCCACAAGCATATGTGGCGTATACCAACTTTACGCAATATTGCTTTGACAGCGCCGTATTTTCACAATGGTGCCGTGCCATCGCTTGACGATGCGGTGCGCGTCATGGCGAAAACCCAACTCAATAAAGACTTGGATAATGCACAAGTACAAGATATTGTGGCCTTTTTGAAGGCCTTGACGGGAGAATTTCCTAAGCAGACGATGCCACGTTTGCCCGGAACACCGGGTAGAAGTGTTATTCCGTAGCCCCATCATCCTAACCCTCTCCCATACAACCGATAACCGCTGGAACTTTAGCCGTCCAAACAACCGCTGGAGTCCAAAGCTTCAGCTTTGGCGTTTTAGCCGTCCAACCTATGGGGCGAGGGTTAAATAAAAAAAACGTTAAGAGGAGTTCAATCATTAAGATTCATACGCTTTTAGAAAAACTGGCAATTCCGTTATTGTTAATAACGCTATTTTTCATATTAACGACTTTCCTAGCCCACTTGAGTCAAGGAGCTGAGTGGCAACGGGGTTTTGGAATTAATTGGCATAGAGTCTTGGAATTGTTGGACTTGCGTCAGGAAAATACGCTGGCTACTTGGTTTTCAAGTATGGTTTTTCTGTCCGTTGGAATGAGTTTTTTGTTACTTGGCTGGGGTTCATCACCTGATTTTGCGATTTCACGCTTGACACGCTTTGTATTTCAATTGACAGCGATAGGCGCGGTTTTGCTATCTGCTGATGAAGTTGCCAGTATTCACGAAACAGCCGGAAAATGGTTTCAACGCCTCGTCAGCAACCTTTGGGTTAATGCGCCCCCTGATAATAGGGGTTACTCTTGGATAGTGCTATTTGCTCCCTTTTTATTAGGCGGTTTCTTAGCGGCAGCCTATATTCTGCGAAAACTGATTGCCAATATGTCAACCACCCGTGACTGGCAACGTCAATCGGCATACCTTGCTTTATTCGTTGCTTTTCTGTGCTTGCCGGGGGTATTTGTATTTGAACTATTTGAATGGCACTCAGACTCTCTCAACCAAGGCGTTAGCATTTTGACTTGTTGGGAAGAAGCGTTTGAAATGATAGGTATGTATAGCTTGTTCTTGTGCGCGATGCTGATTGCGAGGCGGTACCAATTGTGAATAGATCACGTCTTTTATTGTTTATATTACTGGCGGTGTACAGTGTTGTTTTGATAGTGATTGAGTGGCAAACGTCGCAACCTTATGTGCGACAGTTTTTCACAGATATTAAAGGCGACGTGTTTTTTTATGCCATCAATACGACGTTCAGTGTTTTTTTGTTATGGGCTACCGCCTTACTGTTTGGTATATGTTTGTTATGTATCGATAGGGTAAAACAGCGCCAAGACTATTTGTTTTATCTGTCGCAAGTCATTATGTTTGCTTACCTTGGCTTTGATGAACGCTTTTTGATACATGAAACTATAGGACTTTGGTTGGGGCGCAATGACGCATACTTGTTGTTGGGTTTAGGCTTCATTGAAATTGGGCTACTGGTGTTACTTGGCAATCTCCGTCAAAAACCAAAAGCGGCACGTTATTATTTATATAGTGCCGCCATTTTCTTTGCCGTGATGATTGTCATTGATGCGAAATTTCCGTCACAGATGGTATTGCGCCTATCACTTGAAGATCTCACCAAGCTGTGGGCAGACATAAGTTTAGCCTTATTTGCTTGGGAGATTTTGAGGCAGCACATTTATCAGTTATCAATAAACAGTAAGAATTTGTAGTAGTCGCAGTTTGTAGTAGTCAGTTTGTAGTAGTCAGTTTGTAGTAGTCGCTTTAGCGACTAAAACCGTTAACTCTAAATAAATAGACTTTTAAGACAGCCCCACGTCTATCCTCTCATGAACTTTGCTCCTAAACGAGTACAACAAATTACGCCGGTAAACGAGTACAACGAATTACGCGGATAAACGAGTACAACGAATTACGCGGATAAACGAATTAATTTTGCGGATAAACGAGTACAACGTAACGAAGGATAAACGAATTGCTATAGGGCGTAGACTAAGAACTCAATGCCACACAGTTTGCGGAATTAGAAACAAATAATCCCCCCGCCTTTGGTAAAGCCGTCGTCTAATAGCTGAAGTGCCCTAAAGGGCACTGAAGACTCAATGCCATATCGTGTGCTTATGAAAAAAATCCTGAATTTACCAGTCCCCTTTAGGGGACTTTAGCTTTGAGACAACGGCTTTACCAAAGGCTCTTTCTCGTTTATTTCTTAACTTAATGGCATTGAGACTAAGAACTGGGGCTGCTTTATTTTCATCTTTAGATATCGAGATTTGTTTATCCCAGTCATTTTTAATTCGTTTATCCGCGTAATTCGTTGTACTTAATTAATGAGTTGTACTTAATTAATGAGTTGTACTTAATTAGTTGTAAATTCGTTTATCCGCGTAATTAGTTGTACTTAATAATTAGTTGTACTTAATTAATGAGTTGTACTTAATAATTCGTTGTACTTTATTATGTTCTATAATACTAATAACTAATAACTGATAAATGACAACTGATAACTGATATGAAAGCTATTTTGTTCGCTGATCGCACTGGTTCAGAATTGCAGCCTCTCACCGATAAAACCAGTATTGCCTTATTGCCAATAGCGGCTAAACCCTTGATTGAATACACGCTTGACGCGTTATTGATGACTGGCATCCGCGAGGTGATGGTGGTTATTTCGGCCTTTGCCGAGGAGATAAAACGCCTTTTGGGCAATGGTGAACGTTGGGAAATGCAGTTTGAATATGTGCGAAGTACCGAACAGCCAGCTACCGTGCTTACCCGCCTTGGTGCCAAATTGAGCGATTCTGAATATCTGCTTGTTCGTGGCGATGTGTTGCGTAGTCTTAATATTAAAGCGTTTTTGGAACAAGCCCAAACACTTCAACAAGAACAAATACTGGCAACCATTGACGGCTATAATGCCGGTGTCTGCCTGTTAAAAACCTCGCCTAATTCCGAAATTCCCCCTAACCCCAAAATACCCCATAACCTGGAGGAATTTGAGGAAAGTGAGGGCGTTCAAGCGCTCGCTGTCACCGGGAATTTGTCTTGGCTTGATTCTCTCAAGGCCTACCATCAAGCTAACTTGGCTGTATTGGCTGGGCATTTCCCAAGCTTGGTTTTACCAGTGCGACAAGTCAACGACAAATTGCAAGTCGGCCGCCGTTCCAGTGTTCCTAAAGATAACGCCGGGCTAGTTGGCGCCTTTTGTCGTGTCCATAAAAAGGCCGCTTTGTTGGGCGATGTTGTGTTGTGTAATGAAGTGATTGTTGATCGTTATGCCAAACTCAGCGCGACAGTGGTATTGCCCGGCACTTATATTGGTGAAGCGGTAGAATTGCAGAATGCCATCGTTTGGGGCAATCTGCTGATACAAATCGACACGGGCGCGGTGGAACAAGTTGATGATAGCTTGTTACTGGCCGATTTGAAAGCAAAAAACTTCAACGCTCTCTTCAGGGATGCCGCTTAGTATGTATATAGTGAGCCTAAATGAGTTGTTAAATTATCGTATCGCGCCAACAGATACTATCCCTTTGATGGATAGTAAGTAGCTTCGCTAAGAATTTTATTCAGCTATACGGAACGTACTTGAAACAGATGAAAATGAAATAAGGGATTGAACTGAGTACCGGACATTTTTTCTACTGTCATTTTGGTAAGAAATATGACCTTCAATGAATTCAATAAAATCTCCACAATCAATGACTTAAATAAATTGTCCGCTGCAAAGTTTGAAAACTTCCAAATGGTTTTATGGCCCTCAAACCCGTGCCAATAACCATACAAAAATAATGGTCAAAATGACTGGGGCCAGAGTTTGATTTGAAAACTTCCAACGTCGGCAAAAGTTTCGCTTCGCTGTACTTTTGCCGACGTAATGGTTTTATGGCCCTCAAACCAGTGCCTAATAACCATACAAAATTCATGGTCAATATGACTCCTGTAAGGCCGTATTTTAATTTGAAAACTTGCAAATGGTTTTATGGCCCTCAAACCAGTGCCAATAGCCATACAGCACAAAATTAATTAAATAACACCGAGTAGATAGCGCAAAACGCCGGGTAGGCACTACTTGCGTTGTGCTGTGCTTTGTAAAGGAAATCGCAATGAACGAATTCGATAAAATTGAAGCTTTTGCGATGAAATAAAATCGCCATTAATTAGGATCGAAGAAAAATTAATTTCCCAAAAATGGGTACAGTGCCCTTTAGGGTACTTTAGCTTTTAGATTGGCGGAAGTTATTTTTTAGCTGTTCCTTAGCTATTGGGTTGTCATTGCTGTATTTTAAAAAAGTTGAGTGAGGTGATTTGAGGCTTAAAATAAAATCCCTTATTATATACAATCCTTGTGCATTGTCAGACTAAAAACTTGATCATCAAGCAATAGCTAATGGAGAAAATGAGGATGTCAGGGAGAGGGTGTGCTGTCAATCTCCCCTGTTTGAACCACACCGATAATTATTTTCTCATTCCCAATTCCTCTTAACAACTTGGGAGTGATGAAAGTGAATACGATACTCGTCTTGATGAAAAAATGTTCTACTTTGTCACATTACGCCTAAGTAATTGATTTATATAGAAGGCCTCTTGGGGCCATTCTGTTGAAATCAATGAGTTGCATTAACTCTGACAAAGTAGGAATAAATATCAAGCTATACCTAGCACCACAAATTGCGCTTACTTGATGATCAAGTTTGGAACGAACGCCATGAGCGGTTCCTCTGTGCTCAAAGCTAAAGTACGTATCAGGGTACTACGAAAAGCCACGCCGTTGGGGTTAGTCTGCTTTAGCAGGCTTGAGCTTTTAGCCAGGGGATTGATCCCCTGGCGATATTTTGGGCTAACCATCAAAAACTTGATCATCGAGTTAAAGGTGCCGTTGCAAAACTTGCCGATCCCTACGAGGGAAAAATATCATTTTTTGTAACGACTCAACCTTGAGATAAATCTCAAAGATGCTCAAAAATAGTCATGGCGGAGTAGTTACCATTTTTTTTCAATTTCCGGTACAAAGTACGTTCACTCACCCCAAGCTGTTTAGCCAAGGCTTTATTATCGCCCTCAAAATGTTGTACTACCCATTGTAAATATTGTTGTTCCACTTGACACAACGGCATCACAACTGGCGACACGGGTTCATATTCCGTTTTTTCCACAATCTGCCGGCATTCTTGGGGCAAATGTTCTGGCAAAATAAAGTCACCATCTACCAATACACTCGCTCGTTCTAAAATATTCCGTAATTCTCGAACGTTCCCAGGAAAATCATACGACTGCAATATTTGCAACGCTTGGGGGTGTATGGATAAACGGCGTTGAGGCAGAATTCGTTGCAGTTGGTTTTCAATTAACATAGGTAAATCTTCATGCCGTTCTCGTAAGGGCGGCAAAAAAATAGGAAATGCACTAATGCGATAATAGAAATCTTGGCGAAAACCACCCCGGCTTACCATTTCTTTAAGATTACGATGTGTCGCACAGATTAGCCTAAAATCCGATTTTTGTGGTTCAACGCTGCCCACACGACGATAAATGCCAGTTTCCAATAAGCGTAATAATTTAACCTGCAAATTTAACTGAATATCCCCGACTTCATCAAGAAAAAGTGTGCCGCCCTGTGCTGCGGCAACTAAGCCTTGTTTACGGATATGCGCCCCGGTGAACGCGCCTTTTTCATGTCCAAACATTTCGCTTTCAAACAAACTTTCTGATAAACCAGAACAATCGACAGGTACAAAACGCCCTTGCGCCCGATTGCTGGCGGCATGGATCGCTTGAGACACTAATTCTTTGCCCGTTCCAGATTCACCGAGTAGCAATACGCTAGTTTCTCTGGGTGCCACACGGGAAATCTGCACGAGTAAACGATTAAATGCGTCACAAAGCCCTACCAAGCCTTGGTTCTGTAGTTTTTCTTTTGCGACTTTGATATCGTGTATGGTTTGAAGCAAGTAAATAATGTCGCCTTCGTCATTATATATCGGTAATATTTGTACCTTGACGTAGGTTTCACCGTGTAGTGTATGGTGTGAATGTAGTGCCTCTTGCGGTTGTCTCGTTTTTAAGCTGGTTTTTAATGGGCAAGTTTCTCCCATTTGTTCACAGGGCACTTTGCAGTGATGGGAAACTTCATAGCAATAATGAGACAAGTACTCTTCACCATAGTGGTGTTGATAGGCAGCATTGGCTAGCAAAATGTGGTAATCCTTACCGAGCAAGATGGCAGGTTCGGGATAACATTGCAGTAGGGCTTTGACTTCAGCTGAAATCGTCATCACTGATATATAAGTTTTTAAGTCATAAAATGAATTATATCAAGAATTATTTCTTCTTATGAAAATAATCATAAGCCAAATTTGTCAGCCTTGTAGAAGCAGTCTAGTGATAGCTTCAGGCTGCCCCTTTCAATTAAATCGGGGTTGTGCATTCCATAACGAGATATCGTGGTTTGAACACCCCCTTTAAAAGTTCAATTTATAACCGTGTTTAAACCTAATCATAAGCCAAATTTGTCAGTCATCGTTAAAACGACATGACATAATTGGCAGAATATTTTCTGATCTACAATTTGGTATTTGAAAGACACAATAATTGAAATCAGTTAAATTAGAATTTACTAATAAACTAATGTCGTGCTAACTTATTGAAAAATAACGGTTATTTTTAATGACACGGCTTATGATTAGGCCGTAATCTGAAAAGTTAGCCTTATGAGATTTAGCGTTTTAGAATGGAAGATAATTATATCCTAATATAGGAATTTCAGAATATTACCGTCTTTAAATAGGATTTTATCTTTTGGCATTGGTATTGCAGTCAGTTTTATTATAGATTTACCCACGAGAGTGAGGAGTTTTCGTAACTCATTGAAATAGAGAAGAGAACTCTTCACGCTCAACTTTTTTAAGGAGATAAAATCATGCCTAAAGCACTATCAACTCCAGTAGTCATCTTAGGTGCTGTGCTATTTACGCCTGCTATTATTATAGCGCTAAGCATTGTTGGTATCATTGCTGCTGTTGTTCGTCCGTTCTATTCTTGGACGAAAGAAATTTTTGCTCACAATGATAGCCACCACGCTAAGGCAGCCTGATTATTAATACGACTCCTAAAGTCTAATACTTAGTCTTTTGTATACTTAGCACGGGAATAAATTGGGCTTTTAACCGGGCGTTTTTTGAAAAACCTGGGTTCGATCATCACTAACCATAGTTATTTATAACCGCGTTCAGTATATAAGTCATTTAGAATATATTTGTTTATGAAATTTTCGATTTTAGGATGTTGCTTATCAATGTTCGGATACTTGACGGTAAAACGGTCTTCGAGGCAAATTGATTCAGAAAAACTTTTGCCTCGAAACCATTGTCTTAGTTGACGGAATAGTTAGAAGGCTCTGATGACTCTATAGACGTTCAGATAAATAACTTCATCAATTGGCAATTTCTTATCAATTGAAGGCAAGCTACTCAACTTCTTGGCTAAAAGCTTGTCTGAGGCTGAAGCCGGCTCAATTTTTCAATTTCATAAATTATTGTTTTTTAAATAAATAGTTTTTGTCTTTTGTTAAAAAAACCGGCTTTTTACCACTGATCCGTCGGGCTAAATGCGATCCGTTAACCGCACCTTGATTATCACACGCGAAGCGATGCGATACCACTATGTCTCGGTAAAATCGGCGTTTAAAGTGGAAATTATATAAAAAATTGCCTTCATCATCAAGCGATAATCGCAGAGAGTCCTAAATCGCGTTGCGAATGATCCAGCGCGTCAAAAAGCCTTGTGTCTCAGCATGTTGTGGCTTTTCTCGCCGTAAATACTTGGCAACTGCATACGCACGCTCTGGCGATAGCGTCCCCTCTTCAAAGCCCCACCTCGATGGCGTGATGCGCCCCTCAACACCTTTTCAACTTATCCTCCTTCACCGGTTTACAAACAAATTCAATCCCATATTCCGCAGCCGTGCATTGATTGGTGTGCCTGATTCATAGAACTATTGGAAAGGATCGCCTTGCCTTCGTTAGGCACTTTAAAGGCAGGTTGGGCGCTGCTGTCATCAATGCTGTGGGGTGTTCATTAAAATAACCCCGTTTACTTTGCACCTTTACCAATGGCAGCACTTTTGGACGACATGCGCTCAAAGTCCCGGCTTGTCGCGCACATTTCTTTGCCTTGCCAAACGACATAAGTCACAGATGAGTACATACCTGTATGTGTACTACAACCCGTTTTTCAACCCGTAGAATAAAAAAATGACGTGAATTTCCTGTCAGCGAACATTACACGCTCGTGCGGCGCACCGTTTGGGTTAGAACGGCTAGACTGAAAGTACAGTTTAGCTTCGCTCAGGGTGGCGACATGCTATTAATTTAATGGCATTGAGTGGGCCAGGTTATCGAATTGATAGGTGGGTTTCGCGTAGCGAAGGGTGGCGACATGCTCTTAATTTAATGGCATTGAGTGGGCCAGGTTGTCGAATTGATAGGTGAGTTTCGCGTAGCGAAGGGTGGCGACATGCTATTAATTTAATGGCATTGAGTGGGCCAGGTTGTCGAATTGATTAGGTAGGTTTAGCTTCGCTGACTTCCTGTTCGCGTAGCAACACCCATCCTACATGCTCTTAATTTAATGGCATTGAGTGGGCCAGGTTGTCGAATTGATAGGCTCTCGTTTTTTAATGGCTTTCCCTTTCATCCTTTCATAAGCCAAAAATCCTTGCCGTTATTGAACTGATAAAGCTTTCATTGCCAAAGAATTATCATCCTTTATTACGGTTAAGTTCACAGTTTTTCAGTAATCAATTACCAATAATTACCAATTAAAAAAAATGCGAGTATTAGGCATAGAAACTTCTTGCGATGAAACAGGTGTAGCGGTGTACGACTCCGAGCAGGGCCTATTAGGACATGCTCTGTACAGTCAAATCGAGTTACACGCTCAATATGGCGGCGTTGTGCCAGAATTGGCTTCCCGCGATCATGTCCGCAAACTCATACCACTGCTTAAAACGCTCTTAAATGAAAGTGCGACTTCTACTTCTGAAATTGAAGGAGTCGCGTACACGACGGGGCCGGGCTTAATTGGCGCTTTACGGGTTTACGCGGCCGTCGGCCGCAGTCTCGCTTGGGCTTGGCAAGTTCCTGCCATTGGCGTACATCATAAGAAGGCCACTTGCTCGCTGCTATGCTTGAAGCGCCGGCCCCCACTTTTCCCTTTCTTGCTCTGCTCGTTTCTGGAGGGCATACGCAACTGGTACAAGTTGCCGCGGTGGGCAAATACACTGTGCTAGGAGAATCCGTCGATGATGCCGCTGGCGCGGC
>Ga0190293_1000816_pt1 | contig 11076 bp, 9 predicted proteins | sample 48693001_MG_FD_161671 | JGI IMG/M metagenome (GOLD analysis project Ga0190293, IMG submission 161671) | Hydrothermal vent microbial mat bacterial communities from Southern Trench, Guaymas Basin, Mexico - 4869-30-0-1_MG | ecosystem: Environmental > Aquatic > Marine > Hydrothermal vents > Microbial... | reverse complement strand
TCTTAAAAATGTACCAAAATATATTTCTATGGCTCAGTTAACGGATGAAGTTTTGGCTGAAGCTCAGGAAGCTGCTAAAGCAGAATTAAAAGCTGAAGGTAAACCAGAAAAGATCTGGGACAGAATTTTACCTGGTAAATTAGAGCGTTTTATTTCTGATAATACAACCCTAGACAATGAACTTTGTTTATTAGATCAGGAATTTATCAAAGATGCTAAAAAATCAGTTGCTGATTATGTTAAAACTTATGGTGATGTTGAAGTTGTTGACTTTAAACGAGTTTCACTAGGTTAGAGATTATCTAATATCTTTTATAAAGATCCTCATATTATTGATTTTCATCATGATATGAGGATTTTTTTTGTAATTTAATTCAACTCCAAATAAAAGGTATAATTTAGTATATTTGTACAAGTTTCTAATTTATCTAATACATGAAATACAAAAGAATTCTTTTAAAATTAAGCGGTGAAGCTTTAATGGGAGAACGAGAATACGGAATTGATCCAAAACGATTGGCAGAGTATTCTCAAGAAATTAAAAAAATGGTTGATAAAGGAGTTGAGGTTGCACTGGTAATTGGTGGCGGCAACATCTTTAGAGGGTTGGCAGGAGCCAGTAATGGAATGGATAGAGTGCAAGGTGATCAAATGGGTATGCTGGCAACCATTATTAATGGCTTGGCTTTGCAGGGTGCTTTAGAAGATGCAGGTATGAAAACCAGACTTTTAACTGCCATTAAAATGGAAGAAATTGCTGAACCATACATCAAAAGAAGAGCTGTTAGACATTTAGAAAAAGGACGTGTAGTTATTTTTGGAGGTGGTACAGGTAATCCTTATTTCACAACAGATACTGCTGCAGTTTTAAGAGCTATTGAGATTGGTGCAGATGTAATTTTAAAAGGAACCAGAGTTGACGGTGTTTACACATCTGACCCTGAAAAAAACAAAGATGCGGTGAAATTTGATGAGATTTCTTTTAAAGATGTAATGGCAAAGGGATTGAAAGTAATGGATATGACAGCTTTTACACTTAGTGAAGAAAATAAGTTGCCTATCATTATTTTTGATATGAATAAAAAAGGTAACTTAGAAAAAGTTATTTCAGGTGAAAATATTGGAACAAAAGTAGATCATCCAGATAATTTTAGGGACTAATTTAAAATACAGCAATCATGAATGAAGACGTTAAATTTGTAGTTGAAAGTACCAAGGAATTGATGCATGGATCCATCGAGCATCTTGAACGCGAACTAACCAACATCCGGGCAGGTAAAGCATCACCAATTATGCTCAAAAGTGTTATGGTTGATTATTATGGTGCAAGCACACCATTAAGTCAGGTTGCAAATGTAAACACACTGGATGCGCATACTATAACTATTCAACCATGGGAAAAATCTCTTATCCATGAAATTGAAAAAGGAATTATGGCTGCAAATCTCGGATTCAATCCAATGAATAATGGTGAAAGTGTTATCATAAATGTACCTATTCTAACCGAAGAAAGAAGAAGAGAACTAGCAAAGCAGGCAAAATCTGCTTCAGAAGATGCAAAGATTAGTATCAGAAATGACAGAAAAGAAGCAAATACCGAACTTAAGAAATTAGAAATTTCAGAAGATCTTTTAAAAAATGCTGAAATGGATATTCAAGAACTTACCCAAAAATATTCTAAAATTGCAGATGAGCATTATGCAATCAAAGAAAAAGAGATCATGAAAGTTTAATTCATTTTATTGTTATCCAACTAATTCTTGATAAAATAAAAACATACATACCAATGTATCTTTTTACAAGATCCATATATAATTATTACCTATGAGTTTTTGGCAAATTATAGCCCGCTTCATTTTAAAGCAACGAATATTTATTTTATTGGTATTAGCTTTAATAACTATTTTTTTAGGAAGTAAAATTCAAAATATTCAGTTTTCTCGTACCGAGGCTAATTTACTTCCACAGGATCACGAAGAAAACATTAAATACAACCACTTTCTCGAAATATTTGGAGAAGAAGGTAACCTTGTTATTTTAGCTGTTAAAGACTCTACTCTATTCAATGTTACTAATTTCAATAAATGGAATCATCTTACAAAGGAACTAGAATCCTATTCTGAAGTTGATTTTACAGTTTCCATTGGAGATATTAAAGAATTAAAAAAAGATAAAAAAAATCAAAAATTCATTACCAAACCATTATACGATAAGGAACCTTCTTCAGATGAAGATGTTAAAAAAATAAAAAAGGAATTATTTGATAATTTACCTTTTTTTGACAACTTTCTTTTTAATAAGAATTCAGGCACCATTCGTAGCGCTGTCTATCTTGATAAAGATATAGTTAACTCAGAAATTCGTGAGCGATTTGTTTTTGATGTATTAAATCCTGCCATTGAAAGTTTTGAAAAAGATACTGGTTTAGATGTACGTATATCGGGTATGCCCTATGTTCGTACCATGAATGCCCAGAATATCATTGATGAAATTGGACTTTTTGTTGGTCTGGCATTATTTGTAACCTCCCTAATTTTCTGGCTCTTTTTCCGCTCATACAGAGCCACTTTTATTACCCTGCTTGTTGTAAGTATTGGTGTAATCTGGTCTGTTGGATTTATTGGATGGTTTCAATATGAAATATCCGTATTAATGGCATTGATTCCTCCTTTGATCATTGTAATTGGAGTACCAAATGCTGTATTTCTTATCAACAAATACCAGCAGGAAGTAAAAAATCATGGTAACCAAGCTAAATCTTTACAAAGGGTTATTACTAAAATTGGTAATGCAACTCTGATGACAAACATTACTACTGCATCAGGATTTGCCACATTTATGTTTACCAACAGCCAGTTATTAAAAGAGTTTGGTACTATTGCCTCCATAAATATTATGGCCATTTTTGTACTGTCTATTCTTATTATCCCAATCATCTACAGCTTTATGCGTAAACCCAAAGACAGGCATTTGGAGCATTTGGAAAGACAGTGGATGGATACGATTGTCAACTGGATGGAAAATACTGTTAGACATAATAGAATTGCCATTTATGTCTCAACTGTGATCATAATCATTGTGAGTATCATTGGTGTATATAAAATTCGTGTATCTGGAAGTATGATCGAAGATATGCCAAAAAGTAAACAATTTTACAAAGACATAGTGTTTTTTGAGAATGAGTTTGGAGGAATCATGCCTTTTGAAGTTTTTATTGATACCAAAAGAAAAAAAGGTGTAATGAATATGGCTACGCTTAGGAGAATGGATAAAATTGATGAAGAAATTGATGAAATTCCAGAACTTTCAAAATCAATTTCTATCTTAAACATGGTAAAATATTCCAAGCAAGCATTTTATAACGGAAACCCAAAATATTATCAATTACCTACTGAACAAGAAAAGAACTTTATTTTAGCCTACACAAAAAATTCTGATGCCAATTCTGATATGCTTAAAGACTTTGTAGATTCTACAGGTCAATATGCAAGAATAACAACTTTCATGAAAGATACTGGCACAGAGAAAATGGAGAGAATTGAAGAAAGGCTTAAAGATAAGATCGATCAGGTTTTTCCAAAAGAGAAATATAACGTAACTCTTACAGGAAAAGCTTTGGTATTTTTAAAAGGAACCAATTATTTAGTTAAAAACCTGGCCATTTCACTTTCACTCGCTATTTTACTTATCTCGCTGTTTATGGCATGGATGTTCCGTTCTTATAAAATGATTATTATTTCATTGATACCCAATATGCTACCATTACTAATCACTGCAGGTTTAATGGGTTATTTAGGAGTTCCTATAAAACCATCTACTATTTTAGTATTTAGTATTGCCTTTGGGATCTCAGTAGATGATACCATACATTTTTTAGCAAAATACCGCCAGGAACTCATACACCATAAATGGAATGTAAGAAAATCTGTTTATGCAGCATTGAGGGAAACCGGAGTTAGTATGTTCTACACTTCTATTGTTCTGTTTTTCGGATTTTTAGTTTTTACTGTTTCCAGTTTTGGTGGCACAAAGGCTCTAGGTGGTTTAGTTTCAGTAACCCTATTATTTGCAATGGTATCCAATTTATTATTATTACCATCGTTGTTACTTTCACTGGAGTCTAAATTTGCCAATAAAAGAACGATCAAAGAACCAACAATTGCAATCCTCCCCGAAGAGGATGATGAAATTTAATACAGATAAAAATCAATATGAAAGGAATTATTTTAGCTGGTGGTAGCGGAACAAGATTACATCCACTTACTTTGGCCGTTAGTAAACAATTGATGCCAATTTACGATAAACCAATGATCTATTATCCTTTATCGGTATTAATGCTGGCAGGAATAAAAGATATTCTGATTATTTCAACTCCAAATGATCTTCCTTTATTTGAAAGACTTTTAGGCGATGGGAAAAATCTTGGTTGTAATTTTGAATATGCTGTTCAGGAAATCCCTAACGGACTTGCTCAGGCATTTGTAATTGGTGAAGAATTTATAGGAGATGAAGATGTTGCTTTAGTTTTAGGAGATAATATCTTTTACGGCGCTGAATTCGAAAAACGCCTGAAAAGAGCTGGCAAACCTGATGGAGGAGTTGTATTTGCTTATCATGTTAAAGATCCTGAAAGATATGGTGTTGTAGAGTTTGATGAAGATTACAAGGCAATTTCTATAGAAGAAAAACCTGAAAAACCTAAATCAAATTTTGCTGTTCCAGGAATCTATTTCTATGACAATAGTGTTGTTGAAATCGCAAAAAATTTAAAACCATCTGCAAGAGGAGAATATGAAATTACTGATATCAATAAAACCTATCTGGAAAAAGGAAAATTAAGAGTAGGTGTAATTGGTCGTGGTACAGCATGGCTGGATACAGGGACTTTCAACTCATTGATCCAGGCACAGCAATTTGTACAGGTAATAGAAGAACGTCAGGGTTTAAAAATTGGTTGTATTGAAGAAATTGCCTTCCGCAAAGGATTTATAAATGCTAATCAATTAAAAGAAGTCGCAAAACCACTTATTAAAAGTGGTTACGGACAATACTTATTGGATATATTAGAATAATTATTCTTTCTAAATTTTACAGCATTGCTTATCTTTGCCATTCAATTTTTTTAAGATGCAAAGATTTAACGTAGCTGAGTTATTACAATCAGAAAATTATTTACAGGAAATTATTATAAAAGGATGGGTTCGTACCTTTAGGAGCAATCGGTTTATTGCTTTAAATGATGGTTCTACTATTAAAAATATTCAGTGTGTTATCAATTTCGAAAACACACCCGAAGATATTTTAAAAAGAATCACTACAGGTGCTGCACTAAGCATTAAAGGTACTCTTGTTGAAAGTCAGGGAAAAGGACAAACAGTAGAGGTTCAGGTTTCAGATATTGAGATCTTGGGCGATTCAAACCCCGATGAATATCCTATTCAACCTAAAAAGCATAGCTTAGAATTTTTACGTGAAAATGCACATTTAAGAGGAAGAACAAATACTTTTAGTGCCGTAATGCGTGTTCGATCAGCATTGACCTTTGCAATACATCAATATTTTGTAAGCAGAGGTTTTTATAATTTACACACACCTATCATTACGGGATCTGATGCGGAAGGAGCCGGTGAAATGTTTAGAGTAAGTACTTTAGACCAAAAGAACCCTCCTTTAAATGACACAGGTGAAATTGATTATTCTAAGGATTTCTTCGGAAAAGAAACAAACCTTACAGTTTCTGGTCAGTTAGAAGCTGAAACCTACGCAATGGCTTTGGGGAAAGTTTACACTTTTGGCCCAACATTTAGAGCCGAAAACTCAAATACTTCCCGTCATTTAGCAGAGTTCTGGATGATAGAACCAGAGGTAGCTTTTAATGATCTGGATGCAAACATGGATCTAAGTGAAGATTTTATAAAGGAAGTTATAAAATATGTACTTGAAAATTGCAAAGATGATCTTGCCTTTTTAGAGCAGCGTTTGATCCAGGAAGATAAATCCAAACCTGCAAACCAGAGAAGTGAAATGGCTCTTCTTGAAAAATTGCATTTTGTAATTGACAATAATTTCAAAAGAGTTACTTATACGGAAGCCTTTGATATTTTAAGAAACAGCAAACCCAATAAAAAGAAAAAATTCAAATATATCATTAATGAATGGGGTGCTGATCTGCAAAGTGAACATGAAAGATTTTTAGTTGAAAAACATTTTAAATGTCCGGTTATTCTTTTTGACTACCCTGCAAACATCAAAGCATTTTATATGCGTTTGAATGATGATGGTAAAACTGTGAGAGCCATGGATGTATTATTTCCAGGTATTGGAGAAATTGTTGGAGGAAGCCAGCGAGAAGAACGATTTGATGTACTTAAGGAAAAAATTGATGCTCTCGGAATTGATGAAAAAGAATTGTGGTGGTATTTAGATACACGTAAATTTGGTACTGCTGTACATTCAGGATTTGGATTAGGTTTTGAAAGATTAGTTCAATTCGCCACCGGAATGGGGAATATTCGTGATGTAATCCCATTTCCAAGAGCACCCCAAAGTGCTGAATTTTAAATTTAACTTTTGAGATAATTTAAAACCAATCCTTTTTTTGTATTTTTATCAGGAACAGGAAATTCTTATGCTAAAACAAAGTTTACAACAAAGACTACAACAAAAATTATCTCCTCAACAAATTCAGTTGATGAAGTTGATTCAATTACCTACACAGGCATTTGAACAAAAATTAGCACAGGAAATTGAAGAAAATCCTGCTTTAGAAAGTGGCAAAGACGACGATGATGAGTTTCAGGATTCCAACCAGGATGAGTATGACGATTCAGAAGCAGAAAGTATTGAAACAGAAATTAATATTGATGATTACCTGAGTGATGATGAAATTCCGAATTACCGATTACAGGCAAATAATTACAGTGCAGATGATGAAGATTCACGTATCCCATACTCAGGTGGTATAACTTTCAATCAACATCTAATCAACCAACTTAATACATACACCCTTGACGATCAGGAATTTCAAATTGCTGAATTTTTAGTTGGCTGTATAGATGACAGTGGCTATATAAGAAGATCCATTGAAGACATTGTGGATGATCTTGCTTTTTCAGAAAATATTTTTACAACAAATGAAGAAGTTGAAAAAGTATTAGAAATTGTACAGGATCTTGATCCGGCAGGAGTAGGCGCCAGAAGTTTAAGTGAGTGTTTATTGATTCAATTAAAAAGAAAAGAAGAAAGTAAAGATCGACAACTGGCAATCAGTATTTTAGAAACTTCTTTCAACCATTTTGTAAAAAAACATTATACCAAATTAATCCAAAAATATAATATTTCAAAAGAGGAATTAATTAGTGCCATTGGTGAGATTGAAAAATTAAACCCAAAACCTGGAGGATCATTTTCAGGTAATTTAACTCCAATTGAACATATTGTTCCGGATTTCACCTTAAGAATAAATGACGGTATTCTTGAATTAAGCTTAAATGCCCGAAACGCTCCCGACCTTCATATCTCAAGAGAGTATGACAATATGTTAAAAGGATATGCAGAATCGAAAGACAAAACAAAATCACAAAAAGATGCCGTCATGTTTATCAAGCAAAAATTAGATGCAGCAAAATGGTTTATTGATGCCATAAAACAACGTCAACAAACCCTTATGTTAACCATGAATGCTATCATGCAATATCAGAAAGATTATTTTTTAACAGGAGATGAGCGTAATTTAAAACCTATGGTTTTAAAAGATATTGCAGATACCATCCATATGGATGTTTCAACAGTTTCAAGGGTTTCAAACAGTAAATACGTTGACACACCTTATGGAACCAAGCTAATCAAGGAATTCTTTTCTGAATCAATGAAAAATGACCAGGGAGAAGATATTTCTACGCGAGAAATTAAAAAGATATTACAAACAGAAATAAAGAATGAAAATAAAAAAAAGCCGTTAACCGATGAAAAATTATCGGCTGTTTTAAAAGAAAAAGGATATTTGATAGCACGTAGAACAGTAGCCAAATACAGAGAACAATTAGATATTCCGGTTGCAAGATTGCGAAAAGAAATATTGTGATCAATGTTGTTTTATAAATTCATATCTTATATTTTTCATCCATTACTATTTTCATTTATTGGTTCTTTTTTATATTTATTCCTAACACCAAAACATATTTCAAAAAAGCAAGAATATATTATTCTTCTGGTAGTTTTTATAAGTACTTACATCTTGCCTCTTTTTTTTCTTCTTATTTTAAAACAATTTAAACTGATAAAGAATTATCATTTGGAAACAATTAATGAAAGAAAATTTCCTGTGATTTTCTTTATTGTTTTATCTATTATGGTTGGTAAAATGTTGATGAAAACGCAAATTGTTGATCTGCTTGCATATTCTTTTTTTGGAATTGCTTTCGCATTAAGTATTACCTATTTACTTTTTAAATACAATATAAAAACGAGTTTACATACATTAGGAATTGGCGGCATCACAGGTTTTGTAGTTATTATGAGTTACGAATACCAATTAAATTTCAACCTTCTAATCGCTTGTTTATTCATCCTTTCAGGAATCATTGCTTTGTCAAGATTAAAATTAGAAGCTCATACCCCGAAAGAAATATATATTGGTTTTCTTATTGGATTTTTGACACAAATTGGCAGTTATCTTTTCGCTTTGTCAAGATATATGTGATTAGGATATTAAATCATAGTATATAAAAGATCAAACCAAGTCGTAAATCATGAATTCCGATGGTATAATCGTTATTTTTTGTATTTGTGAACAATTCACTCATACCATAATAAACATGTAAATTCCATTTATTATAACCTATAGAAATTGTAGGACCATATTGAAACTTATCGATTTCAATTACATCTTCAACATCAAACCCTTCTCTCTGTTTTAATTTTGAATTAATAGCAAAAGCATATGAAAATTTAAATCCCGGGTAAATTCTCCAAAATTTATAATTAGCTGGAGTGGATGTCCTAAATCTGATCTCAAAAGGAACTTCGACATTGTGCATTCCAACTCTATTCGTACCTGATTCATTACTTTCTGCAGGAGCAGGTGTAGGAATATCTTCATTTACTTTAAAGTAATAAACATTCATTCCATATCCAAGACCTAAGCCAAAACCTATATTACGTCTTTTATTAACAGGTAAATCTTTTATAAAACCTAAACCCAGACCGTACGAAAATCCTGTCTGAGAAATTGGCTCAGGTAAACTCAACATTTTTATATAGGTTAGATTAGCATATAACTGATCTTCCAAATATTTTGTGTCCACAAAAGTACTATCGCTTTGCGCATTTATACTTGTCGTAAAAAGAAAAATTAATACTATCAGTTTTCGCATTGGAATATTTTAAAAACCAAAGGTAACTTTTTAAAAGAAGAATTCCCAAAAAGGATAAACCAGAAATTCATACTAAAAACAGGCAACAAAAAACTTAAAAAAAGCAAATAAAGATCCTTTTCTAATTCATTAAACTGATCTCTAATTTTTCACTAAGTATACTGTTAAGCTCCGTAGATGTTTGAGGGTCAATTAAATTTAATGCTTTTACATTACAAAGTTTCTCTATTAATTCAGCACCAGCATATGTATTGGTAGCTATACCACTCACTATATCTGGTTTTAGGTTAAAACTTTTCATAACACCAAAAACAGCATAAGGATCAGAAGCACATAGAATGATACATTTTACATTATTTTTAAGTTCTTCAAATGCGATATCACCATTATAGGGTTCAAGAGGTGATGCACCAAGTTCAATTACGGCAACATCAGCGTTTACTGAGTTAATTTCACTCAATAACTGAATAAGTTTTTTTCTGTATTTTTCACGTGGGTAAATAGTTGAAGGTAATCCAATATTAACAAAGTCAAATATAAAATCGGCTCCAACATCTTTAAAAGATAAAATATCACTATACCTGCTGGCACCTGTTAATTTACCTGCAACTACTTTTAACCCCGCTCTTTTCAAATGATTTACTACTATTTTAGCGGAAGTTGTTTTACCTGCAGACATGGATGTTCCAACTAACAGGACTACGGGTGTATTAAATTTAGAAAAATTAAAATTATGTACATAATCATCCATGATGCATATTTTCCCATCCATAAAAGTGTGCCCTGTATATTGTATTTCTATAAGGTTAGGAAGATAAACTGATTTTGAAGTACATTTTCCAAATAACCCAGCACCGGTTAAAAGATGCATTTTACCATCCTCACCAACTTCTTTCCATGTACCGGTAGCCTCTAAAGTTGCATATCGCTCACCCAAAGCACCTACCACCAGATCTCCTTTCATGATACTTCTCATTCTTCCGTTGATCAATTCTACTTTAAGAATATCACTTCCTGTATCGGTGATCTCCCCAACAACATAATCACCTGTTTTCCATTTAATTTTATCTAATTTTTTTACAGAAAATGGTTTTTGATCCAAATCAGATATCCTTAGCATCGAAGTGAAAATATATTGTGAGTTCATGATTCTATCGTTTTAGTATTTAATGGTTTTGCCGTTAACAGTAACGTCAATAAAGCTGTACGTTCAATAAGTTTTTCAATAAAGATAAATTCGTGTTTTGCATGTGCTCCATCTCCAACAGTTCCTAATCCATCTAAAGTTGCGGTAAACAGACTGGTTGTATTACCATCAGATCCACCACCGGCAGTAGACTCCTCTAATTCCAGATCAATCAACTCACCCATGTTTTTTGCCATTTTCCAAAGTTTTTGGTTACGTTGTGTCTTTTCCATGGGAGGTCTTCCAAAATAACCATCAACAATTAATTCTACATCTTTATTAATTGGTTTCAAGTTCAGAATCTCTTTGCTAATAAATTCAGCATCTTTACTATTATGAACACGTACATCAACTACTGCTCTGCTTTCGGCTGCAATAACATTGGCCGATGTTCCTCCTTCTATCATTCCAACATTAACTGTTATTCCCTTTTTAAAATCATTAAGAGAAAATAAATGTTGAATATGATAGGAAAGTTCTACAATTGCACTAACACCTTTATCTGGATTTAACCCT
>Ga0190293_1000815_pt1 | contig 11084 bp, 8 predicted proteins | sample 48693001_MG_FD_161671 | JGI IMG/M metagenome (GOLD analysis project Ga0190293, IMG submission 161671) | Hydrothermal vent microbial mat bacterial communities from Southern Trench, Guaymas Basin, Mexico - 4869-30-0-1_MG | ecosystem: Environmental > Aquatic > Marine > Hydrothermal vents > Microbial... | reverse complement strand
CCTGATTGCCTGTATATCACCTCCAAACACGGTATCCAGACCCTTCATGATCTTGAAACCATTGTATTCGGAGGGGTTATGACTGCCTGTTATCATCACGGTTACGCCGGGTGAATGAGTATTGGCAGCAAAATATGTCATGGGAGTAGTCTGTACACCCAGGTCGATGACGAGTCCACCCTCAGAACGACATCCAGAAGTAAGCCACTTCTGAAGAAGAGCACCAGAGGGTCTGCAATCCCTGCCTATAGCAACTGGACCATCCGCAAGTCTTGTTAGAATCCGGCCAAGCATAGTAACCAGATCCTCAGTGAGCTGTTCAGGAAAGATGCCGCGAATGTCGTACTTTCTGAAAATGTCAGCTGGGAAGATCATCATTCTTCCTCGGGGTTGTCCGCCAGTGGAAGCTCAACGGCATACCTGCCTGCTTCCGGATCGCCAGTGAGCCAGCCGTCATGCGCACTGAGTATCTGACGGGCAAGTTCCACTCCAAGAGCCGAGCGTGTCTCTCTGCGGGCATATTCACCGGTGTAGTCTGCGGATAGCCTCACCGCCCCATCCTGTACAGAGAGCACTACGTGGATCAACCCGCCAGTCATTGCAGGCCGGCTTACCTCAGAGAGAATATTCTCAATGGCATGTTTTAGATACCGGCGGCTGCCCAGCACTCTCACATCCTCATCGATTGATACCGCCAGAGAAACTCCGCGGTCGGAAAAGCGGTCATTCCACTCATCAAGTGTTTCGAGAAGCAGACTGTCAAAGAGAATGATGGCAGCCTCCGGCTCCGTCATGAGGGGGGCCCCTCCCGATCTGTCCATCTTGCCCAGATATGCGATCTCTCTGATGACTTCGAGGAAGTTCTCGATCTCCTCTATTTCACGGGCAAGGAGTGAGAGCTGATCTCTGACCTGCGGAGTTCCATCTAGTGGTCTAATCAGTTCTGCTGCGGTAGTTCGAACAGATTCAAGTGGCTTCCTGAGAGATACTCCGATTCTCGAGAGGATATCGGATTTCAGTTTTTCCAGCCCGTTAAGCTCCAGCTTCATCGCTTCCAGTCTTGCCTCAAGGCTCTCTATGCGCCTGGTATCAGCGGAACGTCTCCTTCTGTTGTGTTCCATCATCAGAAGCATCGCGCTTAGGACAAGGAATACCACGGGTATTGACAAATTCATTATTCAGTCAAGCTCCTTCAATGATTCTGCGATGACAACAGGACGACCAAGGAGATCAGAAAGCTCAACGAGCGTCATATCATCCAGGGTAAGACCTTCATGACTGAACATGACACCTGGTAGAATTATCGGACCGCCCCCAGGTTTTACATCAGTCATCTGAATGCTGTGTACAATATCAGCCCCGGAGAGGAGACCGGACACCCCCACCTCAGAACCAAAAAAGCGATTCTCCACCTCAATTACCCTGTATGAGGTTCCATGCAGGATGCGTCTCAGAAAAGGTGCCGCCAGAACACCGGTGCATATGGTCCCCTTGCCTTGCAGCCCGGAGGGATCAAATGAGAGGAGATCGGAAAGAAGACCAATTCCGTTGGCATGCAATGTGCATTCTTCATAAAATGAGGGATCAGGCAGCTTCCGGCCTGCAATGAGGAAGAGTTCGTCTGAAGGGTAGCAGAATGCCGTCCCCCGCGTATGGATCGCCCTGGTGCGTATCCTCTCGCATCTATCGAGTATATCCATGCACTCGTCGGGGCCAGGACGTCTCAGCAGTACAAGTCCATCCCTGTGCGATGTGAGACCGACAGGGACGACTCCGATGGAGCTGACCCCGGGGATCTCCAGTAGATCTTCCATCGTCGAGCTAAGCTCATCTCCATCGTTCCATCCGGGAACTACTACGATCTGTGTCTCTATCTGGATAGAGGCATCTGATAGCCTTCGGAGTGGTTCGCAAATCGGTTCAGGTCTGCCCGTCCCCAGAAGTCTGCCTCTCAGATCGGCGTCTGTCGTATGTACAGAGACATGTATCGGAGAAAGCCCTCTTCCGATACAGATATCGAGTTCCTCATCATCCAGTGTTACATATGTGCCCTGATAGAAAGAATAACGGATATCATCATCCTTGACCGCTAGAGTTCTACGAACTCCTGAAGGCAGCTGATCAACGAAGCAGAACACGCACCGACGTCTGCAGGTCCTCGGGGACTGGCCTGCGAGTGACAATCCCCACTCCACTCCGGGACGGCGGTTAAGCAGGACGGTTCTGCACCATCCGCCTCGTGAGTATTCGATTTTGAGGTAAGCTCCAGTAGCGTGGTAGGCAAAATCTATCCAGTCATCGATGCATTCTTCATTACATGAGTGAAGAATGTCTGAAGGCCTCAATCCGGCTCTTGAAGCCGGTGAAGGTGATTTGACTGCGTCTATCCGGATCAAGTGTTATTCCAGTTTGTTCTGCATCCTGACCATGTCGGGATCGAGGTTGCCGGCAACTTCCATCTCTCTGTTGGACTGAGTGTTCCTGCCGGTCAGCTTGTACACTCCGGCTAGAGCCAGATGGAAACCGGCAGCAGCGTTTCCGTCAGTGCCGGTTGAAGTGAGTCCTTTCCTGAAATGATCCTCAGCCTCGTCGAAACGCTCCAGTTTAAGGCAGCATCTGCCGAGCATCTCACGTGCTTTCAACCTGTGTCCGGGGCTGGGAAGTACTTCAGCGAATTCAGTCAGGGCCTCTCTGTAGAGTCCCATCTCCATGTAGGCTATTCCCAGGTCATAATGAGTACTGTAGTCATCACTTGAAACAGCTGCATTGATGCCCTCCTGGAACTCATGGATGATCCCGGCAAGGGCTTTCGCGGAGTCTGAATCGAAGCGGTTGTCGATGTCGGCAAGTATCATGGCGATGTCTGCGTAATCATCCGAATCAGACAGTCCGGGACGAATCCCGTTTATGAGGGTTCTGGCCATTTCGAACTTCGGATCAGCATCCACTGATGCCTGCAGCGCGGCGAGGGCTTCATGAGGGCTGTCATTAAGTAGATAGGCCACGGCAAGTCTGTAGAAGGACCTTGCCTGGCCTTCGCTGTCCATTGCACTCCGTATGCGGACAAGCTCCTTCGCAGCACTTAATGATTCCGGACAGATGTCAAGCACACCCTCCAGTAGCTCGAACACCATGTACTCGCGTTCGTTTGCCCTGTAGATAGTGCACGCCCGAAGATAGACATCTATTGCGCCATAGAAGTCACCCACATCGAGCAGGAGATTTCCGAGCTCCACGTATCCGAGACCATCCCCCTGTGTCTTCTCAAGGTTCTCCCTGATATCAGCTATCTGCATTGAGAGTGCTTCCTTGACCTGCTGCGTGGAGACAAGATCAAGACTGACCAGGATATCACCGAGTTTACTCGATTCATCCATTTCGGACTGTATGTCGAGTGCCCTGAGAACATCCGCCGCCTCCAGAAGGCCCTCAGCGACGAAGTACTCCCCCAACCTTCTCCTGCCGGTGCCGACCTCAATCTGGCTAGTTTCATCATTAGTGGATTCGATTATATCGGATTCTTCGAACTCGATCTCCTCGAGCGAGGATACCGGACGGCTATCCATACTATCAAGCTTCCTGCGGACTTTTTCGAGCATCGAGGCGATCTTTGCGTGCTGCTTCATTCCCCGCTCCAGGGCCAGGGAAACACAGATGTCCAGTGCGACCTCGTCATCTATGGAAGCGGCGATCTTAGTCATTCTAATGACCCAGTTGTCGTTTTCAGGTTCGAGTCTCGTCATTGCATGACAGGATCTGAGAACAGCCGGATCAGTCACGGGAGGTTTGGATCTGAGGAACAGGATGTACTCAGGTTTTGCCTGATCAGACTTATCCTGTCTGTCGAGGCTTCTCGCCTTTATATAGTGAGCCCGGTCAAAACCCTCATCGATCCTGAGAGCCTTTCGTGCTACTGAGAGCGCAGCGGAATGAAGACCGTTGGCGCAGTATAGCTCTGCAGCTTTCCCGAAGTGTTCGAGAGCATTTGGCACCCGTCCGAGTTTATTTAGAACATCCCCGAGCGTATTGTGCGTGGAGGCCTCTTCGGGATCAAGTTTCATCATATGGTTCAGCACCTTCTCGGCGCTGTCGAACCTGCCCTTCTGGATCAGGTCCTGCACTTTACGTCTCTGTTCGATATCAATCATTCATATATCCCCTGGTCTGCAAGATATTAACTGGAACAATCTCCCCCGGCGCTTCCGGATACGGGGCAGCCGCTCACAAACACCTCTCGTATATCGGGCACTGCTATGTGATATGCAATAGCCCTGTGATCATCAAGGTCCCAGACTATCATATCCGCATCCATCCCCGGGGCAAGTCGCCCTTTTCGGTCGGCCATGCCAATCGCTGCCGCTCCGTTGACGGTCGCAGCCGTGAGCGCCTCCTCAATCGTGAATCCGCACTGGCATACCGCAAGATTTACCATGAACGGCATCGACTCGCAGAAGCAGCTTCCCGGGTTCAGGTCTGTGGCTATTGCGACAGCGGCTCCAGCGTCAATGAGCTTTCGTGCCGGCGGGTAGGGCTTGCCGAGAAAGAAGGCAGTTCCGGGAAGCAGAGTTGCAATTGTATTACTCTCTGCGATCAGAGAGATATTTTTATCCGATATGGAGAGGAGATGGTCCGCGCTGTCGGCTCCGAGTTCCACGGCGATGGCCGTCCCCCCTGTATCATGGAACTCATCCGCATGCATCCTGAGGCGGAATCCCATCCTCTTCGCGGCACTGAGATATCGTCTTGCCTGAGCAGGTGTGAATACGTTCTTCTCGCAGAATATGTCGACGTACTCGGCAAGTCCTCTTTCACGGACAGCAGGAAGGACAGAAGCTATAAGATGATCAATGTACTCATCCGCCCTGCCGGCAAACTCTGCAGGCACTTCGTGCGCCCCGAGGAATGTGCACACAAGCGTCATTGGAGTCTGCCCTGCAACAGAAGCAGCAGCCTCAAGAGATCTGATCTCGGTTTCGAGGTCGAGTCCATAACCGCTCTTTACTTCGGCAGTTGTGGTACCGAACATGAGCATGGTCTCCAGGTGGCCTCTCATAGTCTGCTCTAGAAGATTGACTGATGCCTGTCTTGTTCGCCTTACACTGTTGAGGATACCTCCCCCCGCAGCTGCGATCTCCTCGTAATCGGCTCCCTCGGCCCTCAGAGCGAACTCCTTCTGTCTTGTCCCGGCGTAAATGGGATGGGTATGCGAATCAACGAAGCCCGGAGTTATAAGTCTGCCTTCGAGATCGTACTCTACCGCTCCAGGCAGCGCTGTAACTTCTCGAAGGAGATCGGATGTTGAACCTGTCCAGACTACAGTTCCAGCTCTGCAGGCAAGGGCGCCATCATTTTTTATGATGGAGAGCTTCCTGCAGTCAGGCCCCCTATGCGGAACAGGGGAACCGGTCAATGTGACCAGTTCCCCCGCATTTACCATTATCAGATCGGCATGGATCATCCCGGGAGTATCAGCTCTGCTCCGAGATCACCGATGCTACTTTGCGGCCGCCCATCATGTGGAAGCGTATCCTGCCGTCGGCCTTCGCAAAAAGAGTATCGTCGTTACCTCTGCCGACATTGAGACCGGCATGGATGCGCGTTCCCCGCTGTCTTATGATGATAGTACCAGCGCTCACAACAGAACCGGCGGGAGCTTTTACGCCAAGTCTGCGGCCAGCGCTATCCCTGCCGTTTCTGGAACTGCTGGATGATTTCTTATGTGCCATTTCAGACTAGATCCTTCCTCTTCGTTCCGCAAGTGCCCCCGATGAATATTCCGGGAGCATGAAACGTATTACCTGTTCACAACCAGTCTTTCAGTGAGTTCAATCCTTCCAGAAGTGAATCTGGTGACATATACTCCCGAAGGAACGAGATCTCCGGTTGTGCGTCTGCAATCCCACACCAGGGATAACGCTCCAGAAAGGACCTCGCGCCTGAAGACCTGGCGGCCGGTAATATCGTAGATGGCCAGAGTTCCTCCAACCCCCGTGGAGGGCAGGGAGATCTCACAGGAGTAAGAGACCGGATTGGGATGGATGGTCAGATCGCCGGTATAGCTCTCAACACCGCCCTGTCCCTCCTCGATACCGACCATATCCATGACAAAACTTACTTCCACCCGCTCTTCTGCACCAAGAACGATACCTGGGAGTATCTGAGATGAATACCCGGGAACGGAAGCCATTACGTCATAGGTGCCTGGAAGCAGTGTCTTGTGGTAATCACCAAGAGTCACATCTGTTCGGCAGAAACGGAGCCCAGCTGAATCATGTCCATCGGATATCCCTATCTCTATAAGAGCGTCAAGTGGATTCCCAACAGCGTCTTCGACGGTTCCCCATATACCATAGGTGCCGTTTGTGAATATCTCCATGATGGCCATGTAATGTGCATTGCTTATCGCGGGCCAGTCCGGAGCGCGTTTGTTTCCGTGAACTTCTATCGTGTGATCGACCGTGCCGCACTCGCCATAGCTCCAGTCATTCACATCACCATTGGTAGGATACCAGCTTGCCCCTGGAACCCAGACATCAAATGCCCCGGAACCGAAGTAGGCGACAATTGAAGGATTGGCTGCATAGTCAGCCCCCTGCACGTACATGAGATCTACGTCTTCGGGGAGGGGGGTCTCGGTGTAGTTCCACGGGGCGTTGAAGCAGGCTGCGCCACCGTGAAGTGAGAGCCCAACGGAGAAGGGGTTGATGAAGTTCTCGATGGCAGGCCAGTTCTGCATGGTGATATCCCTGATGGCTGCCGTTTCCGGCTCTGAAAAAGCTACTGAGCCTCCCCCGCCTCCGGGGCCCATGTAAGAGCAGTTCCTGTTCAGATCGATATTATGGGCATTCAGTCTATCGCCGTAGACTCCATCTGCATATCCATCGGGATTGACCAGAGGGATGATCCAGATCTCGGTATTGTCGATAAGGTACTGACTCATAGGACTTGTTGCATAACTCTCCGTGAGAGTCTTCAGATATGTGAGTGTGACCATGACCGAGGTCTTCTCATCACCGTGGATGCCTCCGTGTATCCTTAGCTCGGGTTCTACTTCCTCGATGCCGGGATTCGCAGTTACGACCACTGCGCGGAGGGGTCTGCCCTCGACGCTGGTTCCAAGAGCTTCACCCCGCGTAATGGAGGGATACGCCGCAAGGACCGAGTCCATGGAGGTATGGATCTCTGTGACTGTGGGATAGGTAGCGTCACTCTCACCATAATCGACTCTCGAAGGCGAATAGCCCAGGTGACGGAGGAGTTCCTCCCTCTCTGCATCGACGTAGATCATAGCCTTATTGTAATGCGCCCACTCGACAAGGAATCCCTGTTTCTCGAGTGTAAGCGCGGCAGTAAGCGGGATGTCACCAACCATAACCGAGTAGTGAGGTGCTGAGAATGATGAGCCGGGATCAGTATCACCATCCGCAAAGACGACAACTGTCAGGAGAAGCAGGAGGAAGGAACACTTAAACATTGTTTCAGCCTTTCATTCACCAATGCTTGTACTGGAAAGCATCTGAATTGGATACACATATAACATAGAAGCATGTAACATGCTAATACTCATCATCATAAGTCAACCTTTTGGGCGGTACTCTTGCGCCGACAGGAGCAAATGTTGTAGTATTGACCTTCCTGCAAGACGGTGTCGGGGCGTGGCGCAGTTCGGTAGCGCACCTGCTTTGGGAGCAGGGGGTCGCCGGTTCAAATCCGGCCGCCCCGACCATCCTGCAATGAAACAGGAATAGTTCGTTCTGGTTCCAGCCCCTTGTGGTGACTGGTTTATCTGCTCTTTCCGAAGAGCCGCAGTCTGCGTTTGCCTGAACCTCCGCCGGACACAGACTTCTCCTCTAAAAGACTCTGGACGGAATTCCTGTCGGCCTCAGTTCCGAATGCAATGAGAGTGTCCCCTTCCGAGAGCCTGGTCGCAGCTGTCGGACTGTACTGCATGGAATCATTGGTTGATGCTATCGCAACAACAATAACACCTGTATGATGGTGAATACCGACATCTCCCATCGTCCTGCCTGAAGCAAGACTCCCCTCGGGGATAACCATGGATATGTAGCCGGGATCCCCTTCCTTTCGGTCAGTAGCATAAACGAGTCCATTCAGGAATCTGGCCACGTTGGGTCGGAGGATCTCGCTGCTTATGCGGAGTCCTTCCGCAGTGTTTGGATTCGCAGTCCTCCTCGCCCCTACAAGCATAAGTTTCTTTGATGCTGAGGAATCTGATGCGATTGAGTAGATCTTCAGTTCCGGATTTATTCTGCTTGCAGAGAGGCACAGGAAGACATTGCTTCTGTCATCGGGAAGGACAGTGAATAGGGCCGCCGCTTTGTCCAGTCCTGCCTCCTTGAGAATCCGATCACTCATGCAGTTGCCAATAACTGTATTGATGTTCTCACTCATTGCGGCAACCTGGTTCAGAGAATCCTGATCCCTGTCAATTACAGTTATTCCGAATCCGTGATCGGACAGTTCCTTCACTACGGCGAGACCGGTCTCACCTGCTCCACTGACAATGCAGAATCCCTTGTCGGCGGTCACTTCCACCATCTCCTCTTTGGCCTGTTCATTACCTTTGCCAGTTTTGCCAGGTTTTCAGGTGTATCGATGGTAAGGAGGACATCTCCGGCCTTGATGACGTAGTCAGTGCCGGGATTGCAGGTAGTTTCATCTCCTGATCCCATAATGGCGAAGATCCGAACCCCCGTTCTTCGACCGAGGCTCAGTTCTCCCAGAGTAGAGCCCACCGATGAAGACCCTTCGTTAATAGTATACTCCTCCATCCTGCAGTCCTGGGTCGAGTCACTGATGAGTTTCTCGAGGAAATCAACGGTCTCTGTCGAAATCATTTCCGAAACAAGATTCCTGCCCAGTGTTACTGCGGGATTGAATGAGGAGTCCGCCCCGACAAGAGCGAGTTTTTCTTCACTTTCACTCCCGATGGCGCTGCTGATTATCCGGATATGGGGATTGAGCAGCCTTGCAGTAAGTGTCGTATAGAGGTTCTGGCTTGCTTCCGGCATAACCGTTACTAATCCCCTGGCTCTGGCGATACCTGCATTTATCAGCACATCTTCGTCAGGTGTCTCCTCGCTGAGGAAGTAGAACCCCCTCCTCTTATGAAGTTCGGGTTCAGGTTCCTCTTCAGAGTCGATCCCGACGACGGGTACTCCAGTCCGAATTATCTCACGGATAACCACTGAACCTGCTCCGGTGCATCCACACACAATGTAATGACCGGATAGTTTGCGGATGCGCTTCAGGAGATTCCGCCGCTTCATGGCCTCAGCCAGTCTCGATCCGACAAGGTAGGCAACGAAATTGGCATTGACATAAAGGATCACCAGATAAGCGAGAATGACGAACAGCGTTACCCACAGGTTGTATGCCCTTCGCCACTGCTCATCCATGAACTCGTAGGCATAATCTCTGACGACATCGTCAAATCCCACTGTAGTGATCGTGATGGATGTCATGTAGGCTGAGAGCAGGAGCTGTCCGAGAAATGTGTCCTCATCCAGCTCCATCTCAATATCTGTTTTCTCTGACAGCTGCGATTCACTGGGGGAATCGACAGCTTCCAGTTCGATCAGGCGTTCCTGGAGGTTGGTCTGGACAATACCGGTCCTGTGTGTGGTGAATACCATGAATCCGGCCAGTCCAATTGTCATGACCAGAATGAGAAGTGTCAGAGCAACAGCGATCTTGCTTGAAAGCAGGACTGAAAGACCTTTACCCCGAGAAAAACCGCTGAAGCCCCTCCGGCGCCACATTATGTCTTCCTGCCCTTATTGAGCGATCTGGTTGAATTGCTGACTTTCATCTCCCAAAGCCGGTCGAAGGCTTTTTCCCATGTTCTGGACAATGCGAGTTCTCTGGCAGCAGTGCCCATTGCTCGTAAGGTAGGAGGATCAGAGATCAGCGACATTACAGCATCTGCAAGTGAGGATGGATCGTGGCCCTTGAACAGCCGTCCTGTCCTCTCTGGAATGATAATCTCCTGAGGACCTCCGCTGTCACTTACTACTGCCGGCAGTCCCGAAGCCTGAGCTTCAAGTACAGAGTTGCCATATGTATCCGTAGTACTCGGAAAGAGGAAGATGTCTGCGGAGGCATAAGCCATTGAGAGATCATCTCCACCAAGCACCCCGGTAAAGAAACAACCCATACCGCTGAGCCTGTTGACCAGCTCTCCGAGGTAGGGACCATCACCGACAATATGAAGCTCAGTACTTGGATTCTGCTCATGAATGATCATGAAAGCATCAGCGAGGACATCAAGATCCTTCTCTCTCGAAACTCTTCCAGTGTAGATAAGACGTATCGCCTCAGGGTCTCCTCCAAACCGCCTGACGAATTCCTCAGAGCGGTGCTCGGGAGAAAAGACAGTGCAGTCGGTCCCTCTCGGGAAGAGCTTCATCCTGTCCCTCGGAACACCCATACTTTCCAGGTCATCCATGTAATAACTGCTAGGTACGAGGACAAGGTCAACGGTGTTGTAGAACCAGGAGACGCCAGAGCCAATGAAATCCCCCATCTTGCCATCCTGTATGATGTGATTGACATGTCTCGGAAGGTCGGTGTGATAGATGCCGGCGCAGGGAATTCCGAGCAGCTTAGCAATACCTAGTGCTGCGAATCCCACCGGGCCGGGAGTGGAGATGTAGATAGTTCCGAAATCCTCCTTCTCTACGAACCTGAGCACCTCGAGGAAAGGCGGTACCGAGAGAAGCTTCGAATGGTAATCAGGGACAGGGAACTCCTTGATCGGCGGGAAATTGACTACCCATCCCGGGAATGATAGAGGTCGGCTCTGGCTGGCTACGACTGCAAGCTCCCGCCCGGTTTCAACGGAGAGTCTGCTGTATTTCTGGATAGTTCTCGATACACCATTCAGATCATCGATCGTATCGGTGAACCAGACCCTCCTGTCGCCGGAGTCAAGAGAATCAGCAAGCTCAGGGGCGGTCTCGGCCACAACTTCATGAACAGCCTCCCTCCCCTTCCGCCTGTTCAGGTAGGCGAGAGGATAGGGGACATTGAGGAGTATAACTGGGAGAAGCGCAGTGAAAGCC
>Ga0190293_1000814_pt1 | contig 11086 bp, 15 predicted proteins | sample 48693001_MG_FD_161671 | JGI IMG/M metagenome (GOLD analysis project Ga0190293, IMG submission 161671) | Hydrothermal vent microbial mat bacterial communities from Southern Trench, Guaymas Basin, Mexico - 4869-30-0-1_MG | ecosystem: Environmental > Aquatic > Marine > Hydrothermal vents >... | reverse complement strand
ACCGCATCTACGGCGTCAGATGCCATACCGCATAGTTCACTATAGCGGAACAGCATCTTCCTTGTAGCTACGGCAACCTCGACAATCGCTCAACTTAGTTAAAACATAAGATTCCATACTCCGAATAAGGAGGGCGTAAAAATGAATTCCACAAATACAAAAAATACCGATAGCAGTAAAAAAAAGATTGAACAGGGTAAAGTAAAAGAATTTGAGACTAACTTTCGAGGCAGCGTTCTACCTGCCGGTAATCATGGATATGATCAGGCCTGCAAGATATGGAATGCGATGTTCGACAAAAAACCGGCGATCATCGCCAAGTGTGTCGGGACCAGCGATGTCATAAAGGCTGTCAATTTTGCCCGCGACAATGATCTTGAAATCTCAGTAAAAGGCGGCGGCCACAACTCGGCCGGGACCGCCGTCTGCGATGACGGTATGGTTGGTTGCACGCCACGCGCCCCCGCTTCCGTTTTTGCCAGATGAGGTACATGGAAAAATGGTGGTGATCGTACCGTTTGTATGGCTGGGAAAGCCGGAGGAGGGCAAAAAACTCATCAAGCCGATTCAGGATGCAACAAAATCGCTGGGTGAGGGTTTTGGTATGAATCCATGGGTCGGCTGGCAGTCGGGGTTCGATGGTCTCGTTGGTCACGGCGCCCGAAATTACTGGAAATCGCATCACTTGAAAGATTTCAGTGATGCATGCATCGATGAAATTGTCGATTTTGCCGGCAGATTGCCATCTGAGGAATGTGAAGTGTTCATCCCGCACATGGAAGGTGCCCCCAGCCGCATCCCCGAAAATGACACAGCATTTTCTCTCCGCAACACCCCTTTCGTGCTCAATATTCACACACGTTGGCAGGAAACTGCGAATGATGAAAAGTGCCTGAAATGGGCCAGGGAATTTCATGAAAGGACTCAGAAATTCGCCAAAGGAGTTTACGTGAATTTCCTGAGCCAGGAGGGTGAAAACAGAATCAAGGAGGCATACACGGGTGAGGTGTGGGACCGGTTGGTCGAGGTAAAGAATAAGTGGGACCCGGAAAATCGATTTCACATGAACCAGAATATCAAGCCTTAAAATGAACCACCATAAATCAAAAAATGAACCCAAGGATGATTTAAGAAAGCTACAGGAGAAGAACGCTCAAATTCAAAGACGTTTGGATGAGGTGACGCAACAAAATCAACTGCTTCACAACCGGTTGGATGATAAAAACCGCCAGTTTGAATCAGAGTGTACTCAAAAGATTCAAGCAGACAAAGCCATGCAACTGGCGGAACTTATTATTGATAACAGCCCTGTGATCGTGTTTCGCCGTATGGCCTCTGAGGATCCAAAACTACGGAAGATGGTTTACGTATCTCAAAATATTTCACATTTCGGATACACAGCGGCTGAAAGAAGTCATCCGAAAAAATGCCCCTTATAGCTCTGAGACGATTTTAAATAAAATTTTTCAAGAGTACACCCAATTTATCCAAGGCACCCAACCTGAGGACGATGTTACTTTGGTGGTTATTAAAACCACTCAGTAAACCCCAATGTTGCATAAACAACGTTGGGGTAAAAGCTTGGAGAAATAAGCAAATTCGTCTAAACATCAAGGTTGGCCGGCTCGTAATATCTTTGCGGGTGTTTGCACGAAGGGCATTTCTTCGGAGGTTCGGTCCCTTCATGGACGTATCCGCATATGCTGCACTTCCACTTGATCGAGTGCTCGCGCTTGAAGACGGTACCCGCCTCGACCATTTCAAGCAATTTTTTGTATCGCGCCCTGTGGTGCGCCTCGATTTTGGCCACCTGCTTAAATGCCATGGCAGCAGCAGTCTGCCCCTCTTCCTCGGCCGTTTTAGCAAATTCAGGGTACATACTTTCCACTTCGTGGTCTTCCCCGCCCCATGCCGCCCTGAGATTTTCGATGCTGTCCCCGATGCCCTCCAGTAGCAACAGGTGATCTTTGGCATGCTGCATTTCATTCTCCGCCGTTTCCTCGAAAATTTTGGCGATATAACGGTAGCCCTCTTTTCTGGCAACTTCGGCAAAAAAAGTGTATTTGTTTCGTGCTTCGGACTCTCCCGCAAAAGCAGCCTTCAGGTTTTCAATCGTCTTACTCATGTTCTCTCCTTTCGTTGGATATTGATGACTTATCATCAAGAATTTTTCGTTTGTCCAGAATTATTTGTCAAGGGTTTAAACAGTCGCCGTCTCCTTATTGACATCATCATCGAAATTGACGTCCTCTGTCGCAGAAGAAATGCTACTATACAACGCCTTGAAGCTCTCCCGTATCTCTTCCAAGGGCACATCATCATACTCACCCCGTAACAGAATGTAGTCCATATGCTTATTGCCGTCCAGATCAAAGGGGTGGTAGATGGAATCGTTTTGTCCGTCGAAGTCCAGCGTTCTCAGACGAAATTTTTCACACAGTTCGATATTGAATGCGGGTGTCGATTTTACCCACTTTCCGCCAAGGTGGATGGAGGTGTAGCCGTGCCAATGAAAAATGTCCGTTTTCATCTGCTCTCGCATACGTTTTGTGGACAGGTGGTTCCGGACATCGGCATAGCCAACACGTGCCGGTATACCCATCACCCGGCAGCAGGCTGCCAGAAGTGCGGCTTTGGGGACACACCATGCTTCACCGACTGCCAGAGTCGTGGATGCTTTGAGGCCGTTTACGGAAAGCTCGAACTTGTATGGGTTGTATCGAATTCTGTCCCGGACCGCATAATAGAGACTCACCGCCTGGTCTGTAGGGCTGCCGGAACTGCCTACATGCTGATGGGTGAATGCCTGAACAGTTTCATGATCTGAGTCGATAATGGGTGTAGGCTGCAGGTGCTGTTTTTTTGGATTCATCTCAAGTCTCCCTGTTTTAACCTGTTTTTTTGTTACGACAAAAAGAGAACTACCCCCAACACATCCTGGAGAAATTCTCAGAGAAGATTTTATGCCGGATTTCGATTTGAGCACTTCTTCAATGGCTAAAGCCTTCCTGTCAAGGTTTCGCCTTACTATGACAGCCAGGCGTAAAGAGCCAACATTGGTTCATTACCGGGCCGCTTGCCCTCTGCACCGCCTGCTTGTCGTCCGATGATACTACCAGCTTCAACGCGCACCCAAGGTTCGTTGCCTGATTTCCATTCTGGTGATCCACCAATCACAAGAAAGACTCCTTCCGATGGATAGATAGTCAAGGGATATGTGATGCCGGGACCGAGCAATAGAACGCCAAAAGACAAGACTGAGCTGCCAGTTAGACCTAATTCGCTATAAGCGTAATTGTCCATAAAGTCGGCACCCATATTCTCTACGGTGTAACGAGGGTTTTGAACCCATCGGAGCGTTGATTGCAGATCTCGAAAAGTTTTTATCAAAGATACTGCCGGGCTGGTTTCCCCAAGATCAAGGGCGCGAGCGAAGTGGCGGCACACAGGTTGTTGAGAGGCTTCGGATGGTTCTGAATCCAGCCGGAGTTCCGGCAATAGGGTAAGCACACGTTTCAGGATCGGGGCTATAGCAGTACCTTTGTCAAGTTCAGCTTCAAAGGTCACCCTTGCAGCGTTGATAAGGTCCATCGTCGAGCTTTCAATTTTATTCTGTTCCATATCGTTTGTCCTATTCTGTTCAATTTTGGTTATCAGGATCCTGTGAGTTGAGCATATCTGCAATTAGAATCTATCTTATTACCGATACAGATAACTCATTTCTGACAGAAATGCAAAAAAGGATAAATCCTTCAGAATGGGAAATATCCTTATCCATACCGAATCACCTAATAGTGGCTGTTACAACAAACTGAAAATTTACTGGGTTATGTCAACTGCCTGATATCATTAGGATATTTATGCTCTGTTACAAAACCTCTAGCGCAGAGAGTCCGCCTGGCTTGATCAAATCACCGCTTTTCGGCAATGGTCAATAATCTTTAGATCATTTTTACATCTGGGTTTGATGTACTGTATCATCGAGATCTATCCTCAACTTATCGTAATTACAATAATTATTACATGTGTAGATCGCAAGTGTCAAGTTGTTGATAAGCGCGTACATCTCGCAGAAATATAAGATTTATGAGTTACAAATCAATTGATGTGTCAAACTGTAGAAAGGACGGTCTTGCCTGTTATGGGATGTCCCCTATTACAAAACATCTAGTTGGGAGGAGTCGCCAGGATTGATGGAATCTCCAGTTTTCCGCAGAGGTCAAATGCAGAGGTCAAATATCGAAGGTTTCATTTTTAAACTGCTTCTGCATGCAATTTCAGGCCAAGCGCCATAATAACCTTGAGAATCGTATCGAAATTAGGGTTTCGTTCTCCTGAAAGTGCTTTATAAAGGCTTTCGCGAGAAAGACCAGAATCTCGGGCTACTTGTGTCATGCCCTTCGCACGAGCAATATCACCAAGAGCCTTAGCAATAAATGCCGCATCCCCATTTGCCTCTTCAAAACAGGCCTCAAGATATGCGGCCATTTCCGCTGGAGTTCGAAGATGTTCGGCAACATCGTATCGGGTAGTAAGGGTTTTAGCCATGGTAAGCTCCTATAGATTTTTTGCCAGGCGCAAAGCGGTTTTTATATCCTTTGCTTGAGTACGTTTATCTCCACCAGCTAATAAAATTACCACTTGTGCCTATGCTTTTTGTAATACACCCGATAACCGGGCCCATAATTAATCCGCAATTCCGAAACACCTCCTCCAACCGGCTTAACATCTCCAGGATTATCTGTCGCCAATCGTTCTATCCGCACTAGAATCCGAGCTCTTGCACGAATGTCATTTAGCGTATCAAGCCATTTAGAAAAAACATCAGTTTTACGAACTTCAATCATAATTTGTACTGTATCCATCTGGCTACAACTTGTCAACTATTAGATGTCACTTGTTCGGTATAAACGCTTACAAATGCAAGGTGCGATGTTGTAGGGGAAGTGCTTATAAAGACTTCATCAAATTCAGGGTTGATTAGACCCATTACATTGTAGTTCCTACGTCTTAAAGTATCAAATAAGATATATAAAGTCTATTTATATATCATAATATTTCAATTATGATATATTATTGACAATATAAAGATCTTGACAGAATATTTGTTTACTGATATAAAATTGATACATTATTAAGATATATAATATTTAAAAGCATAATTATGAAGTATTATGAAATTTAGTTTCATGAATAGCCATGCAGTGCTCAAGGAAATCGGCGTTAGAATGCGTAGAGAGCGATTAAATCAGAATTTAACGCAGGAAACACTGGCACAGCGGGCAGGTGTATCACGTCGTGTGATTCTTGATTTAGAAAAAGGGAAAGGGTGCGGCCTCAGCTCATTTATTGAAATTCTTCGTTCATTGAAAAAACTTGACCAGCTGGATGCATTCTTACCAGATCCAGGGATCAGCCCGCTTCAACTTGCAAAACTTAGGGGGCATGAGCGTCAACGAGCATCCGGCCGACGAACAAAAGGCAAGGAGTAGAACATATGCCCGTTCTTGTTGCCAGCGTTAAACTATGGGATGATCCTGTAGGTGCTGTGGCCTGGGATGACGAACGAGGGTTTGCCACGTTTGAGTATGAGCCTTCATTCCTCCGTAAACAGCTTGAAATCGCTCCGCTTACGATGCCGTTAAAGCCTGAAATCTACTCCTTTCCGGAACTGCGTAACAAGACATTCCACGGTTTGCCGGGGTTATTAGCCGATTCGCTGCCGGATCGATATGGAACAAGACTCATTGAGGTATGGCTGCAGAAACAGGGTAGATCACTTAGCGATTTCAGCCCCATCGAGAGGCTCTGCTACATGGGAAGTCGCGGAATGGGCGCGATAGAGTTCGTGCCTGCGCTTTTTACCCCAAAAAAGGCGACGCGTGTTGACGTTTCTGAGTTAGTGACACTTGCCGGAAAGATCCTTTCGGAAAAAGAAAACTTGCTTGCGAATTTGTCTGACGACGAATCATCGGCTTTGGACATGATCATTCGAGTGGGAACTTCCGCTGGTGGAGCCAGGGCAAAAGCTGTCATTGCATGGAACCCTGAAACAAAGGATGTCAAATCAGGCCAGGTGCAAGCACCGGAAGGATTTGAGTACTGGATCATTAAGTTCGACGGTATCAATGACAATACACTAGGTGATCCCGAAGGTTATGGGAAAATAGAGTATGCCTATCATCTCATGGCAAAGGTCGCTGGAATCGAGATGACCCAATGTCGGTTAATGAAAGAAAATGGGCGAGCACATTTTATGACACGCAGGTTTGACCGGATGAATAATTCAGATAAAATCCATATGCAATCGCTTTGTGCATTAGGTCACTACGATTTTAAAATGCCTGGGCAGTATGGTTATGAAACAGCCATGTCCACCTGCCAGCAATTAGGGCTGGGCCAACCGGCTCTTCGCCAGCTCTTCAGAAGAATGGTATTCAACATTGTCGCCCGCAATCAGGATGATCATACACGCAATATAGCCTTTCTCATGGATCGAAAGGGTGACTGGCATCTTGCCCCCGCTTTCGATGTAATCTGGAGCTATAACACAGAGGGTGAATGGACGAACCGCCATCAGATGTCCATTAACGGCAGACGGGATGGTTTTGATAAGCAGGATTTCATCGAAATGGCAAAACAGTTCAGAATTAAGAAACCCATGGACATACTTGCAGAGATTGGTGCGGCAGTTCGCCGCTGGCCTGACATTGCAAAAGAAGCGGGTGTGAAGCAAAAGCGGATCATGGAAATCGCATCAACGCACAGATTGTATCTTGTGCCGTAATTTCAACCTGAACTGAGCGATTTTTTCCGAAGAGGTGTGCCGAAATCTTGATGGAGAAGGGTTCGCAAAAAACACAGGCATACCCGTGGATCTGTCGAGGCTTTTTGCAAACCCTTGATCCGCAAGAGATCGGTGCAGATCGAGATAAAAATCACTCAATTCAGGTTTAAGAAAGGCATTCACATGGACATCAGTCTTTGTAATAAAATCATTGAAAACATATCCCGTGTAATTGTAGGCAGAAAGCGCCCCATCGAATTGCTGCTGGTGGCCCTGATGGCGGAGGGGCATGTGCTGCTGGAGGATGTGCCGGGCGTTGCCAAGACCCTGCTGGCCAAATCCCTGGCAAAAAGTATCGGCGGTTCCTTCAACCGGGTTCAGTTTACGCCGGATCTCATGCCTACCGATATTACGGGCTTCAATGTCTATGACCAACAATCGGCCTGTTTCTCTTTTCGGCCGGGCCCGGTCATAACCCACATACTGCTTGCCGACGAAATCAACCGCACCATACCACGAACCCAGTCCAGTCTGCTCGAATGCATGGAAGAACGCCAGGTGACCGTGGATGGGAAAACCCACCTGCTTCCCAGTCCCTTTTTTGTCATGGCCACCCAGAATCCCATTGAACTAGAGGGCACCTTTCCCCTGCCGGAAGCCCAGTTGGACAGGTTTTTGCTGAAAACCCAGCTGGGATACCCTGACAAGCAAGAAGAAATTCAGATACTCGAACGCTTTCAGCAGGCAGATCCGCTTCAGGAGCTTATGCCCGTGGCATCACCCGAGGATGTCAGCCGATTGCAGCAGGACAGACAAAGTGTCATCGTTTCAGATCCTGTTCGGGAGTATATTGCCGATATCGTGAGGGCCACACGTGATCACACAGCTATTCAATTCGGCGCCAGTCCCAGGGGTTCTCTCGGGTTGATGCGGGCTGGACAGGCCCTGGCAGCCCTCCGCGGCAGGGAATATATTCTGCCTGACGATATCAAATCGCTGGCGCGCCCGGTTCTCACCCATCGACTGATCCTTAAGGAGGAAGACCGGCTGCGGGGCGAGAACCCAGATCATATCCTGGAAAGCATCATCCACCGGATTCCAGTTCCAGCCGCTGCAGGATCGACGAATGGAAACTGAATACGATCAAACCAAGGAGCCGACCATCTTCAATTCCCTGTTGGTCTGCTTCTTTGTATCGATTCTCCTTTTCATCGCCCTTCTGTTCCGTCAAAAAGACCTCTCGCTTCTATCAATTCTGATCCTGCTTGTCATGGGCGGATCAAAAGTCTGGAGCACCCTGAATTTCTACCGTATCTCGTGTGATTACCATACAAATAAAAAACGGGTCTTTCCCGGAGAAACAATCTCTATGGCATCCACAATAGAGAATAAAAAGTTTCTTCCGGTTTGGATCCGCTTATGCTGGCCAAAACATCGTGCATTTGAAGCCGTCCAGGGCATGGAACCTTTTTCCCGACACGGGGCAGGTCTCCTGTGGCACCAACAGATGCAGATTCAACAGGAATTTATTGCCATTCGCCGGGGGGTTTTCCATCTGGGACCCCCTCGCCTTGGATCAAGTGATTTTTTCGGTTTTTTCCACAAGGAGAAAAAGCTGGGAAAACCGGTTCCGGTGCTCGTCTACCCACGTCTCGTTCCCATCAAGACCATTTCTCTTCCCAAACAGGATTGGTTTGACACACCCGGCGCGAACAGTCCCATCAAAGATCCCGTCTACATCCTGGGCACCCAGGATTACCAGCCATCAAGACCTTCCCGACACATTCACTGGAAAGCAAGTGCGCGACGCTTTCGACTCCAGGAGAAGGTGTTTGAACCGTCTGAATTCGGCACGATCCTCCTGACTCTGGATGTGGGATCATTTGAAATAAACCTGGCGGAGAATGCGTTCGAACATACCCTGGAAGTTATTGCATCCCTGTCCATCAAATTGAATGAATCCGGCCATGCAGTGGGATTGATGACCAATGGCGTCATGAAAGGCGGAGGTGTTTCCACGGTAACGCCGGCCCGGAGCACCCGCCAACTTCCCGCGATACTGGAAGCGCTCGCCCGTTTACAGATGAAGCAGCACAGATCCATGACGCACATCATACGGCAGGCCCCTTTCAAGCAGCGAGGTGTCAGCTGCGCCTTTTTTTCATATGCGTACGGGGAAGACACAGATGAATCAAAACATATCCTACAAGAACGGCGCATTCCCGTAACCACATTTGTCTGCCATCCCCATTTCGCACCCGATTCCGATCAAAAGCAGACCATGGCAGGGGTTCATCCAATAGATGACATCCGGTTTCAGGAGGAAAAACAGCCATGACGTCCGGCAAAAAAGTGCTGTTGGTTCTGGCCCGTGCCGGCATGGAAATGTCCTGGCGGTACGCCTGGGTTGGATTTCTGATGCTGCTCACATGCCATCGGGTTTTCCCCCTTGCCGAAGCGGCAGGTGCATTCATCATGGCCATTATCCTGAACCACCTGTCTGCGAATCACAACTGGCGGTTATATCAAAGCCTTCTTCTCCAGGCAGCCGGCCTTGTTTTTTTTTCACTGCTGCTCCTGTACCGGATGTGGTATGAAACCTTTTCCTTTTTCAGCTTCACCTGGGTAAGCATCTTTTTTCAGGACCCCATGAGCCGACCTCATAAATACATGTTGCTGCTGATTTTTTGTTGTCTGTTGCTGATATGGCGGGGCGGGCGGACGCTGGTCAAAAGTCCCATGGATTATCATCATGTGTGTATCCAGTTCGACAAGGGGATCGGTCTTTTTATTCTCCTGCTCCTTGTCAAGTTTCTGATTCAGGAAAAAGCAGGTATTCTCGTAGACGGCCTGGCCCTCGGGTTCCTGGTATGCGCCTTTTTTATTTTCAGCCTGCTTTCCATCTTTCTGGTCCGTAAAGAGCCTGACGTTGAAAAATCCTTTATGACCGGCTACCACGGTATCGGTATCACCTTGAGCCTGACATCGCTCATGGTCCTTTTCGGTTCAGGTGCAACTTTCTTTTTTTATCCCACATTAACCCAGGTGGCGGATTCGCTCCAGGTTCTTCTCAAAGATGCGGCTGAGCCAATGGTTCCCATCTTTATAACCATCATCTTATTCCTCTTCGCACCAGGAAAAATGCGTAATGAACTCGAAGAAAGAATAGGGCCTTTATCGGATATGAGTGGTTTTTCTTCCCCCGCAGTCGGCAAGTGGGAGACGCTCGTGCTAAAGGGTATCGGTTTGGGTTTGATGGTGATCATCGGTATAATTGCTGCGGGTCTTTTCGGCCTCTTCATCCGGTATCTGCTACGCCTGCTTCTGAAGAGAAACATCCAGAACAGTCCCCAAAACATGTCCCTGTACTGGATTCGATCCGTGGCCGGATGGTTTATTTTACTACCCGTTCGTGCCTGGAAGGCGTTGATATCCTTCTTGGAAAGTGCCGAAAGTGCGGCATCGGTATATGCCGGATTGCTTCGCTGGGGACACCGCAGCGGGCTGCGACTGCTGTCCGGTGAAACTCCCGTCGAATATGGCGACCGATTGATGCATCACTTTCCCGATCTTAGAAATGAAATCACCTGGATTATCGATGCGTTCAACAGGGAGATATACGGGCAGATGACCACCGATCACAATCTCCTGTTCCGCCTGCGATCGGCACAACGACGAATGAAACGCCTCAGATATTGGCCATCACGAATAAGAATATGTTTTTCCCGATAATATTAACCTGGCTAAATAGCCAGCTCCGCCCTAAAACCCTACCATTGCAAAAGCCGGAGGGTAAAGTTTGCTTGACGATTCTTGTCATTTATATTAATCTTCGTTAAAAGGAAGGGAGAGAGCAACCCATGCAAAGACTTGGTTCTAATTCTGAAGACATGCGAGACATGAATCTTGATGACACCTTCCTTGGGAGAGTAAAGCTCCTCGTTATCATGATTAAAACCTTTTTAGGTGATTACCCTCTTGAAGGATATCGGCAAAAAGCTATTTTAAAAAATGCGGAAGTCGTTCAAAATGTCTGTGAAGATTGGAATCGATATATCATCCAGATAAGATCAACCACTGAACAAAAAGAGGGACTTGAGTTCGATCATATTTTCCATCAGAGAGTCAGCTTGCTTGCTACGATGGCCAAATCTTTTGTAACCGGGAACCCAATGGGTTATCATAGAAAAATGGTTATCAGAGCCAACATGGATTATGTATGTGAAACACTCCAGTTTAATCCCCAGGAAGAAGATATTAAGCTTTTAAAGGTCGCATAGCCTTCAATAAACCCTTTCA